>Ga0213839_1000399_pt1 | contig 60309 bp, 55 predicted proteins | sample SWPATP21_FD_160075 | JGI IMG/M metagenome (GOLD analysis project Ga0213839, IMG submission 160075) | Coastal seawater microbial communities from Marineland, Florida, United States - SWPA TP2 #1 | ecosystem: Environmental > Aquatic > Marine > Coastal | place: USA: Florida | collected 2016-08-14
GACGACGTTCCCGTCGTTTCGCCGTGTGCTTCAACACGTGCTGCTGCGAATGGTGGGGCATTGCCCTCTTTGTCGACGACAAATGCTCGCCAGAGCTCCGCCTGAAAAAGTGATCGAGTAGTCCTAGAACAACAGGCCGACTTGCAGCAGGTTCACCTTGAGGGCGGGCTCGACGCGAAACGGCGTGCCATCGCCCAACTCGACGACGGCGCCGGCCCCCCAGCGGGTGCCGACGAGGAGCCCCAACCACGGCAGCAGGCGAAACGCGTACATGACGTCGACGGTGGGCACGAGCATCAGTCCTACGTTGCCGACGTCGGTGAAGCCGCTGCGAACCACGTCGAACGGGCCGCGCGACAGGTAGACGGCAGGGTCGACGCCAAACCCCACCGACAGCCGGTGCCGCGATTGGCGATCGTCGCAGCCCCAGCAGGTGAAGTGGGGACGCCAGCGGAGACTGCCCTCGACGACGGGGGGCAGCAGTCCGGTGCCGACGCCGAGCTCGAGGGTGAGTTCTTCGAGGACATAGGCCTCGACGTACACGGCGCCCAAGTTGGGCAAGCCGATGGCGCCTTTGACGGCGACCCACGGCCGTTGGTCGACGGGGTCGGCAGCGACGTCCATCGCGGTGGGGGGTGCAGTGTCGACGCCCTCGTCAGGGAGCGTGTCGACGGGAGCTGGCGGAGGAGGCGAGGGGGCGACATCGGATGCCGCCGTCGACGACGCCATCCAGGTGCAGGCCAAGGCGACGAACGCAAACGACACAGACGCTCCTCAGCTATGACGGGGGCAACTCATGCATGATGACGTTGACGAGTTCGACATCGTCGTCGTCGAGCTGCTGCCCCAAGAACGTGCGCGAGAGCTGCGCGACTTGATCGGGGGCGTCGGTGGCGAGGTAGCGGTGGGGGGCCGACAATGAGGTGGCGCTCTCGCGTTGCACCTCGAGCACCTGCTGCACTTGTCGGGCCACGGCCATGCCACCGTCGACGACGGCGACGTCGCGACCGAGCACCTCGCTGGCTTGCTGGCGAATGACGTCGCGCAACAACGGGTAGTGGGTGCAGCCCAACACCAAGGTGTCGGTGTCGTCGTCGAGATCACGCAAGTAGGTGCGCACCACGCGGTCGGGGATGTCGCCTTGCAGCCAGCTCTCTTCGACGAGGGGCACGAGGAGGGGGCACGCCAGTTGCGACACGTCGCCGTCGTGGCCGAGCGCACGCAGGGCCTTGGGGTACGCCCCAGAGCGCACTGTGCCCTTGGTGCCGAGGACGGTGATGCGTCCTCCTTGGGTGGCGTCGATGGCGGCTTGCGCACCGGGTTCGATGACGCCGAAGACGGGGACGGGCAGCGCTTGTTGCAAAGGTTCGAGGGCGACGGCCGAGGCGGTGTTGCAGGCGATGACCACAGCCTTGAGGGGGGAGCACTCCAACAAGGTGCGGGTGTTGTTGTGCGCGTAGCGCACCACCGCATCGGCGGAGCGGGTGCCATACGGCACGCGGGCCGTGTCGCCGAGGTACACGGTGCGTTCGTCGGGGAGCAGCCGGTGCAGTTCGGCCAAGACGGTGAGGCCACCCACGCCGGAGTCGAAGACGCCGATGGCGGGCGCTTGGTCGCGAATGACGTCGTCGGAGGGGCTCATGAATCAACAACTCCCTGGCGTCGACAAAGAATCCCGCTGGGGGTCGCCTCGACCAAGCCAATCTCGACATGCCCAAAAAGAAAGCCCGACGCAATTGCATCGGGCTCGCTTATCGGGAGGCACCGTCTCAGTTGCAGGAGACGGCGTCGGTGACGGTGGCGGAGGTGTTGTTGTCTTCGTTGCACTCGTTTTCGGCGCTGGTGCCGGTGCCGTCGTCGTCGACGACCACGTAGATGTCGTAGGTGGTGCCGGCCGGAATGTCGACGTTGACCACGCTCACCCGTTCGCCGTCGCCAGGCTCGAGCGGAAGCCGGGTGCGCGACACGCCGAGCAACACCGTGGTGTTGCCGTTGACGCCGTAGAACGCCACGCGAAGGTCGGCGCCGACGCGGGAGGCGCCGCGGTTTTCAACCCAGGCGGTGAGCTCGACGCGGCAGCCCTCGCCGGTGGCGCCGACGTTGCCGGGCACGAGGTCGGGGCCGGCTTGGGCGGGAGCGTCGGTGAGGGCGTTGAGGCGGTAGGTGTTGTGCACGTTCCAGCTGTCGCCTTCGACTTGGGGGATGGTGCCGTCTTCGTTGACGTTGGAGATGTGGTAGGTGTGCTGGTTCCAGATGCGGCGCGTCGACACCCAGTTGTCGTTGTCGTCGCCGAAGACGCGGATGCCGTTGTGCGACGACGGACACTGCAACTGGTCGCCACATTCGAAGTCGTTGGCGCCGACGATGATCTCGGCCTGACCGTCGTTGTCGACGTCGACGATGACGGGGTATTCGGCGGCGGTGAAGCTGGTGTTGGCTTGCTCGTACAACACTTGGCCCGTCTCGCCGTCAAACACGCGCAAGAACAGTTCGTCGTTGTAGATGACCTCGGCTTTGCCGTCGCCTTCGAAGTCAAACACCGATGAGCCGGTGTTCGACGACGACGCGTCTTGCGTGGCGGTGCTCCACAACAGGGCGTCGGCGAAGGTGGCGGTGGGGTCGGCGAGGTCGACGTCGAGGGTGACGTAGCCATTGCGTCCGGCCACACCGACTTCGGGGTCGCCGTCGCCGTTGAAGTCGGCCACCGTCGGCGGGCCAATGCGCCCGTCGCCACTGCCTGAGTTGTCGACGTCGATGAGCACTGGGCCCCAGATGACGTTGCCGGTGGCGCCGTCGTGAATGCGCACCGTGCCTGCACTCGACACCACCACCTCGGGGAGGCCGTTGTTGTCGAAGTCGCCGATGGCGGGAAAGCCGTCGCCGTACTCAGCAGACGCTTCCCAGAACAAGCCGCCCGTCGACGTGTACGCCGCACGGCCAGTGATGATTTCATGCGTGCCGTTGCCGTCGAGGTCGGCGCTCAACGACAAGGGGCCAACGCTGTTGTTGGTGCCCGTGCCTGGGTCGACGGCCGACACGGAGCCATCGAACAAGAAGTCGCCGTTGTGGTCGAAGGCAGCGGCACCAACGACGATTTCGACGTCGCCGTCTTGGTCGATGTCGGCGAGCGAAGGGCCGCCCCACCAGTACAACGGGGTGGTGAACACGCCGCTGCTGTTGTCGGTCGTCCACTTCAAATCGCCGGTGTGCTCCAAGCACACCATGCCGCCACCGCTGGTGAGGGCGATGATTTCAACGTTGCCATCGCCGTCGATGTCGCCGACGGCGATGCTGGCGGATGGGTTGAGATACGCGCCGAGTTCGGCGTTGCCAGCGCTGAACAACAGGCCGCTGCCGTCGCCGTTGACGGCGCGCAACACGCCGGTGCCGAGGATGTCCCAGCCGGCGGGGTTGCCGTTGGTGTTGAACGAGGTGAACAACACATCGGGGATGTCGCGGGTGTCGATGATGCCGTCTTCGTTGTCGTCGGTGAGGTTGGCGACGACGGGGGTCATCATCACATGGGTGCGGGTCGCGTAGTCGTCGTTGGAGGTGATGGAGTAGCTCCACTCCAACGTCGGGGTGAAGTCACCAACGGGCGGTGCATAGGTGCAGGTGTCGTCGGTGGGCAGGCCTTCGAGACGGGTGGTGTCGGGGTCGCAGGGCTGGCCCAATCCGTCTTGGTCGATGTCGGCTTGGTCGGGGTTGGGCGTCAGCTGGCAGTTGTCATCGCAGTTGGCGATTTCTTGGTCGCCGCAAGGGTTGTCACCGATGACACCGCTGCCATCGCCGTCGTCGGGAATGCCGTCGCCGTCGTCGTCGTCGTCACACAGATCACCGGCGTTGTCGTCGTCGGTGTCGCGCTGGTTGGCGTTGGGGGTGTTGGGGCAGTTGTCGACGGTGTCGAGAACGCCGTCGCCGTCGCTGTCGTCACACACGTCGCCGATGCCGTCGCCGTCGACGTCGGCTTGGCCCGGGTTGGCGATGAGGGGGCAGTTGTCGGCGTCGTCGTTGCGGCCATCACCGTCGTCGTCGTCGTCACAGAGGTCGCCTTGGCCATCACCGTCGGTGTCGGTCTGATCGGGGTTGGGCGTCAGCGGGCAGTTGTCGTCGTCGTCGAGGTCGAGGTCGTTGTCGTCGTCGAGGTCGCAAGCGTCGCCCAAGGGGTCTTCGTCGGAGTTTTCTTGGTTGGCGTTGGCCACGTCTGGGCAGTTGTCGTCGTCGTCGACAACGCCGTCGTTGTCGCGGTCGTTGTCGCCCCCGCCACCGTCGACTTCGGGGCCCACGTCGGGCTCATTGCCGCCTCCGTCGGGGGTGACGCCTGGCTCAGGCGTGCCGCCGTCTGCATCGATGACGTCGTCGTCGCAGGCGTCGCCGATGCCATCGCCATCGGTGTCGGTCTGGTCGGGGTTGGAGACATTGGGGCAGTTGTCGTCTTCGACCGGCACGCCATCGTCGTCGTCGTCGGTGCCCACCACGCAGGCGCCATCGAGGCAGATGCCTGCGTTGCAGTCGCTGTCGAACACACACGCGGCCTCGCCAGCGTCATCGTCGACCTCGTCGGGCGAGCAGCCTTCACACCCCGACAGCGCGAGCAGCGCAGACACACAAGAGAACCCCAGCAGGCGAACGGCGGGCGACACAAACGACATGATCCACTCCCATGACGACGTCGGTGCACAGAGGCCCGACTTCACCAGGGTTTGTAGACCACGTGTGTTGGCATGCAATGGGGTCTGGCGCCGTCAGCTGGAGGCACGCCGCAAGCTGGCCACGCCCGTCAACAGCCACACCAACGCACCCAAGGCAACGAAGGTGGTGAGGGCCGTCTGGGCGGAGGTGGCGTCGACGAGGGCGCCTCCTGCCAATGCCGCCAGGCTTTGGCCGGCGCTCATGAGCATCCAATCCCACGCCGAGATGCGACCGCGGTAGGCGTCGTCGGCGTTCAGCGACAACGCCGTCGACGATTCGACCCAGTTGTGGCCGGTGATCATGCCCCCCAACAGCAAGATGGCGCTGATGACGACGAGGGGCAGGGGGCCTGTGGCGGGCACCGTCCACAAGAACCACAGGGTGAACACGAACGACAAGCCATCGAGCAACACCCGAGTCTTGCCCTGAAAACGCCGCAACACGACGGGGCCAACGCCGGTGCCCACGCCACGAATGCTCTGCAGCAGTCCGAAGGTGAGCGCCGCATCGAGCACTGGCGACGACGACGTCAGCTGCGCCCCTTGCGTCGACACCAAGTTGAGCACCACCCAAAACACACCGCCGGCGATGGCCAATGGAGTCTTGGCCCACAGCGCACGCCACAACACCGTGCTGCCTTTCACCACCCGCCAAGCAGCGCCGAACGACGCTTCGTCGCCGTCGGTCTCGGCGTCGTCGCTGCTGCCCTTGTTCGTGGGCAACGGCGGCAGCGATGGCAAGCCGAAGAGGAGTCCGGCCGCGATGAAAAAGGTGATGGCGTCGAGGGCCAGGGCGCCGACGGGGCCGAGCCAGCTCGCCAACAGTCCGCCGAGGGCCATGCCCGCGGCAAAGAGCACCGACCACGACAAGCTCTGCAAGGCGTTGGCGGCGGCCAGCTCGTCGTCGTCGACGATGCGGGGCAACGCAGCCCGAGCGGCGGGCTCAAAGAACGCCGACATCACCACCCGCAACAACAGCACACCCTGCAGGGGGAGCAGCCAGCCAAAGGCGGCGCACACCACCATGCCCAGCGTCAGGCCGCCACGCACGACGTGGGTCAGCTGCATGACCCGCTTGCGGTCGAAGCGGTCGGCGAGTTTACCGGCCCAAGGCGCGGCCACCACGTGCGGCAGGGTGTGCAGCGTGAAGAGCAAGCCGAGGGCGAATCCGCTCTGGTGTTCGTGGGTGATGAGCACGGCCAGCGCCACCATCGACAGCCAATCGCCGAGGTGGCTGACGACGTCACTGAGCCACAACAGGCGAAAATGCGCGGTGCCGTCTGGCCGGGTGCGCAGCAGACGAAACATGGATGCAAAGGTCACTTGGGCGGCCATGACCACCTCGCAGCGGCCGGGCCGCACAGCAGAGGAAACAATTCTCCTGCCATGACCGAGTGCATGGGGGATGCCAACCTAGAAATGCCGTTGTTTTCCTGTGGGGCCGCGAAAATCACGGTATTTCAGTGTTTGCGCCATGAGGGCACGTTGAATTTGCCTTTTCGTGACGGCAGACGCCACGAGATCGCGTCCAGGTGCCTCATGTTGTTCAGCCTTTGCCCTTTGGCGTCGATGCCAGAAAAAGGAATGGAGGACTCAAATGGGAGCACCCCCGGATATGCAGATGGATCGCGGTTCTTCTCCGCCCGCCCCCGCTTCTGAGCGCACCGATTTTCCGGTGGCGCGGGAGCATCCTCGCGTGCCCTGCGAAGCGCACGCCACGCTGACGCTGGGGGGTGGCCCCATCACGGTGGAGACCGGCAACATCTCCTACGGCGGTGTGCTGGTGCGCGGCGACGGCACCTTCGCCATGGGCGCCGAGGGCCTGTTGTGTTTTCGCGATCACCACGCCGACGTCGAGTTCGACGTGCGGGTGTGTTGGGTGCGTGGCGACGAGGCCGGCTTGAAGTTCATGGCCCGCTCACGCAAACAACGCCAAGCCATCTCGGCCATGGTCGACGGCGCGGGCTGACGCGTCACGTTTGCGCCACACCCGTCGACAACGACAGACTGCATCCGGTTGAGGAGGGTGCATGCGTCAGACGTTGGTGGCCATCTTGGGATGCAGCTTGTTGTGGGGCGGTGACGCCTTGGCTGGAGCGGCGTTGTGCTCGACGCTCGACGACGCCGACAAGCCGGTGTTCGTGTTTCACGCCGACGGGTTCAGCAATGGATTCGCCGCCGACCGCATTGCGCGCCATCAGCTGCGGGTGCTCCTCGACGAGCAGCGCAACAAGACGTCGTCGACAAAGCCGAAGAAGCGCTACCCCAACTGCCGAAGCTCGGGCGATCACGTGCAGGGGCACTTCGCGATTCTCCGTTACGTCGACGACAAACAGAAAAAAGAGACCATCGCGTTTGGCTACGGCGCCAGCGCGGCGGACGCAGAAAAAGACGCCGTCGACGAGCTTGGCCGTCGCAACTGGTCGTGGCGCAAGCGCATGGGGTACGAGACGTTGCAGGCGGGCACCTTCGGCATGCAACCGACGTTGGCGCCCATCCCCCAAGAGGCGTGTCCGGCGTTGGTGCGCTTTCGCGACGAGGTGCTGCCGCAACAACTCGACAAGCAGCTGGCGCGCTTCAAAAAACGACGCAACGCCCACAAGGTGCTCGCCTTGTACAAGCAGCTCGACAAAGAGATCGCCGACCTCGAGAACGACGGCCGCACCGAAAAGAAGGTGCATCTGGTGTTGAGTCTCACGGAGAAGGCCGCCGACAAAGCCATCGAGGTCTATGCCCTCACCACGGGTCACGGCAAAGGGTTGAGCAAGGCCTATGACTTCGCGAAGTGCACGGCAAAATGGACCCGCGCTCTTTACGACAAGGCGCCCGACAACGGACTGAGGTCAGCAGGGAAATGCTACGGAGAGGCCGCCGTCGGGGTCTTCGTCGAGAAGCAGGGCAAAACGCTGAACGCCATCCATGATGGCGCCAAGATCATGAAGGGCGCCTATGGCCTCCGAGACGTGGGCGACGGCGATGCCGCCTACACCTCGTTGTTGCGACAGCTGAAAACCCAGGCGCAGAAGGTGCAAGCGCACCTGCAGACCTACCAAACGCACGTCGACGAGGCCCAAGCGTCGTCGTCTGAGATTCTGCGCATGAACAACTTGGCACAGCACATCGCGGCCGAATGCAGTGGCGCACCGACGTCGACGTCGCTGGACTAGAGCGCATCCCAAAACTGGCCGCTGACGACGACCTGATGACGTCGGTGGGGCTGCTCCACAGGCATCCTCGACCATGGGGCATTGCTGCGCAAAGCCCTACGACCATTTGCAGCGCAAATGGTCGATGCCGGCTGACAACGGACGCAGACCAAGGCGCGATCGTCCACTGCAAATGGTCGTTATTGGCTCGTCGAGAGGCAGGCGAAGCCACGCCTCCGACGAGACTATTGCAGCTGACCGAGGGCGGGGTGGTCGCCTTTGCCGGGCTCGAGGCCGAGCCCTTCGAGCAGGTGCGTGCCGTCTTCACACATGGCCTTCTCAGGGCACGTTTGGCAGCAGTCGGGGTTGGCGTCGGGGCCACCGCAGCTGCCTTGCAGTTCTTTTTTGTCGGTGAGGATCACGCCCACGGCCATGCCGGCGAAGGCAATGAGGAAGACGACCAAGACCACCACGAACAACTGCATCGCTCACCCTTGTGAAGGCACCCGCGTTGCGCCTGTGGTACGGACTGCATCCGTGTTGTGCAACACCGTAGGACGCCAGATGACCGTGGACCCCCTCTTCGCCTCCCTGTTGACCGAGTTGGGCACGCTTGCCGCTGCCCATCACGCCGGTGACGTCGACAACCGCGGGCATGTGGAGGCGGTGAAGGCGGTGTTGCGGCGACATCCCACAGAGGCGTTTGCCGAGATGGCCGCCCAGGCGCCCGCCGTCGACGACAATGGCTGGGTGAAGGCTTTGCACGTCGAGGAGCGGTTCAGCGTGACCACCCTGCAGTTGCCCGAGGGCGAACGCATTGCCCTGCACGACCATCCTCAGATGACGGGGGTGCTGCTGGGCCTCGGCGGACGCGCACGCATTCACATGTTCGACATGGTCGACGACCGAGACGATGAGGTGACGTTGTCGACGGGGCCGGTGCACACCGTGGGCGCAGGCGACCTGGCCCATCTGTTGCCCGACGAACACAACCTGCATCTGTTGGTGGGCGAAGAGGCGAGCTTCATGCTCGACGTGTTCACGCCGCCGTACCGCGACGAGGTGCCCCGACGTTGGTTTCGCTTTGCCGACGACGTCGAAGTGCGCGTCGACGACGCGGTGGGCACAAAGCGCCGCGCGCTGGTGACCGAACCGCAATACGCGTCGGTGGGCAGCATTCAGTTGCGCTGAGTTCGACGTCAGCCCCACGCGAAGCGAAAGACGGCGCCGTCGTCGCGCAGGTCGTGCAGGTCGACTTGGGCCCATTCAGCGGTGTGGGCCGTCATGTGCTCGAAGGTAAGGGCCACCTGCTGCAAAAACAGCTTGGGGAAAAGGCCGGCAGGGGCCTGCAAATTCAGTTGCAGGTCGCTTTTTGACGACGACACCACCTCCAACGTGCTGCCGCGGTGAAAGCTGCCCCAGCGGGCGGGGGCGCTCCTGAGGTACATGGTCGGCGACGTCATGAGCTTGAGCATCTGGTAGGTCTTGCGCGTCATGAGCTGGGCGGCACGTCGACGTTCGTCGTCGAGGTATGCGTCGTCGTCGTCTGGAAACAACGCGTCGGCGTGGGCCAAGCCCAAGGCGACCCACAACACATCCGGCACCCACATGTTGACGGGCGGAAGCTCGTCGAGCAGCTCGCGCAAGGGAGTCGGCAGGGACGTGCGCGGGGTGGTGACGTCGCTTTGGTGGGCGTGAAACAGACCGGCCTTGGCCTGGGCGTCGGGGTGGGACGCCCATCCATCAGGAAGTTGGTCAAGGTACGTTTGCAGCCGGTTCACAGCACCCTCATGACGCTCATCAAACCCATCGGCTGTCCTACGCGAAACTGCAGCCGGGTGTTACGCCTTCGGCGATGACTTTGGCGCGTCTTGCGAGTGACGCCGTCGTCGATGGCGACCATGCTGACAGGGTTGACGCGCGGTGCGCGCAAAGGAGTCGGGTGTGTCTCAATCCCCTGTTCGAAAATGGTTGCGGCGTCTGGGTGGACTGGCGTTGATCGCGGTTGTCGTCGTCATGGCTGCCTTTGGGGCTTTCTTGGCCTCGTCGCACACGGCTGCCGGCGCTCGCGCAGAAGGCAAGCGCCTGGAGCGGATGCAGGCGTCGCCCCAGTGGAAGGACGGTGTCTTTGGCAACGCGCTGGCGCGTGTCGATGGCGACTACGGGACGATGATCGACAAGATGTTGTCGAAAGCCCACGCCGCTCCTGCGACGACGCCGAAGATCACGCCGCGCACAAAGTCCGACTTCGATGTGGCGCCGACGTCGGGGCTGCGGGTGACGTGGCTGGGGCACTCGACGTTGATCGTGGAGATCGACGGCCAGCGCGTGCTTGTCGACCCGGTGTGGGCGGAGCGTGCGTCGCCGGTGCAGTGGATGGGGCCCTCGCGTTGGTATCCGTCGCCCTTGCCCGTCGACGAGTTGCCCCGCATCGACGCCGTCGTCATCTCGCACGACCACTACGACCACCTCGACCACACCACGGTGCAGAAGCTGGCGGGGCAGGGCATCCGTTGGTTGGTGCCGCTCGGCATCGGCGCCCACCTCGAATACTGGGGCGTGCCCACCAAAGACATCACCGAGATGGATTGGTGGGAGACGACAACACTGGCCGGCAAAACCCGCGACGACAACGTCGTCATCACCTGCACCCCAGCCAGACACTTTTCGGGACGCTCGCCCTTGCTCGACGACCAGAACGCCACGTTGTGGGCGGGCTGGGCCATGACGGGGCCACAGCACCGAGTGTTCTACTCGGGCGATACGGCGATGCATCCGGAGTTCAAAACCATCGGCGACAAGCTCGGCCCCTTCGACGTCACCCTGATGGAAAACGGCGCCTACGACGCGTTGTGGTCGGACGTGCACCTTGGCCCCGAACAAGCCGTCATCGCCCACCAACTGGTGCGCGGCAAGACGATGCTGCCCGTGCATTGGGGCTTGTTTGACCTCGCCAACCACAGTTGGACGGAGCCTGTGCAACGGGTGCTGGTCGCGGCCGAAAAAGTCGGCGTCGACTTGCTGTTGGTGCGCCCAGGCGGATGGGTCGAACCCGACGACGGCAAGTTCATCGACAAGTGGTGGGACGACAAGGTGCCCTGGCAAACGGTGGCCGAGGGGCCAGCGTGGTCGACGAGCGTCGACAGCCTCTTGCAGACATCGCCGTTGTACGTTGCGTCGAAAGCCCAGGGGAGCCAGCCATGAACGTGGTGTTGTTTGGCGCCACCGGGATGATCGGAGCAGGCGCCCTCATCGAATGTCTCGACGACGACGACGTCACGGAGGTGTTGGCGGTGGTGCGACGTCCGACCGGACGCAGCCATGCAAAGCTGACCGAGCTCGTGCACGACGACTACCTCGACTACAGCGCCGTCGAAGAGAAGTTCAAAGGATACGACGCTTGTCTGTATTGCTTGGGCATCTCATCGGCGGGGTTCAGCGAAGCCGACTACCGCGTCATCACCTACGACTACACCGTCGCAGCGTCGGAGGTGTTGTTGAAACACAACCCCGAGATGCGCATGTGCTTCATCTCGGGCGATGGCACCGACGCCAACAGCCGCACCATGTGGGCGCGGGTCAAAGGCGAAGCCGAGCAATACTTGCTGCAACAGCCCTACAAATCGGCCCACATGTTTCGCCCGGCGGGGATTCTCCCTGAGAAAGGCGTGGTGTCGGGCGTGGCGTCGTACCGCTTCATGTACAAATACTTCAGCTGGCTCATGAAGCTGATGGGCGTGTTCTTGCCGCACATGTTGACGACGTCGCCCATCCTCGGACGCGCGTTGATTCGGGCAGCCCGTGATGGCTCTGCTCCAGACATTGTCGACGGCAAGGCCATCAACGAACTGGGGGCGTAGACCTCTCGTCGTTGCTCTTGTCGTTGTGCATGTCGTCGTTGTGCTCGTCGTCGTTCGCGACGGGAAACACGACGTCGTAGGCCCAGTTGTAGGCGAAGGCGTACACCAAGAAAAAGCCTGCGAAGCCGACGCCGAGAACAAAGGCGTCGAGCAGGGTCATCCGCAGCCACCAGGCGATGAGCAGACTGCCGGCGGAGAGCATGCCCGCCTCGTACAAGCAGGCATGCACCACGCGGAGCCCGACGCCACGAGGGCGGGCTTTTCGAAAGCGGTGGTCCCATTTGTCGAAGAGCAAGTTGAACAGGTAGTTCCAGCTCATGGCCAGCAGGCTCATCATCACGCTGAGCGCGCCAAACTCCACGGCGCTGCGCTCGAGGAGGAAGGTGCCGACGGCCGACATCACCACGATGGCGATGGCCTCAAACAACAGCGTGTGGCGAATGCGGTCGGCGGTGGTGCGCATGCCTTCTTGTGGCGTCGTCAACGCGATATGTCGACGACAAACGGAGGTCGTCATGCGTCAACACACAGCTTCTGCGTCGCCCTACGAAGCCCAAGCCGGATTCTCGCGCGGGGTGCGCGTCGACCACCGCATCTTCGTGGCCGGCACCGCGCCCATCGACGACGACGGCACCACGGTCGACGGCGACGCCTACGCCCAGGCCCATCGTTGTTTCACCATTGCCGTGCAGGCTGTGCGCGACCTCGGAGGCAACGTCGACGACGTGGTGCGAACCCGCATGTTCATCACCGACAAAAGCCATTGGCCCCGCATCTGCGAGGCGCACGCAGCGTTCTTCAGCGACGTGCGCCCCGCGGCCACGTGTGTCGTCGTGGCGGGCCTGCTCGACGACAAATGGTGCGTTGAGGTCGAGGTCGATGCTGTGGTGGCCTCCTAGCCAGCGGCACGTCACTCCAAGACGAGGTCGTCGTGCGCAGCGAGGTCTTCGACGAGAAAGCGACACGCCTCCTGTTGGGCCACAGAACTCGACGCCAAGTGGGCGTTGAAGAACGCGAGCAGGGCGGTGCGGGCCAGGCGTCCGTGGGTGGTGGCGTCGAGGGCGGGACGGGTGACCTCATCGCCTGCGCAGGGGAGGGCCGCGCGGTCGGCATCGGTGACCACCACACCGTCGTCAGCGCCGCCGAGGGCATCGAACATGCTGTCGTCGACGTCGGCGAGCTGGTCGCCGATGAAACCACAGCCGAGGCCGTCGGGGTTGCGCGGGTGGGCGTCGTCGTCGTCTGAAAACCATTGCGCCAAGTCAACGGCCCAGCCGTCGATGGGGAGGCCAAAGCCGGTGTGGCTGCCATCGACCACGGTGAGCAACCGGGCGTAGGGGGACGCATTGCGCCACGCAACGCGGGCGTTGTCGTCGTAGTTCACAAAGGCGTCGCGGTCGCCGTGCATCAGAAGCAGAGGCACGTCGCGGTGGTCGTAGAAGGTGCGGGTGAGAAACGACGCTGGGGCCGCCATGGGCGCCGCCGCACGCACCCGTGGGTCATGCAGCGAACGGTGGTGGGCGACAAGCAAGGAGGTGAGTCCGCCGAGGGAGACACCGGTGACGCCGATGCGGTCGTCGTCGACGGCGCCAGCAAACGGGTCAGAGCTCAGTTGGCTCTTGGCCAGCATTTGGTCGATGACAAAGGCAACATCACCGGGTTGGTTGCCGACGTCGAGCACCTCCGGCCGAAAGCCGTTGGCGCTCATCTTCGAGAGCGGAAACGACGGGGCCGCCACGATGTAGCCGTGGCTGGCGAGGAAGGCGCCGAAGTTATCGGCTTCGGCGTTCGACGACGAGAAACCGTGGCTGTAGACGATGAGCGGAAAGGGGCCGCCATCGGCGAGTTCGACGTCGAGCGTCCAGCCATCGGCGGCTGGGTAGTGCACGACGACATCGAGTTCGCGCGCATCGCGCTGCTCGGAGTGGTCGGTGGCGGGCACCGAGCGGGAGGCGTCGACAAAGGTCATCGACGTCTTCTTGGGGCGGTGGCGTCCTTCGTCCCAGTAGACATCGCTGAACACCGACACGTCGTCGTCATACTGGCAAAGCGTGCTGTGGCGAGGGGAGGGACCCGGCGCCGCGGGCACACCGTCGTCGTCGACGGCGACCATGCCGGCGTCGGCATCGGTGGCAGGGGATGTGGCGGGCGCCGCAGGGGTGCAGGCGTGGACAAGGACCGCGGACATCATGGCGATGAGCAGACGGGACGGATGGGCGAAGGTGCTGTGCAACATGGTGGCTCCCCAATGGGTGAGCCTGAGTCGTAGTCACCACACCGTGACGCCAGAAGGATGAAGTTTGGGCGCGACTGGTGCAAAACTGCACCAAAAGGTGGCGTGGGAGGTCGGGTGATGGACCATTGGACGGGCTTGGAATCGTTTCTGCGGGTGGCCAAGGAGGGGAGCTTCTCTCGTGCGGCAGACGCGCTTGGTGTTCCACGGTCGACGGTGAGCCGGCGCGTGGCGCGCTTGGAGGACGACCTGGGGCGGACGCTCTTGGAGCGCGACACCCGCAATGTGCACCTCACAGAAGCAGGACGATTGGTGCTTGAACGCGGCAAGCGCATGCAAGCCGGATTGCATGCGTTGGAGGCGGAGCTGGCCGAGCTGGAGGGCGACGTGGCGGGGGTGTTGCGCATCGCGGTGCCGGTGGGGCTGGCGGAGGACGCCACCGTCGACTTTCACCACCGCCTGCTGTCGCGGCATCCTTTGTTGCGCATCGTGCAACAGCAGACGGATTTGCCGCCGCATCTCCTCGTCGACGACTACGACGTCATCATCGCCATGGATGGCTTTGCGGAGGAGGCTTGGGTGGCGCGTCCCATCGCGCCCGCCGACCGCTTTGTGGTGGCGACGTCGAGCTATCTGGGCGCCTTCGGCGTGCCGCTGTCGTTGTCTGACCTCGACGACCACCGGGTGTTGGCGGTGCACACCTCGTCGACGGCGCCCGTGACGTGGCCCCTGTGCAACGGGGGGCGTCTCGGCGTCGACCCGGTGTTTCGCTCGAATGACGTCGAGGTGGTGCGTCGTCTGATGCTGTCGGATCACGGGCTGGCGCTGTTGCCCCGCGGTGTGGTGCTGCCGGAGTTGGCGGCAGGGGGCGTGCAGCGGGTGTTGGTCGACGAGGTGGGCGAACAGCGCACCATGTTTGCGCTGCACTCACCGCAGTCGCGACGCTCGCGCAAGGTGGCCGCGTTTTTTGCCGTGGTCGATGAAGTGGTGGCCGAGGCAGCGGGCATGCTCCGCGCGGCACAGCTCACATAGCCGAAAGTAATGGAAATATCGAAATGATGCTATTGCATCTGGTGCAGCGCTTGGACACTGAACTCTGACGCCGCGTAGGCCGCCATGGGCACGACGTGAAACAGTGCGTACCCACCAGAGAGAATGGCGAACGACAGGCCCATGCTCTGCATGCTCATCTGCGGTGCAAACCGGCCGATGACGCCGAGGGTGGCGTGGCCGAAGGTGATGGCGACGAGGATGGGAAACCCCAGTCGAACCGTCACTACGATGCTTGTCAAACCGTGATGGATGACTGCGCCGGTGACCTCTTTGAGGTCGGCGGCCGAGCCGGGTGGGAAGGTGCGCGTCGATTCCAGCAGCCACAACGCAGCTTCTCGGTGGATGCCCATGGCGATGATGAAGCCGATGCCAGCCACCGAGAAGAACTGTGCCAGCTGTGAGGCTTTCTCACCCGTGAGGGGGTCGACGGTGGTGGCGAAGCCCATGCCCATGGCGAGGCCGGCGACGCCGCCGGCGGCGATGAGGGCCTCCATGAAGAAACGGGCGGAGAGCCCGGCCGAGAGGCCGATGAAGGTTTCGATGCCGACGGTGAGAAGCAGGCGTCCCAATGTCCAATCGCCGTCGACGGTGGGGTTCGTCGAGAAAAACGAGAGGGTGGCGAAGACGACGGCGAAGGCGAGGCGCGCCAAGGCCGGCACCGACTTGGAGCCCACCACGGGGACGCTCAAGAACAACCCGCCGCTGCGAAAGAGCAACAGCAAGAAGGCGATGAGCGAGGCGGTGGGCGCTTCAATCATGGAGAACGCTCAACGTCGTCGTCGTCGACGACAACGAAAGGGTCAGCCGCCGGCCATGCGCATGACGGAGGCTTGAAAGAAGGCGGAGAAGTTTTCCATCACCCAGCCGCCGAGCATCCACAGCACCGAAAGCAGGGCGAAGAGACGAGGCAAGAAGCTCATGGCGGGGTCGTTGATTTGCGTGGCGGCTTGCATGACGCCGACGGTGATGCCGACGACAAGGAGGGCGCCAAAGATGGGGCCGCCGACTTCAGCCAGAAGCGTGAACCCTTCACGAAGGAGTTGGGCAGGGAGTGCAGTGTTCATGGTGGGGTCCGTCAGCCAAAGCTCTTGGCGAGGTTGCCGACGACGAGGTGCCATCCGTCGGCGAGGAGGAAGATGCCGATCTTGATGGGCAGGGAGATCATCGTGGGCGGCACCATCATCATGCCGAGGGCCATCAGGATGGCGCTGACGAGGAGGTCGACGAGCACCAGCGGCAAGAAGATGTACAGCCCCATGGTGAACGCAGTTGTGAGTTCGGAGATCATGAAGGCGGGGACGACGACAGAAAACGGCAGCTCTTCGCCCATGGCGGGCCGTTCACTGCCAGAGAGCTCGACGAAGAGCTTGAGGTCGTTCTCTCTTGTCTGTTTGGTCATGAAGTCGACCAAGGGCTTTTTGGCGGCGGCGGCGGCCTGCTTGTAGTCGATCTTGTCGTCGAGAAACGGCTCGATGGCCGAGCTGTACACCGGCGACAACGTCGGCCCCATGATGAACAGCGTGAGAAACAAGCTGATGCCGATGAGCACCGGATTCGGCGGCAACTGCGGCGTGCCCAACGCTTGGCGCAAGAACGACAGCACGATGACGATGCGGGTGAACGACGTCACCGAGATGACCAGCGCCGGAATGAAGCTCAAGAACGTGAGCACCAAGAACAGCTTCATGGGAGCTGTGGTGCCGGCGCCGTTGACGGTGAGGCTGAGTCCTTCGCTGACTTCTTGGATGCCCATGGTGTTGCCTGTGAATCGAATGAGGGGTGTGAAGCGGGGAGCGACGTGGTCGAGGTGGCTAGGCGGCGTTGAGGCGCGCGCTGAGCTTGCGACGCAATTCTTCGTCTTCGACGCAGGAGGAGGCTTCAGACGTGAGGTGCGACTCGAAGGAGGCGGTGGTGGGCGGCTGTTGGGAGGGGAGCCCAAGCAGACGACGGACGGCGTCGATGGCTGGGTGCCCACCGGCGACTTCGTCGTCGACGACGCTGCTTTGCGGCTGCATGCGCTTGAGGTCGACGCGGTCTTTCAGCACGCTGATGCCTCCTTCGCAGCTGCCGAGAAGCAGGTGTTGGCCCGCGACTTCGACGACGAGGATTTGGCGGCCTTTGCCGATGGTGGTGGACTCGAGCACCTTGACGGCGTCGACGCCGTGCTTGCGTTTGCGCCAAGTGGTGAGGGCGAGGGCGAAGAGCGCCAAGATGACGAGGGGGACCATGGCCTTGGCCAGTTCTCCGCCTTGGAGGGTGGCGGCGAGCGGGAGGGGGCGAGGCGATGCGCTGGGGGCTGGCGTCGACGACGAAGCGGGCGTCGTCGTCGATGCAACAGACACGGCTGCTTTGCTGGGAGCGGTCGGTGTCGAGGTGGGGGCGGGTGACGCCGACGCAGGCGCGGTGAGCGGTGCATCGCCGGCGGCGTCGAGCGAGAGGAGGGCGGAGAGCTCACGCGCGTTCTTCTTGTGGCGCTTGGCTTTGCGCCGGCTGCGTTTTTTGTGCTTTTTGCTGACGAGGTCATGGTGCACGGGTGGGGCGGTGCGGCTGAGCGTGGCGTCGGGGGCCTCTTTGCTTGCTTCCTTCGTGGCACTGCGCGCGGCGGCGGGGGCGGCCACGAACAGGAGGGCGGACATGAGGGAGGCAAACAACGTGGTGCGCATGGTGAACTCTCTGCTGCCTGCGAAGGAGGTCGCAGGTTGCGAGGACCAATGCAGAAAGCGTGCACAAATCGCGGATTGAGAATTGTGGATGGATTGCAGGGAGATGCGCCGACGCCATCTGCCTTCGCGCCGACGTGCGGGTGAACGACGACGACACCGCCAGGAGATTGGCGCGAGAGCCACAGCATTTGTGACGGTGCTGCGGGAGACAGCGTCAAAGATTTGACGGCGTGTTCGTGTTTGCGCCGGTTTGTCGTCGGAGAAGGCGGCACGCATCCTGCTTCTGCTGAGCCCACGACGTGCACCACGCACATGGGCGTTGAACAGAAGGCCGCGCAAGCGGGTCTATGAGAAGTAGGTCAAGCGAACAGCCCCGACTTACGCCTTCGGCAAACGTGTCGAAGAGCATGCGCAAGCGTTGCAGACCACAGGACTGAGACCGCAGACCGGCAGAGGATTTTCGTGAGCCACCTGACAGAGACCCCCGCAGCAAAAGCCCCCCGAGTGGTGGTCGCCGACAGCGACGTGCACGACGGCCACATGCTGCGCGAACTCTTGTTGCAGGCCTATCCGACTGCAGTGGTCACCGTGGTGCATACGTTTGCAGCAGCGCTCGACTGCGTCGACGTCGACGTTGTGGTGCTGGATCCGCTGTTGGACGACCTCCCCGGTGTGTCGCCGTATGCGTTGTTTCCGGCGTCGCCCATCGTGGTGGCCGTGCACCCCGCCGACGAGAACGCCGGGCTCAGCGCCGTCGAACAAGGCGCCGACGACTTTGTGTTGAAGGGCTTTTGCCCTCCCAGTCTTCTGCGCCGCGTGTTGCAGAACGCCATGGTGCGCCACCGACGCGTGCAGGGGTTGCAAAGCGCAGAACGCGACCTGCAGCGCGTGTTGGAGACGTTGCCCGACGGCGTGCTCATTCATCGCGAAGGACGCATCCTCTACGCCAACCGCGCCATGGGCAAGCTGCTCGGCCGGGGCGAAGGGGCCCTCGTCGGCACAGCGTTGACGGGGTTGTTTGCGGCCGAACACCGTCCCCTGCTCGACGACGCCATCGTTGACGACTTCCCCATGGAGCTGTTGCTCGACACCCGTGAAGGACAACGTGAGGTGGAGGTGTCGGCGCCTGTGCAAGTGCGCATCGCTCAGATGCCGGCGACGTTGCAGGTGGTGCGCGATGTGTCTGCACGTCGGGCGCTCGAAACCAAGATGTGGATGGCGGGCAAGCTCGCCGGCCTCGGCACGGTGAGTGTCGGCGTTGCCCACGAGGTGAACAACCCGCTGACGTTCATCACGCAAAACATCGAGCATTTGCGTGCGTTGATGCAGGGCCCTGCTGGAGGCACCCAAGGCTGGAGCGTCGACGACGCTGAAGAAGCCGTCGAGGTGCTCGAAGAAATGGAAGAAGGCGCGCGTCGCATCCAACGCATCGTCAGTGAACTCAACCGCTACGCCCGCCGCGACGAAGCGCCTGGATGTGTGCAGCTTGCGCAGCTGATGCAGTGGGGCAAGTCGATGATCCACCCCTACCTCGGCAGCCGCACGCAGTTGCACATCGACGTCGACGACAGCGTGTGCGCGTGGGCGAGCGAGACCCGTCTGGCGCAGATGGCGTTGCACTTGCTGCGCCACGCCGCCGACGCGCAGCGCACGCAGGAGCCGGGCACGATCCGCGTGACTGCAGAAGCACGCGGCGAACAGGTCGCGCTCGTCGTCGAGAACGAAGCACTCGCCGTCGACCCAGCCGTCTTGCCGCGGGTGTTTGACCCCAACTTCATGGCGCGAGGCACGCCAGACAGCTCGTTGATGGGCTTGGCGTTGGCCCACCGTCTGGTGCTCGGATGTGGCGGCGAGATGATCGTCGACGCCACCACCGAAGAGGCGTCGGCCAACGGCCGCGCCGGAACCCGGGTGACGTTGTTGCTGCCCACAGCGGATGCCCAAGTCGCGCCACCCCCGGCGGATCTCGTCGGCAAGCCCGCGGTCGACACGGCGCGCCCGGCTGCGTCGGATCTCAAGGTGCGTCAGTTGGACGGCGCGACGGCGGCGCCGGTGTTGTCCAACGTCTGAGCGCATATGAACGCGGGTTTGCGGGCCGAAGACGACCCCGACACGCAGCGCTGAGCGTCAAAAAGAGATCGCCGTCTCGCCCACCGTCAAAAAAAACGAAACACACCGTCAAGGCCTTGTCGGCCGTGCCGATTGACAGTCGGGGATAGGAAAGGACCGACCACTCATGCCAGACGGAATGCACGGACTCTTGGGCAAGCGCCACGACCTCATCTACTCAGATGCCTCCCCCTTGGGCGTCATCTTGGACCAGGTCGAACGCGTCGCCTCGTCGGACGCCACCGTCTTGCTCACGGGCGAAACCGGCACCGGCAAAGAAGTCATCGCCCGCACGTTGCACAAGCTGCGGGTGAAGGCGACCGGCGACAAGGGCGCATTCGTGCCAGTCAACTGTGGGGCCATTCCAGAAAACCTCATCGAGGCAGAGCTTTTCGGCCACGCCCGCGGGGCCTTCACCGGCGCCCACGCCGCTCGCAAAGGGCGGGTGGCCATGGCCGAGGGGGGCACGCTGTTTCTCGACGAGATCGGCGAGTTGCCGCTGGCCCTGCAGGTGAAACTGTTGCGCCTCTTGCAAGAGCGCACCTACGAGCCTGTGGGCGACAGCCGCACCTTGAAAGCCAGCTTCCGTCTCGTCGCCGCCACCAACCGCGACCTCGCCCAAGAAGTGCAAGCGGGCCGCTTTCGCGCCGACCTCTACTACCGCCTCTTCGTGTGCCCCATCGAGTTGCCCGCGCTGCGCGACCGTCCTTCTGACGTGCCCCTGCTCATTGAGCACTTCTGGTCGGCACGTGGCGAGACGCGGTCGTTCGACCCCGCTGTCATGCAACAGCTGGCGCAGTACAGCTGGCCTGGAAACATCCGCGAGCTCGAGAACCTCGTCGAGCGCGTGAGCGTGTGCGCCGTCGGGGCCATCATTCGCCCGTCGGACTTGCCGCCGCACATTCGTGCAGAGGTGGCGCCTGACGTCGTCGCCGGCCCCGACAACTGCGCCTTTGTCCCTGCTGCAGGCGCAGCGCCGTCGATGCCTGAAGCGGCTGAACCTCAAATGCCATGGCTGCAGTCGTCGGCGCCGATGCCCAACGCACCCATTCCCAACGCACCCATTCCCTACGCACAGTGGGCCCAAGGTGTGCCTGGGCAGCCGGCCGCGCCGCAAGCGGTGCCCCCGTCGTCAAGCGCGCCGTTTCCAGCGCGGGCCATGGCGGCCGAAAACGGATGGCACCAACCCGTGGCTGCGGCCCCCGCCGTCGAGAGCCTGCCTTCGGCAGCCAACGAAGATGGAGAACGTCGTGCGGCGCTGGTGCACGCGCCTGCACCTGCGCCCATCACGTTCGACGAGCCGATGGCCGATGCGTCCGCGCCTGCCGCTGTCGCGGAGCTCAGCCCCGTCGAGAAACTGCTCGCCAGCGTCGAGCTTCCGCGTGAGCTGCCATTGGACCTCCCCACCATGCTGCGCCACATCGAGTGGGCCTTCATCGACGAAGCCCTCGAGAAAAGCGATGGCAACAAGCAAGCGGCGGCCAACCTGTTGGGCCTGCGTCGCACCACCCTCGTCGAGAAACTGCGTCGCAAAAAGGCAGCGCAAGAAGCAGACGACAAAGCGCGCCAAGAAGCCGCTGGCCAAAGCGCCCAAGGGTGATGGGCCATGCGCGGTTCTCCGACATCGTTGGTGCGGTCTAGACCCACCCTGGCGTCCGCACGCCACATGCTCGTCTTCGTCGTCGGCCTCATCATCGGCGGGACATCGGCGCATGCGGCATCGCCGCAAGGCGTCACCAAAGTGGTGCGCACCAAAGCCCGCGAACAGATTCGCCTGCCGGTGAAGGGAAAGCTTCGCCTGCGCGTCGACCCCATGTCGGGCACGTTGACGTTGACGTCGAAGAGCAAGGCCACCATCCGCAAGCTCGTCGAGCGCTTCTTCGAAACGCCCTCGGCGTTGTGCCCCGACTTTGACGCGACCGACCACCGCATCATCCTGCGCTGCCAGTCGCGCAACCTCAAAGCCAAGATCACGGGCAAGCGTCGTCGACGGGTGTTGCGGGTCGACGATTTGTTGGGGCCGCCGCTTCGCAAAGACGACTCGCGCATGCCGCTGTTGTTCTACCCTCCCGAGCAACTCGGGTTGGGGAGCAAGTGCCCCTCGAACACCGATGCTGGGCAAGGCGAGTGCCATTTGCGCGCCCGCCGCATGAAGAGTGCGGCGAAGTCGTTTCGCAAAGCGTTGAAGGGCGAACATCGGGTGTTTGCGTCGCTGCGCCTCGGCGACCTCGCCATGGAGATTGGCGATGTCGAGACTGCGGTCGGGTGGTACCGCAAAGCAGGTTTTCGTGGCCCATATGGTCGCCTGGCCACGTTGCGGCTGTGTGAGTTGAACGGCACCTGCTTTGACGACCGCGATCACCACTACCGCTACACAGACACAGCTGCGTTGCGTACGCCTTTGAAAGAAGAAGTGGTGCTGCGCACGGCGCGGATGCACGTCTTTGCGGGACGTCCGTTGCAGGCGGCGCACTACCTGTTGTCGACGGGGTTGCGCACCAAGAGCGACAACCTCTGCAAGTACGCACCGGCGTTGTGCCACCGCATCGCGCTCGAAGCGTTGCGCACCAGTCAGATTCAACCGTCGTCGGATGCGTTGTCGTTGTACATGGCGCTCCCCGGTCGACTGGCGGGCGACCACGCCTTTGAACTCACCGACCTTGCGGCACAGACGGCTGAAGACTTGGGGGCGCTTGCCTTCGCAGCGTCGTTGTTGGCGTCGTCAACAGAGGTGGTGCCAGACGCGCTGGCAGCAGACCACCTCTACCGCACCGCACGTTTGTACGTGGCCGCCGACGACCAGGCGCGGGCGCGCATTGTGCTGCGGTTTGCCAAAGAGCAGTACCGCAAAGACGCGCCCCAGCTGCTGCGTTTTTTGCTGTTGGAAGAGCAACTCGACGAAGCTCGTCGACGTCGAGACGCCGAAGCCGCACTTGCAGCAGACACCCCTGCTGAAGAGGCACCGGCGTTGTCGCCCCAGGAGCTGCTGTTGGCCGACGCCGCGAAGCTGTTGGCCGACGCCAAGACCGAGCGCACAGCGCCGTTGTACCCGCCCAAAGAGGCGCCTGCCGTCGACGGCGGGGTCGTGGCATCTGCTGCGGAATGACGACGTCGAAGACCGCGATCTGGATCGGTTCATGCATTCATCAGGAGTGACTCAGAAGTCGCAGTGACGACGTCAAACGTCTGACGCAGCGACAGGGAGCCAACGATGAAGCTCTTCAACGACACCCAACTGCTCGAGCACGCTCTCGATGTGCGGCTGAAAAAGCAGCACCACTTGAGCGCCAACGTCGCCAACGTCGACACGCCCGGCTACACGCCGAAGACCGTCGACTTTGCCGCCTCGATGGAGAACTTTGTCGACGGCCAAGACGACGGGCGCATGGTGCAGACGCAGGGCCGGCACATGAACGTCAACGGTGTGTCGCTGCGTCAACAAAACGGCGATGACATCGAAGTGGTGGACGACGTCGAAGGCGTGCCCACCCTCGATGACAACTCCGTCGACCTTGACCACACCATGGCCCAGCTCGCCGAAAACGGCGTGCAGTACCAGACGGTGGCCAAGACTCTGCAGAAGAAGCTGGGCTTGTTGCGTTACGTCGCTGCCGACGGCGCGGCCTAGTCCCACGTGGGCTTCGCCTCGCTTTGGGCGGCGAAGTGGAGCGGCAGTTGAACGCGCCGTCACGGCAGGTGGTTCGCAGACAAGAATGCGCAGCGTTCTTCGACGAGCGCGCACTCAAGGTTGGGGGCGCTCTAGACCGACACAGCGTCGACGGGATCATCAAGATCTTGGCGGCGACGACGATGACTCTCTGGGGTGGTGTGCGCACCGACCTCGATGACGACGACGAAAGGCACAACCATGAACGTCTTTGACTCCATGAACATCAGCGCATCTGGCCTGCGGGCCCAACGCACGCGGGTGAATGCAGCGTCGTCCAACTTGGCCAACGCCCACTCCACGCGGGGCCCCGACGGGCAGCCCTACCAGCGGCTCGACCCCGTCTTTGAGGCGGAGGTGGGTGCCGACGGTGGCCCAGGCGGCGTCAAGGTGGCAGAGATTCGCGCCGACGACGAAGAAGGACGGCGCATGTTCTTTCCCGACCACCCCGACGCCGACGCCGAAGGATTTGTCACCCTGCCCAACGTCGACCCGGTGCACGAGGTGGTGAACCTCATGAGCGCGCAGCGCGGCTTCGAGGCCAACGCCACCGCCTTTGAGACCGCCAAAACCTTGGCGCAGCGGGCGCTTGAGATCATGAGAGGCTGATCATGGCGTACGACCCTTTCTTGGCTTCATTGCCGTCCAACATTCAGCCGGTGCAACGCCCGTCGTCGACGACGAAGCCCGCTGCCACCGACGCTCGGGGCAGCTTCGCCAACCACCTCGAAGAAGCACTCGAAGCGGCTGAGCAGAACAACGTCGAAGCCAACGACCAAGCGGAGAAGGCCGCCATGGGCGAGGCGTCTGTGCACGACGTCGCACTCGCCATGGAAAAGGCCGACATCAGCATGCGCCTGTTGGTGAAGAGCCGAAACAAGCTCGTCGAGGCCTACCAAGAAATCATGAGAATGCCGGTGTAGGCAGCGCTGTGAGGCACATTGCCGAGCGCAAATGACGACGACGGCGGCCCAAGGGGCCGCCGTTTTCGTTGGAGCCGTTGACCTGCAGACCTCATGGGGGTTGGCCCTGTTCTTGCTTTTTCACCATGCAGAAGGAGCCGCACCGACGCGTGAGCGTCAAGAAGTCGACGCCGACCGCGCAGCTCCCTCGGTCTCAGATGAGAGACGTCGAGATCATCGGCCCCAGCATCAAGAAACCGACGCTGACGCCGACAAGAATATGACGCCGCTTGTGTCGTCGCTGCCACCCCCGCTTGAGAGCAAAGGCCACAGATGGAACCGCTTCTCGCCCAGCTCAAAGAACTGCCCGCGAAACTCCGCGCCTTGCCGGCGCGCACCCAGTGGATGGCGGGCGCTGCGCTCGCCGTGCTCTTCGTCATCGGCGGCGTGCTTGTCGCAGTGGCCCAAACCAGCCCCGACTTCGAATACGTGTTCACCGAGATGAGCGCCGACGACGGTGCCGAAGCCGCCCAAGTGCTGCGCGGCGCCAGCATCCCCTTTCGCTTTGAAGCCGACGGCAAAGCCCTCGCCGTTCCATCGGCGAAGGTGCACGACGCCCGCTTGCTCCTCGCGGCGCAAGGGATCCCGCGCGGTGCAGGCGTGGGGTTCGAGTTGTTCGACAAGAGCGACATCGGCGTCTCGGAGTTCACGCAGAAGGTCAACCTGCAGCGCGCCGTCGAGGGCGAACTGTCGCGCACCATCACCTCGCTCGACGAAGTGCGCGCAGCCCGGGTGCACGTCACCCTCGCCAAGAAGGGCCTGTTTCGCGACCAAGATCACCCCTCCGCAGCATCGGTGGTGCTGCGTCTGTACCCCGGCCGCACCTTGTCGGAGCGTCAGCTGAGCGGCATCCGCCACTTGGTGTCATCGGCGGTGCCTGGTTTGCCCATGGACAACGTCACCCTCGTCGACGGGCGTGGTGCGGTGCTTTCGGGCGACGAGGACGAGGCCACCCGCCTGCGCGCCTACCAGACCAAAACCGAGCGCGAGTTGGAGGCCCGCGTCGTGGCACTCCTCGAGCCCACCGTCGGACAAGGCGCGGTGGTGGCACGCGTCACCGCTGAAGTCGACGCCACCCAGGTTGAAAAGACAGAGCGGGTGTACGACGGCGACAACCCCGTGTTGCGCAGCGAGCGCAAGCAGGCACGACAGCGTTCGCAAGGAACGGGCGGCCGTGGCGTCGTCGGCGCTGCAGGAAACGCCCCTGGCGCCAACCCAGGCGGCGCCAACGGCAGCGGCGAAAACCAGAGCGACGAAACGCGCAACTACGAAATCTCCAACTCCTACCGTCGTGAAGTGACCGCGACCCCGCGGCTGCGCCGCATTTCGGTTGCGGTGCTCATCGACGAAGAAGACGGCAAGCCGCGCTCGGCCGAAACCGTCAAACGCCTCAACACCCTCGCCAAGCACGCCGTCGGCTTTGACGAAAAACGGGGCGATCGTCTCGAGGTCATCTCGAGCCCCTTTCAAGTGAAGCCCGACAACACCCTCGTCGAATCCGAGGGCACCGCCATCGTCACCCCCCGCAACGTGAGTATCGCAGTGGCTGCATTGTTCTTGCTCATCGCCGCAGGGTTCGCCTTTGTCGCCTGGAAAAAGAAGAAGGCGGCAGAGCCGAAGCCAGAGTCCATGGCGCTGCTGTCTGCCGGCGGCCGCGTCGACGACCTCGCCGAGGCCATCGAAAAGGCGGAGCCTGCACCCATCGATCCCATGCCCGTCGAACAGTTCGATGAACTCGACGACGACGATGTCAACCAGAGCCCATCCAACGCTCTGCTGGAGCGGGCACGCGTGCTCGCCACCGACGACCCCGTGAGGGCGGCCCACTTGCTGCACGCGTGGTTGGAGGCCGACCGCGGCCGCGTGCCCCAAGGTGAACAAGAAGGAGTGCAAAATGGCTGAAGCCCCCAACGCCCTCGCTGCAGACCCTGAGTTCGGTCTGCCCATGGACGCCGCCGCCGCAGAAGGGGCACGCCGTGCCGCCGCTGTGGTGCTGGGTCTTGGCCCTGAGTTGTCGCGCACCATTTTGCAGCACCTCGACGAAGAAGACATGCGGTCGCTCGCGATGGGGGCGCGCATGTTGCGCGACGAGCCTCCGTCGACGATGAACAAGGCGTTGCGCTCTTTTGTGGAGTCGATGGGCGGCTTCGGCACCGACATGTTGGCCGGCGACTCCCTGCTGCGCGACTTGCTGTCGCAAGCGTTGGGCATCGACGCTGCTGAGCGTGCTTTCGCGCAGGAGAAGCCACCGGCGCCGCCGGATGAAATCCTCGGGCCGTTGCTCGACGCCGACCCCGAAGATTTGGCGCTGCTGCTGTCGAAAGAAAAGCCACAGACGGTGGCCCTCATCCTCTCGGCCATGGACCCGACGTTTGCGTCTGAAATCTACGGCCGTCTTCCAGAAGGGGAGCGCTCCAAGATTGTGCAGAAGGTCGCCCGCGTCGAGTCGGTGTCGCCCGAGGTGCTCGAAGACGTCGTTCAGGCCCTGTTGGTCGAGCTGAAGTCGATGGGCACCAAACGCGGACGTCGTCGACTGGATGGCCGCGCCGCCGCCATCGAGATTCTCCGTCGCATTCCTGCCGAAGAGCAGGGCGAAGCCATGGACTCCATCGAAGAGAACGACCCCGACCTCGCCGACGAGCTGCGAGCGAAGCTGTTCACCTTCGAAGACCTCATGAACCTCGGCGACAAAGACGTCCAGACGTTGCTCAAAGAAATCGACGTCAACCAGCTTACGCTGGCGCTCAAGTCGGCTTCTGACGGGGTCAAAGAGAAGGTCGTTGCCAACATGTCGGGCCGGGTGGCGCAAATGCTCCTCGACGACCTCGAAAACATGGGTCCGGTCCGCGTCTCCGAAGTCGAGAAGGCGCAAGAAGACCTGGTGCGTGTCGTCATGGACCTCGCCGAAGAGGGCCGCGTCACCATCGTCTCGGGCAACGAGCCCATGTTGTAGTCAGATTTGATGATCAAAGAACCATCAAATCATTAGGAGATGCCCATGGGCGCAGCCATGCAAGACGACCTTGGAATTCGACGCATCATCCCTGGTGCTGAAATCGAAGAGGAGCAGGAGGTCAAAGACCAAATCCGCATGCCCGCCTTCTTGCAGGCGGCCATGGGGACGGGCATGGAGGCCGGCCCCGCCTTGCGCGACGCCGCCTTTTCTGCGCAGCCACAGTCAGACTATGTGCCCCAAACCATGCCGGAGTCGAACCGCCCGCCACCGTCGACACCGCGGCCTCCTGCTGTACGCACCGAGACGTCGGAGTTCGACATTGTTCGCGTGCAGGAGCAGGTTCCTGCGGCGGTGGCCCACGCCGTGGCGCAGGCGGGTCAATTTGACCCGTCTGAAAATGTCAAATCGACGCCGGGAATGGCATTAGACAATACAGAAAATGTCGAAACAACGCCGCCGCCAACGCCAGAGCTCGACCCCGCTTTGGTGCAGCAGCTTCTGCAACAGGCCGCGTCCGCCCAAGAAGAACAAGCCGAAGCTCTGCTGCAACAGCAGGTGGATGCCCAACTGAGTCGACTGAAAGGTGCCGTTGAGCTGCTGCGCTCGACGTCGCAGGCGTTGGCGGAGCAGGCCCGCGCCGACGCTGTGGAGATCGGCTTCGAGGTCGCTCGGCACCTGCTGCAACAAGAAGTCAGCCAGAGCGTGTCGAGTGTCATGGCCTTCGCCAAGCAGGCCATGGCCCAGGTGGGGCAAGCCCGACGGGTGGTGGTGCGCCTGCATCCGGATGACGTCGAGCGCGTGCGCGAGCAGGGCCTGGTGTCTGAAATGGAAGCGTTGTGCACGGCACAGGTCGAAGTGCAAGCAGAGCCTTCTTTGGCCGTCGGTGACGTCGAGCTCGACACCGATCTCGGCTGTGTGGATGGACGCCTCGAAACCCGTCTGCGGGCCATGTACCAGGCGCTGCAGGGCTGATGTCGACGACGCAGGCTAGGAGTCGGGGGTCCACCCCAAGTCGCCGCTGAGGCCGACGCCAAGCACCATGCGGGCGAACGACTGCGAGGCGTCTGAGAACTCATTGCCAAACACCGACGCGCGCACTTCCAACTGGGTGTGGGGCAGCAGCGGACGCCGGAGGCGAATCACCAGCCGGTTCTGGCTTTCGTCGGCCAGCTGCAAATCCCGTCGCTGACCATCGCCCAGCAGCCCGTCGGTGTACGTCGTGAACTGCAAGCCAACGTCTGCCGACAGTGTGAACTCCGCCGGCAACGCGACGCCCACCAGGGCGACGAGCCGGTGCCGCAGATAGCCCTCGCCGAAGGAGTTCGAGAGGTTCCACGTCCCCATGTAGCGCAACGAGGTGAACACCGTCCTCGTCGACGTCCATGTCGCGGTCAGCATGACCGGCGTGTCGAGCCGAATGGCGTACCCAGGTGCTTGCGGTTCGTCAGGACGCGCCCTTGGCGCCATGGCCACGAACCCTCTGCCCTCTGTCGACAACCGCGTTGCCAACGTCTCTTTGGCCGATGCAAACCACAGCGCACCTGCGAAAGCGCCGGCTGAAGAGAAGGTGGCAGCGTTGGCCTGCCATGACGCAAACCCGCCGCCGCTGAGGCCACCTTCGATGCGCAACCGGCGGTGCACCGACGTCGACATCGCCCACTCGGCGTGGTGCCAGAGGTAGGTGCGGGTCAACGTGGGCTGCAGTCGTCCTTTGGTGCTGGTGCGCCAGGCCATCTGCCAGCTGTTGGGCAGTGCGGTGATGGCGGCGGCGTCGAGGCGAAAGGCCGCCATGCTGTCGGTGGTCAACAGCGACGCAAACGCCTTGCCGCCGGTGGTGGCGCGGGCCGTCCACGTGGTCCGCCCGACGTGTCCTCGTACATTGGCGTCGAGCTCCAGCTGCAGAAGTGCATCGGTGCCTTTGACGTCGACGAAGGTGTTTTCTTTGGCGACGGTGTTGCGTGTGGGGTTGGTGTCGGCGCCCACCAACGCGGTGCCGCTGACGTTGGCGTCGTCGAGGACACCGGCAAAAGCGGCGGTCGTCGACGTCGCGGCCCAGCTGCTGAGCAGCAGGGCCCATCCCCATTCGTGTCGTCGCTGTCGTCTCAGCGGGGCACCGGCAGCATGTGCGTCTCAAGGATCTCGAGAGCGTCGGTGAGGGTGTCGACAACCGTTTGTGCGGCATAAGCCTGGTCGGGCGTGCCGTTCACCGTGCGTGGGTGGTACCGCTTGGCCAAGGCGAAATATTGCGCCCGCACCTCGTCGAGGGTGGCGTCGTCGGGCAGCTCCAACACCCGCAGTGCTTGCTGCGGCTCAGACACGCCCTGCCGCCGCGACGTCTTGGCGGCCTGCGCACGGCTGGCGGCGCGGGTGTCGCGCAACGCGGCGTCGACGGTCTCCTGCTCTTCTTTGCTCAGGGTGACGTCATCGTCGTCTTCAGAGAAGCGGGAGTTCCACTCGGCTTTGACGACTTTTCCAACGCGGTCAAACAGAGACGACACAAGACCTCCATCGGGTGCCACGCCAGCTTGCGCCAAAGCACGAGACCTCGCAAGGGTCAGCCAGAGCCGACGCACCCGAGCGCATTTTCACACAACGTGAAAAGCCGGAGTGCGATAACTCCGTTGTCTGCACACAAGTGTGGTTGGGAGAGTTCATGCGGGTTCCAGGCAACGCCAGTGTCACCATCCGTCGCACCGAAATCCTGAGGGATTCTCAAGATGTGCAGGCGACACCCGCTGCCAAGGGCACCGGGGGAGAAGGCGGCGGCGGCGTCGAAATGAAAGAGGCCGAACGCAAATTGGCAGGCGCCGATGGCGGGATCCTCGGCTTCGGCCAGACGCCAGATGCCACCGGCAAGATCAACCCCTTCACCTCCAAAGACTCCGAACTCGACCTCCGCGATTTCGGCGCGACTTCGGCCGACCTCGCCCCCAAGGGGCTCGACAAAGGGGCTCTGCCGCAGAACCTCGATGAGGCCTTCTCCGCGATTGACGAGGCACACGAGACCGCTGGCGCCCAAATGGAGCGCGGCGAAGATGCCCAAGCTCTGCTGGGCACCGAAGGCCTGCAGCAAACCCTGGAGGTGCGCGAAGACATCGACGTCGACCCCACTGCCGACGCCACCGCTTGGGGCGAAGAAAGCACGGGCGCCGATCTCGCCCGACGCGGGCTCAAATCCGACGGCGACGACCTCGACAAACGGTTCAAACTCGAGCTCAACGAACACCCCGTGTCGCCGCTTGAAGACGACCTCAACCGCATCCTCGACCGCACCCGCCACGTCGGACACATCGATCACGCCTCCGGCCGCAACGGCGACGCGGCCTCCTGACAGCGACCCAAACCCTTCGGCTGCTGCGTCCGCCATGAAGCATCGCTTCAAGCGGGCGCATCTGTGTTCTGGCTTTGCATTGCGACGCGGCCTCGTCATGATGCCCCCATGTGTGGCATTTGCGGCGTTTGGTTGCTGAGCACGACGTCACCGACCGAAGTGCGGTCGGTGCTGACGCCCATGAACGACGCCATCGCGCACCGTGGCCCCGACGGCGCCGACTTGTGGGCCGACGACGACGGCATCGGATTGGGGCACCGCCGGTTGGCCATCGTGGGCCTCGGCCCACAAGGGCATCAGCCCACCTCGTCGACGACCCATGCCCAGCGTGGGGTTCGGCTCACCTTCAACGGCGAAATCTACAACCACCGCGACCTGCAGACGCTGCTGCGTGACGACGGCGTCGACGTCGATTCGTCGTCCGACACCCGCGTTCTCGTCGAGTGGCTGGCCCACCGCACCTCTGGCCGAGACCTGCACGCACTCCGCGGGATGTTTGCCTTCGCAGCCGTCGTCGACGACGGCCAGGGTCGTGAGCTGCATTTGGTGCGAGACGCCATGGGGCAAAAGCCGCTCTACGTCGCCGCCCTCGGCGGACAAGGGTTCGATCGGATTCCCCACGACGACGGCTGGGTTCGCTTCGACGGCGACCTCGCCTTTGCCAGTGAGCCCAAAGCCATCACCACCGTCGGCGGGTTTGATGATGCCATCGATCGCGAGATGCTCGACCACGTCTTGCGGTTTGGCGTGGTCGGCCGGCGGCGTCGTGACGACGAGCCCGCCACGTTGTACCAACACATGTGGCAGGTCCCGGCCGGCACGCGTTGGCGGTTTCGACGTCGACACGACGGCGCTCTCGAGGCCAAGGCCGAGCGCTACTTCGACCTCTACGTTGAGGCCCGGCAAGCCCAACACAACCCATACGCCGGTGGTTTGCACGACGCGGCCGACGACGTCGAGGACGTCTTGCGCGCGGCGGTGCATCGGCGGTTGATGTCTGAGGTGCCACTCGGTGCATTCTTGTCGGGTGGCATCGACTCCTCGCTCATCGTCGCCCTCATGCGCGAGGTGCAAGACGATGTTCAGACCTTCACCATCGGCTTCGATGAAGACTCCTGGGTGGCCACCGACGAGAGCGACGACGCCGAGCGCATCGCCCGCCACCTCGGCACCCACCACCGCAGGCTCGCCGTCACCGGCCGCGACGCCCTCGACGTCGTGCCGCAGTTGGCCCGAATGTACGACTTTCCGTTCGCCGACGTCTCCGCCATTCCCACCACGCTGGTGAGCGCGTTTGCCCGTCGTCATGTCACGGTGTCGCTGTCGGGCGACGGCGCCGACGAACTGTTCGGCGGCTACGCGCGCTACGGGTGGACCAGGTCGGTGTTGCAGACCTTGCGCCCGCTCCCGCGAAGCGTGCGGCGTCGACTTCGCCAAGCGGTCGACGTCGGTGCGCCCGTGGCCGACACCGCCCTCGCCGACGCCGTGCGTCGCCTTCTGCCACCGCGGCTGGCGCGGCGGGCGACGTCCGACACCTTGGTGAAGCTGGCCGCGTTGTTGGCGCACGACGACGAGAGCGACGTCTTTCGGGCGTTTCTCACCCAGTGGGAAGACCTCCCCCTCGTCGATGGCGTCACGCCGTCGTCATCGTCGACCCTTCGCTTGCCGCCGGGCGTCGACCTCGAAAAACGGCTGATGCTCCTCGACGGATGCGCCTACCTCCCCGACGACATCCTCGTGAAGGTCGACCGCGCCAGCATGAAGGTCGCGCTGGAAGCACGGGCTCCCTTTCTCGACGTCGACGTCGTGCAGACGGCGTTGCGGTTGCCAACGTCGTTGCTGTTGTCGCCAACCGAGAACAAACGCGTCCTGCGCCGCATCTTGGAGCGGCACCTGCCACCCGACGCCATCGACCCCGGCAAACGTGGCTTCGGCGTGCCCCTCGACCGTTGGTTGCGGCATGAGTTGCGCGACTGGGCCGAAGACCTCCTCGACGAGGGCGCCTTGCGGTCAAACGGGCTCAACGCCGACGTCATTCGGCGACGTTGGCAGCAACACCTCAGCGGCGAACGCTCCCACCATTACGCGCTGTACAACGTGTTGATGGTGCAAGATTGGTTTCGCCAACGTCGACTTTGACGCTGACGACTACTCCAGCAGGCCCTCGAACTCTTGCAGTGTTTGCGGCCGTTCGCCGACGTCAGGACGCACAAACGACGGCAGCATCACGCCCATGACGACGGCGGGCACGACGACCCCGACGACCACACCACCGATGACACCTCCGGCCAACAGCTGTTCAGAGGTTGGCGCCTCTTGGCTGTAGAGGTCGGCGGCCACCAACTCGGCCAACAAGAACCCGGCGCCAGCGCCGATGGCGGGGGCCAGCAGGCTCGCCAAACCGGCACTGGCAAACACCAGCCAGCCTTTGGGGTGCTCGCCCAACAACACCCACGGCGTCGCCACCGCCACCGTCGTCACCACAGCTGCGACGACGGGCGCCGAGAGGGCGGCAAAGAAGAATGCTTCCATCGGCAGCTGCAGTGCCAACGCCGACCCCACCGTGGCGGCGTACACGCCAGCGTGCAGCACGGCGCTGCCAGCCCCCGCCGACAACGCCCACACCCAGCGCGCGCGTTGGGCTTCTTCGACCTTGTCGTCGGCGTCGCCGGCCTTTTGGCGGTAGGCATCTTCTTCGCGTTCGGCGTCGAGGGCTTCGCGCTCCCACTCTGACAACGGCGCCGTCGACGACGACGTCACCACCGCCTGGCCAGTGTGGGCCCATGCCGCGGGCGCCCCACTTGCTGTGACGACGAGCAGAACCACGAGCCAACCCACGATGCGCATGCCCCACACGTACCACGCGCAGACGGCCGGTGCAGCAAACGCCACAGACGCCGTTGGCGAGACGCCCGTCGACGACGCCGTTGCGTGTTGGGCAAAAGTTGAAATACTTCGCCCATGCCTGCCGTGCCCCCAGACTCTGCGTCCGCCGTGCTGCCGCCCGTGGTCGACGCTGCCGCCGTTCTCGACTTGTCGCGTGATCTGCAAGAGCTCGCCGTGCTCGCCGCCGACCCCGCCAGCGTCGACGATTTGCTGTCACGCGCGTTGGAGACGCTGGCCGACATCATTCCGTATGACTTGGGCGCCGTGTTGCTCCTCGACGACGACAGCTTGATCGTGCGTTGCGCCAGAGGGCCGCTGTCGAACGACAAAGTGCGCGCCCATCGCATCAAGCTCGACCAGCTGCCATTGGTGCGACGGGTGCTGCATTCCCGACAGGCCAGGGCGGTGAAGGAGCACACCCACGAAGAAGAAGGCGACCCGTACGACGGGGTGCTCGACCTTCCAGCGGGACACGCCTGCATGGTGGTGCCGCTGTACGCGGCCGACCGCACCCTCGGCGCCATGACCTTCGACCGCGCCGAATGCGTGCCCTACGACGACGACGTCGTGCGCTGGGCCCAAGTCTTTGGGCAGATCATTTCGTTGGCGTTGCTGTCGGCCGAGCAAGCCCACCTCTTGTTGCGCTACCAGCACCAACTGCGGGCCGAAAACCGCGCCATGAAAGAAGACGCGGCGCCCGTCGTCGACGCCACGTCCGTCCTCGAAGACAGCCGCAGCCCTCGCATGCAAGAGCTGGTGCGGCTGGCCAAAGCCGTGGCGCAGACCGAGTCGCCTGTGTTGCTCTACGGCGAGACGGGCACGGGCAAAGAAGTGCTCGCCCGCGCCATCCAAGGCTGGTCACACCGTCGAGGACGCCCCTTCATCTCTCTCAACTGCGCTGCCCTTCCAGAGTCGCTCGTCGAGAGTGAACTCTTCGGCCACGTCAAAGGAGCGTTCACCGGCGCGAGCGCGTCCCGTGAAGGACGCTTTCTCGCCGCCAACGGCGGACACCTGTTTCTCGACGAGATCGGCGACCTTCCGCTCGGCGCGCAAGCCAAACTCCTGCGCGTGTTGCAGGAGGGCACGTTCGAGCCCGTGGGCTCCGACCGCACCATGAAGGTCGACGTGCGCATCCTTGCCGCCACCCACAAAGACCTCGCCCACCTCGTCGAAGAGGGCCTGTTTCGCGAAGACCTCTACTTTCGCCTCAACGTCTTCCCCCTGCAGTTGCCGCCGCTGCGCGAGCGCACCGAAGACTTGCCCCTCCTCGCGGGCGGCATTTTGCACACCATCCACGCCCGCACCGGCCGCGGCCCGTGGACGCTCAGCCAAGCCCTGCTCACAGAGCTGGAGCAAAAGCCGTGGCGCGGCAACGTGCGCGAACTGCAAAACGAACTTGAGCGGGCCACCATCTTGTCGGCGGCGGGCCCTCTCGACCCGACGGTGATGACCCGCGCGCCCACGACGACGTCAAAGCGGCCGTCGCTGCACGACGACACCCACATCGTGTCGCTGCAAGAGAACGAGCGCCGTCACGTCGAGCGCGCTTTGCAGCACACCGATGGCAAAATCTACGGCAAGGGCGGTGCTGCCGAGTTGCTCGACATCAACCCCACGACGTTGGTGAGCCGCATGAAGAAGCTCGGCATTCGCGGCAGCCGCGAACGCAAGAAGGCGCAATCGCCTGCATAGCGTCGACGACGACAGCAGCGGCCACAAATCCCTATCCGCGCACCGCCCAAGACCACGCCACGACGAACGTGAAGCCGAGCCCGAACACAAAGGGCAGCACGCGCAGGCTTTTTTGCAGAGGGCCGCGAGCCCAGGGGCGCGTGGCGCCCCAGGTGGACAACACGGCGCGCGACGCGTGTTGCAGGTGAAGGGCAAACAACACGGCGCCGACGACATAGAGCACAGCAACGGCGGGAACACTCAACCCCACGACGAGGTTGTGGTGGGGATTGTCGGCCCGAAAGTCGACGTGACCGACACCATAGATGTGGGCGACGTGCCACACCACGAACCCTCCGAACAACACGCCCAACACCCGCACCCACGTCGACGACGACGGTGCGGTGGCCTGCAAAGGGTGGTGGTAGCGGTGCGGGCGGGCCCGTCTGCTGCGGTGCACCACCACCGTGACCAAGACGATGTGGCCCACGAACAGGGCCCAAAACACCAGGCGCTGCAGCCACAACACCGGTGATGCGGCGATGGCGGCAGCGTAGGCGTTGAAGGTGGTTTCGCCTGCGACCACGGCGAGGTTTCCGGCAAGGTGCAGCAGCGACCAGCCGACCATTCCAACGCCGAGGGCGCTGAGAACCTGCTTGCGGCCGATGGACGCTGTGAAGAAGTCGGTCATCCGCATAGAGTCTCCTTTGAGATGCTTTCATTGAAGCTTTGAAAAGACCTGAAAACAAACGAGGAAGACTCAAATGGATGAGTTCAGCTCATGGATGCCCACAGCAGGCGCATTGGAGGCCTTTAACGCGGCGGCAGAGCACATGAGCTTCACGCGCGCCGCCCAAAGCCTCTCTGTCACCCCCAGCGCGGTCAGCCATCGCATCAAAGCCTTGGAGGTCCACCTCGGCGTTGCCTTGTTTGTGCGGGGGCGTCGGCTGCGTTTGACACCTGAAGGCGAGACCTTGTTTGAGGCCACACAAGGCGCGTTCTCGACGCTGCGGGCCACGGTGCGCACCCTCATGCATCGCGACGACCTCCGTCCCATCACCGTGGGGTGTTCGCCGTCGTTCGCAGCCTGTTGCCTGGTGCCGGCCCTGGAGTCGTGGCGCGCCACGTCGAGAGGAGCCGACATCTGGCTCTCCATCGACGAGACCCAAGGCGATCCCGGCGCCCGAGGCCTCGACGGCGCCCTGCGGTATGGCCCGTGCTCGACGACAGACGCCCTTGCACAAGAATCTGTGTTTCCCGTTTGCGCGCCAAAGCTGGCGCAGCGGTTGGGCACCGTTGCCGACCTTGCAGGCACGACGCTGCTGCACGACGTGGCCTGGGCCGACCACCCAGCCCGCGTGTCGTGGGCGACGTGGTTGCATGAATGCGCCGTTGAAGCCGACGACGTCGACGCGCATGCAGGGCCTCGCTTCAGCCACTGTCACTTGGCCCTCGACGCTGCAGCACGGGGCCAAGGTGTCGCCCTGGCACGTTCGTCGTTGGTGAGCGGTGCTTTGGCCGAAGGCAGACTCGTCGAACCCTTCAAGCTGCGCATGCCGTCGGGGCTGCACTATCAGTTTGTGTCGACGTCAAAGCGCAGCGAAGTGCAGCGCTTCGCCAGCTGGCTGCGCGCGACCTTCGCCACCGTCTCGGCGACATGAGTCGCCATGGTCGCCTGCGGCTACAGCTGGTTGCGCCGGCAACCGAGGTGCGCCGCTGAGCCATTGTCACTTGCACGCCCAGGCGGGCACATCGTCGGCGTCGACCACGCCGCCACCTTCTGACACCGAGATGGCATCCCCGACCACATCGAAGGAGAACGCCGTCCACCATTGGCCGTTTTCGAGGGTGGCCGTGCGTTGGGCGACGCTCGCACCGTCGACGAGAACATTCACGGTGACCGCGGTCGGCGTCGATCCCGAATAGAAGTCGGCGCCCACCCAATAGGTGCCTTCGACTGGCGTGTCGACGACGATGCGCTCTGGGCCAAAGCCGCTGAGGTCGTCGAGAACCATGACCGGGTCGCCCGTGGTGCGTCCGCTGTCGCCGTCCCACTCCGGGAAGTCGTCGGCGTCGTTGCCGCAGTTGGCGAAGTAGCAGAGGTGTGCCCAGCAATCCCCGTAGCGGTCACCGCCGCGGTTCAGCCGAAGGTCGACGTCGCCACCGGGGGTGTCCCAGGTCAGCTCCACCTCGACGCGGCCGGCGCCCTGAAAGCTGGCAAAGCAGCCCTCGGCTTTGCACGACAATGCGGATGTGCATTCGTCGTCAGCAGTGCATGCGCCGCCCTCTTGAGACACGCAGGTGACGCCCTCACAGAGCAGCCCTTCGTCACAGAGGTCCCGTCGCTGCGGCATGACGCGCCGAGGGTTCCGCGGCCAGGGTCGTCGATGAGCACATCGAGTTGGTCGCGCGGTTGTTCTCTGGGCGCCAAGCACCCGGCACTCCCGACGACGAGCAGCATGCAAACGACATGGGCGACGACACGCATGTGCCCTCCTGTGTTTCAATGCGGGAGGGTAGGGGACACCGCCTTGGTGGGCAACGCCAAACGATGCGACGGCGGTCAGCTCGCCGCGTCGTCGTCGTCAAACACCATGTACACATCCGACCGCGTGTACTTCGAACCGGGCCGACGTTGGGCCTGGTGTTTGAATCCCATCTTCTCGTACAGCTTGAGCGCCGGCTTCAGCCGTTGGCTCGACTCCAAAAACAACGTCGACGACGACGACGCTCGCCACAAGTCGACGGCATGGCCCACCAGCCGTTCGCCGATGCCGAGCCCTTGCGCCGAAGGCGTCACCGCCATCTTCGTGAGCTCCATTTCGTCGCCGTGGGGCATCAGTGCTCCGACGCCGACCACTTCGTCGTCGACAAATGCCGCGAAGACGTGTCCGCCGGGGTCTACGATGCAACCTCGGGGATTGCTGAGCACATGGTCGTCGTGCTCCTCGACGTAGAAGTACTTCTCGAGCCACGCGATGTTCAGACGCCGAAAGGCATCGGTCACCTGCTGTTGGTGCGGGGTGGGCATGGCGTCGTCGAGGGTCACCACCTGCACCTCGTCGGCCCGCTGCCGCGCATGGCGGTCGAGCACGGCTTGCCGCAGCGGCGTGTCGTCGAGCTGGCGCTCCAGCCGAGCCACCAATGGCAGCAGCGACGAGGCGTTGGCGTCTTGCAGCAGCCCGTTCACCGCCGCCGTCACCGAGCGCCACACCGGTTGCAGCTGTCGCACGCGCGCGCGTCCGTCGTCAGAGAGCCGCAGCAGCCGTCGCCGGGAGTCGGCAGGGTCGGTGGTCGACGTCACCCAACCCTCCTTTTCAAGACGTTTGCTGAGCTGACTCACTGCCGAATGGGTCTGCCCCATCTCGTCGGCGAGGGCAGAGACACCCATGGGGCCGTTGTGCAACAGCAGATACAGCAGCCCGAACCACCGGCCTTGAACGTCAAAGCCGAGGTCGCGATAGGCATCGTCGACGTCGGCAAACAGGCGGTCGCTGAGGCGTTTGAGGCGGGTGCCCAGGGCGAGTTCTTCAGCAGAATGCAGGGGGGTGTGCAGCATGGATGCAAATTACGTAAGAACTTACGTAATGCAACGACAAAAGGTGTGGATCCGCCACGGCAGATCGCCAAACAGCGGGTTTTGCTTGGGGATTCAGGCGGCTGCGCCTCGCCCGACTTGGGCCTGGTGGCCGCACAGCCGCTGATGGACTGGGTCTGCGCCCCAGGTGGTCGGCAACCGCCGCTGGTGCCATCGGGGCGTCGGACGCCGTCCGATTCGACCCCAGCCGCCACCGCTCCAAACGCCCCACGAGGCCGTACATCAAGTGTGCCCCGACCTCGTTCGACGGAGACCCGATGACGACCTTGCGCGACCGCAGCCTCAACACCGCCTTTCAACCCATGCAAAGCCGCATCGGCCAGGGCGAGAAGCTCAAAAAGTCCGACATCACGACCCTCATCGACGCCACCAGCGACGGCAGGGGCGTGTCCAAGACCGAGGCCAAAGACCTGCAGAAGGTGCTCGACAGCTTCAGCAGCAACATGACGCCTGCGGCCCGGCGCACCTTGGAGGCGTTCATTCAAAACGCCGGCCAAGGCCCCTCCACCGGTTTGTCGAGCCTGCAGTTGCGCATCCAAACCGCCGGCATCCGCAACACCCTGACGTCGGGCTCGCCGTCGATGATCGACGACCGTGTCATCAACGCACCAGAAGCGCAAAAGCTCATCGAGGTCGTCAAACGCAACGGCATCGTGTCGAAGACCGAGAAAAAAGACATCGCCGCGATCCTCGACAACCCCAACCTCACCATCGCCCCCGCCGACCGTCAGCTGTTGTCCGACCTCATCGGACGCTTCAGCGAACCCCGCTCGGGCGTGGTGCGCGGCAGCGACGTGCAAAGCGCCCACGTCGACGCCAACAAGAGCTACCGCACCGAAGGCTTCCCCACCGCCATCCTCGGCCAACTTGGCGTCGACGCCGACGTGCAAAACATCCTCAAGCGGGCCGACGCCCTCACCGGCACCGGCAACACCAACGGGCGGGTGTCGCTCACCGAGCTGTCGAACCTCGAGAACAACGCCGCCCTGCTGCCGGCCGAAACGGTCGCGTTGGCCAAAGCATTCGCCCTTTTCGAGGTCGGTTCTGTTGGCGCGCCCACAGAGCCGCAGGTGCCCAGCCTCGACGTCACCGACACGTCGGTGCGGCCGTCGCGTCTGTCGCTCAACGCCGCCGAGGTCAGCGTGGCCGACCTCCCCACCCGCCTGCAAACCGTGGCGCAACGGGCACGGCTCGTGGCCAAGGGCGCCGGCGCCGACCTCACCAAGGTGTCGCTGGCCGACATCAAGCACGCCATTACCCAAGACCACGGACAAACCACGGCCGGCGACCGCGATCTCATGGCCTCCGACCTCGTCGACGCCATGAAGCCGCTGGCCATCGACGTGGTGCGCACCGCGCCGTTGCAAGCCAGCGCCACCTTCCCTGAGTTGGAGTCGAAAACGCAGTCGTTGGTGGGACAAGGCAGCTTCAACCTCGACTTGGTGTCGACGACGTCGCTGACCGGTGCGCAACGCAAGCGCGGCAGTTGGAGCCACACCATGGCCTACCACCGGCACGCCAGCCGCGGTCGCAGCACGACGCCACTGCACGGCATTCCCAAGTCGAGCGACACGTCATTTGCGCTGCGCAACGACGTGCAACTCTCGGTGAACATTCCGCCGGGGCACAAGCTTCTCCTGGTGAGCACCACCGGCCAGCACCAAGTGTTCAACCCTGGCCGTCACGACGCACCCGCCGGAGACCACCGCGCTGTGCTGTTCAAAGACGGCGCCATCGTCGACGAGGCCTCGGTGCGCATCCCCAAAGAAGCGCAAAAAGACGTCAGCGCCTACATGGGATTTGACCTCGTCACCGAAAGCAACAAGCCGATCTCATTGTCGTTCACAGGCGGGACCCGTGGCGAAAACTACCGTCGCAATTTTGCAGGCTCGTCGTCGCCTACGGCCACCGACGACTACCAAGGCAAGACGCCCACCACACTGACGCCCGGTCGCTACGAGGGCAAAGTGGCGACAGCCTACAACCGCGACACCGCGTTCGTGCTCGACGTGCTGAATCCCAACGTCTTCGAGGCGACGGTGGGGGGCAAGAAGATTCGCCTGCACCCCGTGTCGCACCGCGACAACCTCTACGAAGGCCACATCGACGAGAGCGGACGCGACCACCAAGTGCTGCAGTTCGACGCGTCGTCAAACAGCTTGCGGGTCATCAACGAAGAACTCAGCACCTACCACACGGCGACGTCGTGGCAGGGCCGCGTGAAAGAAGACGCCCGCGCCCCCACGGTGGTGGGGTCGGAGATGATGACGGGCTGAGCGCCTATTCGACGTCGTCGGTGACCGACCGTCGACCTGGTGCCAGCTCCCGCTCCAGCCGTTCTTGAAACTCATGCGCGGTGTGCGTGCCCATCCCCTTGAGGATGCGGTCGCGCACCGCGACTTCAATGATGGACCCAAGCGAACGCCCCGGCCGCACCGGCACCGTCAGCAACGCCAGCTCCACGTCGAGAATGGGGAACCGCCGCTCATCGATGCCAAGGCGGTCGTATTCTTCGTCTTCGCTCCACTCCACGAGTTCGACGACGAGGTCGATGCGCTTTTTCTCGCGCACGGCGGCCACGCCGTAGAGGTCTTTGACGTTGAGGATGCCCAAGCCGCGAATCTCGATGTGGTGCTTCAAGATGGCGTTGCCCTGACCCCACACCGTCTCTGCCCCCCGTCGGTGCATGGTGACGATGTCGTCGGCGACGAGGCGGTGGCCGCGGTGCACCAGCTCCAACGCGGTCTCGCTTTTGCCGATGCCGCTCTTGCCCAAGATGAGCACGCCCACCCCGCTGACGTCGATGAGCACGGCGTGCATCACCGTGCGGGGGCACAGACGGTCTTCGAGCCACAGCTCGACGCGCGAGATGAACACCGACGTCACCTGCGGCGTGCTCAACAGCGGGAGGTCGTTGCGGTCGCAGGCCTCCACCAGCTCCGCCGGCACACTCATGCCCTTGGTGCAGATGACGCACGCGACGTCGCACGCGCAAAAGGTGTCGATGGCCTGTTTGCGCGCGTCGTCGTCGAGCTTGTTGAGGTAGGCGATTTCGGTCGAGCCGAAAATCTGCACGCGGTTTTTGTGCACGAAGTCGGTGAACCCCGTCAGCGCCAAGCCCGGCTTTTGGATGCGGTGTCCACTGACGGTGCGCGACAGACCGCCCTGACCCGCAAGCGCCTCCAGCTGCAAGTCGGCGGCCTCCTCCTCGAGGAGCTGTGAGATGAGGAGGGTGCGGTTCATGTCTGCTCCTGCCCGAACACGGTGCCCGAAATGGTTGATACCACTTCGCTTGGTCAGGTCGACGTTGGCTGCCTTGCTCAGCTCCTCATTGCCAATAGGCAAATCGTCATTCGCGCGTTGCCAACCTCGCCCTGCCGCGGCTCGAATCGGCGATCAACCATTCCGGGCACCGCGTTGGGCCAGCGCACCCTACCGCAAGTCCCCACCGTCGTCTGGCGCGGCCGCAATTGAGGCACGGGTACACCTCCTGCGCGGCAAAGTGGTATTCCCCTCCGGCGGCACAGCGTCGTGCCCCCTCTGGAGAAGCCTGTGAAGTTTCGCATCGAGCACACCTTCAAAAACATCACCATCGACGACTACGAGAAGCTGCACTTCGACGAAGAGTTCAACATCGCCATGTGCGAAGCCGTGAAGCTCAGCCGTGACGTGCAAAAGATCGACGACGACGGCAAGAAGTTCCACCGCGCTGTGAAGGTCGGCCCCGACCGCGAGATTCCCGCCGCCATGAAGAAAGTCGTGAAGGTCGACCGCATCGAATACGAAGAGCGCATCGACTACACCTGGGGGAGCTACGCGGGCACCTGGGAGACCATCCCCAACATCATGCCGTCGAAGGTCATCACCAAGGGCAAGCTCGGCTTCAAAGAAGTCGCCGGCGGCGTGCAACGCTGGAGCGAGGGCGAAATCAAAGTGAAGATTCTCGGCGTGGGCAGCATGGTCGAGAAGTTCATCGTCGCCGACGTTGAGAAGTCGTACGAAGAAGCCGCCCGCTTCACCCAGCAGTGGATCAACGACCACCAATGAAATGAGACGTCACCGCCTCGGCGGTTGACGCCAATCAAGTGCGGCCGGCGACGTCAAGGCCAATCGCGCTCGACGTTGCCTGTCACACACTGTGACCATTGCCCACTTTTGCCGCCGCTGTGTTCTACTTAGTCAGCTGGCTGGGTCACGGGTCACACGGCTGACGAGCACAGCCGACGGTGCAGAGAGGGGAGCACAAGGTGAGCGACAGCGTCCGCTTCGGCAAGTACGAGCTGACCGAGCGCATTGCCCTTGGGGGCATGGCGGAGATCTTCCGTGCCCGCTCCGCCTCCCTCGGCGGTCTCACCAAAAACTGCGTCATCAAACGCATCCTCCCCGAGTTCTCGGGCGACCGGCAGTTTGTGTCGATGTTCATCGACGAGGCCCGCATCACCATCGGCCTCAACCACGACCACATCGTGCAGCTCTTCGACTTCGGCCAGGTCGACGGCACCTACTACATGGCCATGGAGCTCGTCGACGGCTGCGACCTCGTCGACGTGCTGCGCAGCTACAAACGGCAAAACCGCGTGGTGCCCATCTTGGTGGCCGCCTACGTGGCGTCTTGCATGTGCAAAGGCCTGCACCACGCCCACGTGCAACGCGACCACCGCAACATCCCCCTCGGCGTGGTGCACCGCGACGTCAGTCCCCACAACGTCTTTCTCGGGCGCGACGGCGGCGTCAAAGTCGGCGACTTCGGCATCGCCTCCGCCCGCAACAAAACCACGCAGACCCAAGCGGGCACGGTGAAGGGCAAGTTCGCCTACATGTCGCCCGAGCAAACCGGCGGCGGCATCGTCGACGCCCGCTCTGACATCTGGGCGGTCGGGGTGGTGCTGCACGAGATGCTCTCCGGGGGCCGTCTGTTCGCCTGCGACAACCCCATCCTCACCATCAGCCGCGTCAACGAGATGGTCATCAAGCCGCCATCGTCCAAGAACGACGGTGTGCCCCCCGCCCTCGACGAGGTGGTGCTGAAGTCGCTGAAGCGCAACTGCAAAGAGCGTTTTCAGAACGCGAACGACATGGCCGAGGCCCTCGATGCCTGGATCGACGAGATGGGCGGCTTCGGCAAGCTTGACTTCGCCGAGTTCATGGCCGACCAGCTCGACGACGAGCAGACCATGCCGAGCCCGCGCTCCGTCATCAGCCTCACCGGCAACAGCGAGCGCACGCCGAGTTTGAAGGCGCAAAAACAAGACCCCGAAGTCACCAAGCTCCTCGCCCAGCTGGTGCAAGACCCCAACCTGTGGACGTTGGTGCAGATGGGTGAGCGCTACCTCGAACGCGACCAACTCGAACTCGGCCTCAGCGCATTGCGCGTGGCGGCCGCGGTGTTCTCGTCGAGGGGGATGTTGGTGCAAGCCATCTGTGCCCACCACCCCGCGCGGGCCCACCTCGACGAGGCCGTGGTCATCTCTGACCTCAAGACGTTCTCCAGCTTGCGCGACAACGACCGCAGCAAACTGCGCAAGGCCATCAACGACTTCGATCGCGGCGACTTCTACCCCATGTTGATGGCCGCCACCGAGCACGACGACGACGACGAGCCCACCAACGTTTTGCATCCCGCGCCCCTCTTCGGTCGCATGCACCCCGACGACTTCGCCCGTCTGGCCCTCGCCGCCAAGGTCACCAAAGTCGGAGTGGGCACCGTGCTCGTCACCGAAGGCGAACGCTCCAAGTCGCTCTACGCCATCGGCCGCGGCCGCTCCGTCGTGCACTGCGTGCCCGGCGACACGGAGGAGTATTTCGGCAAGAGCATGGAGGGCGACCCCGTCCTCGACGAACTCCCCGGCGTGCGCGACGGCAGAATCTATCTGTCGGCCCTCGCCGACGGCGACTTTTTCGGCGAGTTCAGCTTTCTCACCCAACAGCCGCGTTCGGCGTCGGTCGAAGCCATCACCGACAACATTGTCCTCGAGCTCGACGAGAAAGCCTGCGAAACCATCTTGCAGCGCGACCCCGCCTTCAGCCAGCCGCTGTTGGAGTTTTACAAAGAGCGCGTCGGCGAACTGATGATGGCCAAGAACCCCGTGTTCTCCATCCTCTCGCCCGACGACCGCCGCGAACTGCTGATGCGGTCACAACTGCGGGCCTACGGCGACCAAGACGAAGTGCTCGCCCAAGGCGACGTCAGCGAAGAGATGTATTTCATCAAGCACGGCGAGGTGGAGGTCTACCGCACCGACCAAGGCCTGCCCGTGTTCATCAACAAGCTGCGCGAAGGCGAGTTCTTCGGCGAGATGGCGGCCATTCACGGCACCCCCCGCACCGCGTCCATCCGAGCCATGGGCGACGTCGAGCTCTTCTGTCTGCACCGACGCGAACTTGAGACCATCTTGTCGAAACAAGATGACGTGCGCCGCTTGTTTGAAGCCGCCATCGCCGCCCGCGCCGAAGAGACGTCCGAGCGCATGGCGGAAAGCCGACGCATTTTTCAGGGCAGCTAGCGCGGTCAGGCGGCGACGGCGACCCATTCATCGACGTCGTCGTTGCAGGCGTCATGGAAAAACCGCGTCGTCCATGCGAGCGCTTCGGACGACACCACGAACCGATGGTCGTCGACGCGTTGGGTGTCGAGCCACAGCTGCCCCGCCGCGCGGTGCACGGCCGTTTTCAGTTGGGCAAACCGGCCCGCTGGCAGTGCATGTCGCTCTCGCAGGACCTTGAAGTACAGCTCTCCTTGCCCCGCGCGCGCCAGGTCGTCGATGAGGAGCAGGCGGAGAAACCCTTGGTGGTGCATGCACATGGATGTGAGGGCCCGGGCCCGCAGACTTGGGGAGCGGAGCTTGAGGGCTTTGAGGAGGTGGGGCTCCATCTGGCGGGCGCGATGGCGAAACGCCTGGCGGAAGAGGTCGTGTTTGTTGGCAAAGTGGTCGTAGACCGTGCCGATGCTGCACTTCACCACCGCACAAATGTCGCGGATGGTGGCGCCTTTGTATCCGCGCTCCGCGAAGAGGTCGGAGGCGACGTCGAGAATGCGTTGCTTCATAGGGGCTCCATGTGGGGCCGCGAGAACAAGAGGCCCTTACCTTCTATCCGTGGCTCGGAGGGCAACCCTGCATGGATCTGACGACTTTTTCGCAACCATCTGAATTCATGGAGAAGAAGTTTGCTGGGCTGTGCCTGACGAATGTTCGTTCGGCAGGCTTTGTACGCGTCGCTCGCCGCAGCCATTTGCATTTTCTGCCGAACAAACATTCGTTCGGCAGAGAAAGCAAAAGATGGCGTGCAAAGCGCCAAGCCTAGAACGGGTGGTCGGGGCCCGAGTAAATCCCCGGCATGTAGTTCTCCGACGGGGAGAACGCGATGTCGAGGCGCATCACAAAGTTCTGGTTCCAGATGAAGCGCAAGCTGACGCCCGCGCCGAGGGCCACGCCGAGGGGGTCACCATTCCAGCCGTCGGGAGCGCGGCCGGTGAAGGAGTTCATGAACGACCAGTCGTGGCCGATGAGGCCAGCATCGAGAAATGCGGCGAATCCAAACTGCAGCTCTTGGTTGAGCACCGTGAACGACGGCAGGTTGTGGCGCACCTCGTGTTGCGTGAGAAACTTCAGACGGCCAGGGAAGCGCTGCACGCGAATGCCACGCCCGATCTCGCGCCCGCCGAAGGCGGTGTAGTCGAAGGAGCCGCCGATGCGCACCATCTCCTGCAGCGGCATGTCGCCCATGGTGACGTCGGCGACGAGGCGCTGGGCAAACACCAACGTTTTGCCCATGAGAGGGGAGTAGGTGCGCACGGTGGCGTTGACGCCGCCGTAGTTCCACTTGCTGCCCCAGGCGATGGTGGCGGCGCGCGCCGACAGCTCGATCCAATAGCCTTTGGACGGCGCGGGTTCGTGGTCGCGGTTGTCGAACATGATGCCGAGCTGCAGCACCGAGGCGAAGCCGTTGTCGCCGTCTGGGTACATCTCGTCGTACATGCTGCCGGGATACGGGTGGAGGTCGGGTGCGCCGTCGCCGTCGTGGTCGAACCAGTCGCCCGTCTGGTAGTAGTGCCCGCGCCAGCCGCCAAACAGCTCCACCTTGTGGGGCTTTTGGTTGAACCGCCACCGCGCCTCAGCGCGGGCGTAGGGGCGGATGTAGCGGTGCTGGTAGTAGCGACGGGCAAAGTCGACGCGCTCGGCCGGATTCAGCGGCAAGGCCTGTGCTTTGCGCATGGCGACGTCGCGATCGCAGGTGGTCTGGTTGCCGAACCCGCAAAAGTTCTGCACCACGTTTTGGTAGTAGCCCACCTCGCTGAGAATGCGGATGGGCAGATTGAAGGCGTCGATGGCGTCGACCGTCAGCCAGTGCTCCTGAATCAGCCGGGTGGTCATGTAGACCTGCGCGCCGATCTTCGTTTTGTAGGGCTTTTGCCCCCAGCGGTAGAAGAACGCGTTGCCCCGAACACCAAGGCCAAAGCCAGTGTCGGAGTTGATGATGATCTTCGGCGTCGCCGCAAACCCCCAACGCATGACGTCGCCGTCGTTGGGGTCGCCGAACTTCTCAAGGTCGAGCTGTTCTTGGGTCTTGGCCACTGGCTCGGCCGGCTTGTTGTCATCGGCAGGCGCCTCCGACGCAGGCGCACCTTCAGCTGCAGGAGCCTCTTCTGCGGCCGCCGTCGTCGACGACATGCACAACGCGAGCCCCAGCAGCCCAAGGAACCAGCGTTGCATCTCACCTCCGCCGTCGGGGCCACAGTCAAACGCCCACGCGCAGACCATACGACATCCCAGCGTCGTCAGTGACGCCACCGAGGTGATTTCTCCAGGATGTGCCGAACGCTTCGAGAGAGGAGCAAGCTTTCGAAACCACGCCGTCGCCGCACCTCGACTCGCGAAGCAAGAGACTAAATGCGGCGGCGTCCGGAGAGCTGGTGGGCCAGCGTCCCCAGGTCAATCGTGCCCTCTGGCTTTTCTTCGCCCTCTTTGGGAGCCCGCTTCACGTTGACGCCGCTTTCGTTGCCGGTGAGCTTTTGCATGCTCGTCTTGCGGGCGGCGCTGTCGTCGAAGGCCTCCTTCTGAAAGACCTCCATGCGCTTTTTCTTTTTGAGGTCGGGCTTTTTCTTGCCCTTGCCGGCTTTCTTTTCGGGCACCGGCTCAGGCTCAGGCTCGTCGACGGCACGAAAGATGGCTTGCGCCAACTCGGCCTTCACGCCGCCCGACATGTAGTAGGTGTTGATGGCCTGGTTCACCGCGTTTTGGTCTTCGAAGCCAGGGAGCTTGAGGGCCTTTTGCGTCACGTCGAGGGCGCGCAGTTGCTCATCGGTGGGCTTTTTCAAGTCCCATTTGTCGACGCTGGCGATGGTGACAAAGGGGATGACGGTCTGCACGTCGGCGTCGGTCCAGCGGGGCTTTCCGTCGTGGCCCATCTGATTGACGATGGGCAAAAAGCGCGCGCCGTAGAACTCTTCGCTGAAGCCAGCCAGTGCCATGAAGGCCTCCTGTGCAGATGGCGCCGCCGACGTCACCTGGGGTCATCGAGCACAGCGTATCGCACTGTGGCCCCTGAGCGATAGCGGCAGAAGGGCCGTGCAGAAGATGCGCCGGGTGTGATGCGAATCGTGTTCATTGTGATGCATGTGCGACGGGGTCCCCTCCAAACAGTCGACAATGGGAGCACGCCAGGGAGGGAGCATGGTCACAGAAGCAACAGCGCGATCACCGTCTCGCCGTCCTTCTCCACGGCATCCACGGCATCCCCATCGCATTCAGGTGCAGGCCCTCATCGAGGGGCGCACCGAGCTGCACTTGCTGGTCACCTTCGACATCTCCCTCGGCGGCATGTTCTTGCTGACCCCGCAGCCGGCGGCAAAGGGCGATCGATTGCGGCTCAGCTTTCTCCTCGACGGAGCCCCCTGCGCCACCGTTGCCGAGGTCATGCACACCCGCGATCTCATCGACGAGGCCACCACGGGAGACCCTGCAGGATGGGGGGTGAGGTTCACCAACATGCCGGCACGCACCCAAGAGCTGCTGCGGGCGTTCTTGGACGACCACCGCCACGACATCCCCGGCAACGACGATGGGGCCGAATGGGCGCTGCTGCCGGCCCCTTTCTGAGCCCCCTTCTGAGCCCCTTTGTGAGCCCGCCTCAGCGACATTTGCCCCTGCCGCCTTGGCCAGAAACAATCACCCTTGCCAGGGGCTCTCAAGTTGCCATATCTGACGACGACATGAGGCATGCCTTTGCATGTCGGCATTTGGCTTGGCCGTGCCCACCGGGGCGGCTGCCCCTTTGGCTCCACACTCTGGAACACACATGAGCTACTCCCCCGTTGTCATCGAGCAGACCCCCCGTGGCGAAGTCCAATACGACATCTGGTCGCGTCTTCTGAAAGACCGCATCGTCTTTTTGGGCCGCGCCATCGACGACCACGTCGCCAACCTCATCGTGGCGCAGCTGCTCTACCTGCAAGCCGAAGACGCCGAAAAAGACATCATCATGTACATCAACAGCCCCGGCGGGTCGGTGACCGCGGGCCTGATGATTTACGACACCATGCAGTACGTCGCCTGCGACGTGACCACGGTGTGCGTCGGCCAATGTGCATCGATGGGTGCGGTGCTCCTCGCCGGCGGCGCCAAAGGCAAGCGTCAGATTCTGCCGCACAGCCGGGTGATGATTCACCAACCCCACGGCGGTGCCGGTGGCACGTCGGCCGACATCGAAATTCAGGCGAACGAGATTCTCACCCTGAAGAAAACCCTGAACCAACTGCTGGCCAAAGACTCGGGCAAGCCGTTGGAGCAGATCGAAAAAGACACCGACCGCGACTACTTCATGAACGCGCAGGCGGCCATTGAGTATGGCTTGGTCGACTCCATCGTCGAGCACGCCGACGCGCCGAAGGCGGAGTAGCCATGGCTCGCCTGGCGCTGCTGTTTGGGGCCATCAACGGGTTCTTGGCGGTGGCGCTGGGGGCGTTTGGGGCCCATGGACTGCAAAAGGCGACGTTCCTCGGCGAAGGCGCCGAGCGCGCCAAACGCCTGGAGTGGTGGGCCACCGCAGGCGACTACCAAATGTGGCATGCGCTGCTGCTCGTCGGGGTGGCGGCGCTGGCGTTGCGCCTCGGCGAAGAGAAATCGCTGAAGGTGGCGACGTGGGCGACGACGGTGGGCATCTTGCTGTTCTCGGGCAGCTTGTATGTGATGACACTGACGGGCATCAAAGTGCTGGGCGCTGTGACGCCCTTTGGGGGGATGTCGATGTTGGTGGGGTGGGGCGCTGTGTTGTGGGCGTCGCGCAAGATTTGATGGTTTTGTGATTGTCAAAGTGTAATGGGCTTTTGGTCCCCCAGAGTGGGGACCTCCACGTGTCCCCTTTCAGACCTCCCCGCCGCCACCTCACAATGTCCGCCCGTTCGGCGTGAAGTGAAGACTTCGCCAAACACGACAGAGGTCATTCGGTTCTGCAGGGGCCGTCAGACCCTGTCAGCATACGCATCTGCGCACCCAGAACAAGAATAAAAGCGTTGAAAAACAGTTGTTTATGCGATTGTTGCCTGCCATCCCGAAGCAGAAAGTCGCATCTGGTGGCAGACCCTCCCATCCTGCGTACGGCACTGCTTGTTGGGAATGGCGCATCAACAACCGATAAATACATCCCAAAACCGACGGAACGTGAAGATCACTCCGCCGACGTCATCGTCTCTGCGACCGTCTTCACCACACTGAGATGAGACGCGGCCTTCGCAGGGTCGGTCGTGGGCAACCTGCACACCTGCTGTTCGCAGACGTAGGCGGTGACTTGTCCGTCGCGCGGCGCCTTCGCCTTCACCCAAGGCACCAGCGCGCCGAGCCGATCGACGTCGGACGCCTTGGCGAAAACAAACGACGCATTCGGCGCGTGCACCTTGCCCAACGCCCGTCGCATCTCGGTGTCGTCGACGGAGTCGGGCGAGACCACCACCACCTCGAGAGAGGGCTCGAGCAGGGCGTCCAACACCAACAGCATGTGCGCCATCACCCTGGGGAACCGCTGCAACGTGGCGCCGAAGGTCTCGACGTTGCGCACCGCGAGCCGACGCCACTTGTCGTCGACGCCGAACCGTGCCAGCCGCACCAGGTTCAAGGTGTGCACGCTGTTGCCCGTGGGCTCGGCGCCGTCGTTGGCAGGTTTCTCGCGCACCAGGAGGCGTTCGCCGTGCTGCGCCGTCGTGAAATAGGCGCCGTGTTCTTTGTCGAGGAAGTCGGCCTCGACGACAGCGGCAAGGTCGTAGGCGCCCTGTAGATATTTGGGGTCGCCCGTGGCTTCAAAGACGTCGAGCAAGGCAGCGGTGAAAAACGCGTAATCGTCGAGGAGAGCAGGCAGGCGGCTTGAGGTTTGCCCAGAAGCGTCGACGGTGTGGGCGTGCCACAGGCGTCCGTCGTTTTGTCGCGTGGCCCACAGCACATCCGCTGCTTTTCGGGCCACGTCGACGGCGTGGGCATCGCCCAAGACGCGGCCGGCGGTGGCGAAAGCCGAAATCATCAGGCCATTCCACGACGTGAGCACTTTGTCGTCGAGAAGAGGTGGGTCGCGTCGGTCGCGCACCTTCTTCAGCTGAGCCTTGGCGCCGTCGATCTCGGTGCGCAAGGCGGCTGGGTCCATGGTGAGTTCACGGGCGAGGTCGTCGTGGGGTTTGCGTTGGTGCAAGACGGTGCGGCCCGTGGGGCGGCCGCGGTCGGTGAAGTTGCCACGCTCGGTGACGCCGAAGTAGCGCGCGGTGAGTCGGGCGCGGTCGTCGCCGAGGGCAGCGGCGAGTTCGCTTGGGGTCCAGGTGAAGTAGTAGCCCTCTTCACGCTCGCCGTGAGGGCCGATGGAGTCGGCATCGGTGGCCGAGAAGAACAGGCCGTTGTCGGCGGTCATGTCGCGCTCGACGTAAGTCAAGGTGTCGCGCACCACGCGTTCGAACATTGGTGACGACGTCACTTGCCATCCTTCGAGGTAGTCGAGGGCGAGCAAGGCGTTGTCGTAGAGCATTTTCTCAAAGTGCGGCACCAACCATTTGCGGTCGGTGGAGTAGCGGTGAAAACCGCCACCGAGGTGGTCGTGCATGCCGCCCATGGCCATCTTCTCGAGGGTGAACGTCGCCATGTGTTGGGCTTGTTCTGCTTGTTTGGGGCGCCGTTGGGCGGTGTTGCGGCGGGCGATGCGCAACAGCGCGCGCACAGGAAGCTGCGAGGGGAACTTGGTGCGCACGCGCACCCCGCCGAGCTCCTCGTCGAAGGAGCGTGCGTAGCCTTCAACCGCCGTCGACAATGCAGCGTCGGCGTCGAAAGCGAGGGGAGGCGGTTGTGAGACGAGCTGTTTTTCGACGGCAGCCAAAATCTTCTGCGACGTGTTTTCGATGTCGGCGCCCTCGTCGTGAAATCGCGTGTTGAGCTTTTCGAGCAGCTCGAAAAAGCCGATGCGCTGACGTCCGCCCGACGTGTAGGGCGGGTAGTAGGTGCCGCCGAAGAACGGCTTTTTGTCGGGGGTGAGCCACACACTCATGGGCCAGCCGCCGCGTCCGGTGAGCGATTGCACGGCCGCCATGTACACAGCGTCGACGTCGGGGCGTTCTTCGCGGTCGACCTTGATGGCGATGAAGTGCTCGTTCAAATACCGCGCGATGGTGACGTCTTCGAACGACTCCTCTTCCATGACGTGGCACCAGTGACAGGTGGAATAGCCGACGCTCAAAAACACCGGCCGGTTCAACTCGCGGGCGAGGGCAAAAGCCTCTTCGCCCCACGGAAACCAGTCGACGGGGTTGTGCGCGTGCTGCTGCAAATAGGGGCTCTTCTCGAGGAGGAGCCGGTTGTTGAACTTGGGCACGCCCTGGGTTTGGTGCTTGGTGCGCGGCGTGTATTGCGGGCCTTTGTTGGCGAGCGCGTCGTCGAGCCTTTGCTGCAGTTCGACGGAGCGCGACAACGCGCCAGGGAGCGAAGCCACCGTCGGGGCCAACGCTGCTGGCACCGTCGAGGCCGACCACGCCACCACCAAGCAGCCCAAGGCGGCGACGGTGAACGACGTCTTGGTGAGGAGGTCAAAGTCGGGTGAGGTGGGCACGTTCGACATGGACGCAGCCTACACTGCTTTGGCGAGGGGCACGCAGTTGTCTTCGCCTGCCGCAGCGGTCGCATTGAACAGCTGTCGACGTCAGATGGACGTGCCATGGTGCCTGCAATGGGGCGGAAACGCCCAAGGAGACGCCATGTCACGCCTGTTGCTTCTCGCGTTGAGTTCGTTGTTGTTCACCGGCTGCGTCGACGGATGCGCTGCTCCACCTGTCGACGACGCTGGCACCGACGACGCTGGCGTGGCACCGCCTGTGGATGGCGGGGACGACGTCGATGGAGGCGCCAATGACGGCGGCGTCGACGACGACAGCGGTGTGGTCGTCGAAGACGGTGGCATCGAAGACGGTGGCGTCGAAGACAGCGGCGTGGTCGTCGAGGACGGCGGCGTGGTCGTCGAAGATGCGGGCGTCGACGCCGGTGACCCAGGGCTGATGCCCGACGGCGGCTTGTACATGTCGGGGTTGGATGCGCGTCCGGCGAACCCGACGTGTGTGGCGCCGGCGCCTCCTCCGTCGACCAGCGGCGTGCAGTTGACGCGGGTGCATGACCAGCTGAGCTTGGTGTATCCGCTGTCGTACCAAGACGTGCCCGGCACCAACGACAAGATCGTGCTGCAGCGTCTGGGCACCATCGTGAAGTTTGACGGCGACGGCGACGGCAGCGACGCCAGCGTGTTCTTCGACGTCACGAGCACTGTCGGGGCGGGCAGCTCGCCCAACAGCGAGTCGGGCTTGTTGGGATTGGCGTTTCACCCCGACTACGTCGTCAACGGCGAGGTCTACGTGCACTACATGCGCAACGATGGCGGCCGACGCAGTCGCATCGCACGCTTCACGCGGGGCAACGACGGCAACATCGACATGGCGACGGAGGAGACGTTGTTGGAGGTGGCGCAACCGGCCGCCAACCACAATGGTGGCGACATGGCGTTTGGCCCGGATGGACTGCTGTACATCGCCCTCGGCGACGGCGGCGGACGCGACGACCAATACGGCAATGGCCAAGACCCCGACACCTTGTTGGGCTCCATCTTGCGCATCGACGTCGACACCGTGCAGGCGCCGCTGGCGTACGCCATCCCCGCCGACAACCCCTTCGCCATGGGCGGTGGCGCACCCGAGATCTACGCCTGGGGTCTGCGCAATCCCTGGCGCATGAGCTTCGACACCGCCACCGGTCAGCTGTACACCGGTGACGTCGGGCAAAACGCTTGGGAGGAGGTCGACATCATCGTCAACGGCGGCAACTACGGCTGGAACACCCGCGAAGGCAAACATTGCTTTTCGCCCGCGTCGGGGTGCGACGACATTTTTGTCGAGCCCATCTGGGATTACGTGCACCCCGGCGGCGCCAACCGCAGCATCACGGGCGGCTATGTCTACCGCGGCAGCAACATCCCCACCCTCGTCGGCAAATACATTTTTGCCGACTTCGTCACCGGCGAAGTGTGGGCCCTCTCTGACGACACCGGCGATTGGGATGCAGAGCTCATTCTCGACAGCGGACGTCCCATCTCCACCTTTGGGCAAGACCAAGACGGCGAAGTCTTTCTCGTCGACTACTCCGGCTCCATCTGGCGCTTCGATGCCGCGGCACCCGTGATGTCGACGTTCCCGACGCTGCTGTCGCAAACCGGCTGCTTTGACGCAACCAACCCTGCTCTTCCCGTCGACGGCGTCATTCCCTTTGATGTGCAAGTGGAGTTGTGGTCAGACGGCGCCGCCAAAGAACGCTTTTTGGCCATCCCCGACGGCACCAGCATCACCACCAACGCCGCCGGTGACTTTCGCTTCCCCAACGGCACGGTGTTGGCGAAGCATTTCCGCCTGCAAGGCCAGCTCATCGAGACGCGCTTGTTCATGCGCCATGACGACGGAAATTGGGCTGGCTACAGCTACCGCTGGAACGACGCACAAACCGACGCGGAGCTGCTCCCGAGTGCCCTGCTCGACGACACCCGTGACCAAACGTGGGCGTACCCATCGCGGGGCGACTGCATGCGCTGCCACACCGAGGCCTCCGACTTCGCTCTCGGCCCTGAGGTGCGCCAGCTGAATGCGCCAATGACCTACCCGTCGACGGGACGCACCGCCAACCAACTCGACACCCTGAAGCACATCGGCCTCGTCGACGACGGCGTCGGACAAGACCTGGAGCCCTTCCCGTTGCAAGACGATGCCGCGGCGTCACTCGACACCCGGGCACGGGCGTTGCTGCACGTGAACTGCGCGTCGTGCCACCAGCAAGACCATCCCATTCGCGCGCAATTCGACGTGCGCTTTGGCGCGCCGCTCACCACCTATTGCGACGTCGAGCCCGGGCTGCCGTTGTCGAACCTCGAGGTGCCCAACGCACATCTGCTCGCGCCCGGCAGCAAAGAGTCGTCGACGCTGTGGGTGCGCATGGGCATCCGTGGATTGGACGGCATGCCCGCCATCGGCTCCCTCGTCGTCGACGACGACGGACGCGCCCTGTTGGGGCAGTGGATCGACGGCATGAACGGATGTCCATAGTCCGCGCACCGGCCGCCTCGATGTCTCAACTCAGGAGGTCACGTCGCTCGTCGACAACATCTTGAGAAGCAGGCGCGACAGGGTTCGCGCTTCGTGTTCGGAGAGCCCACGCATGTTCTCGGCCATGGCCGACGACAGCGTGGGCTTCCACGTGTCGACGAACTGCGCGCCCTTTTTGCTGAGGCGAATGCTCGAACTGCGCCCCTTGCGTTGCACCGTCACCAAACCAGCGTCGGCCAACGTCTTGGTGACGACGTGGGCCCGCTGTCGCGACACCCCCTGAAAACGGCCCCACTCTGTCTGCGTCAAGGCGTCGCCACCGACCTCAGCCAAAATGGCCAAGGCCACAAACTCAGGAACGCTGACGTCCGCGTCGACGAGGATGCCCTCCGCGACGTGCAAGAAGACAGAGTACGCGTGGCCGATGTGGTCGACCAACGCCCAGGCGACATCAGGTGGCACGGGCACGGGCGAGCTCCTCATAGTGGGAGGCCAACGTATGCGTCCCCTGCTTCGGTGCGACAACATCATTCGTTGCGCCCCGCACAATGAACGATCCCACGTCATAGGCGCGACGATGGGCCAGGCGCACCACAGACAAGGCGCCCTTGGCCAACCACGCCGGCACCCGCGTCACTTTGGGAGGCGCCTGCAACGCTGAGAACGCCAAGTCTGCGATGTCGTTCCACGACATCACGTCGGGGCCGCCGACGTCGACCTCGTCGACACCAGACACCATGGCGTCGAGCGCCGCTTTGGCGAGGTCGACGCCATGCACAGGGTTCACCTGGGTCTCGCCGTCGCCAACGAGGTAGATGCGCCCGTCGGCCGCCATGTCGAAGACGTCTTCGAGGTCGCTGAAGAAGCCCGTCGCACGCACCACCGTCGAGGGCAGCGTCGACGACTGCAAGTGCCGGACGAACCGCTCCCTCGACGTGCAGATGGCCAAGTCTTGAAAGACATCCGGGCGCACCACGGAGACGACGCCGAAGCGAGCGACGCCCGCGCGCACTGCCTCATCGAACAGGTGGGTGTTGGCGGTGTATTCGATGTCTTCGTAGGTGACGTCGTCGGTCTGTCGCGTGATGCCCAACGCCGAGAACACAAAGTCGTGCCCGTCGGCCACGCCCGCCAACGTCGACGGGTTGGTGACATCGACGGCGACCACATTGGTGGCGCCTTCGACCTTCTTGTCGCCGCGCACCAGCGCGGTGACGTCCCAGCCGCGCGCAGCCGCTTCTTGCACAATGTGTCGTCCCAAATAGCCGGTGGCGCCGGCAACCAGAATCGAGGGCATCCGAACTCCTTTGTCATTCTGGTTGACAATAGCGATGAAGGTGACTATCAACAAGGTGGACAATGTGGATCCGGCACAAAAAAAACCCTGCACTGGGCAGGGCTCCATGTTCATGTAGCGCAGCGAACCCACAGGCGACGACGCAATGACGTCGAACAAGCAGGCAAGCAGGCACCATCGACCATTGAAGTCAGGTGCGACGTCGCAGTCCGATCTGTCGTAAAGCTGGAGCGTGCCAGACGCGCTTGCGCGCCGGCGCTCCTGACTCGTCAGTAGTGCCAAGGGAAGTCGGAGTAGTCTTGCGGGCGCTTCTGCACGAAGGCGTCGCGGCCCTCCTGGGCTTCGTCTGTGCCATACGCCAGGCGCGTGGCTTCGCCGGCGAAGAGCTGTTGTCCGACGAGTCCGTCGTCGAGGAGGTTGAAGCCGTATTTCAACATGCGCATGGCGGTGGGGCCTTTGCTGTTGATGAGGCGTCCCCATTCCAATGCCGTCGCTTCAAGTTCGGCGTGGGGCACGCTCTTGTTGACCATGCCCATCTCCGCCGCCTCGTCGGCGGAGTAGTTCAAGCCGAGGAAAAAGATTTCGCGCGCCTTCTTCTGCCCCACCTGCCGCGCGAGGTAGGCGCTGCCGTACCCGGAGTCAAACGACGCCACGTCGGGGTCGGTCTGTTTGAAAACGGCGTGTTCTTTCGAGGCCAGGGTCATGTCGCAGACGACGTGGAGGGAGTGTCCGCCGCCGACGGCCCAGCCGGGCACGACGCAGATGACGACTTTGGGCATGAAGCGAATCAGACGCTGCACTTCAAGGATGTGCAGGCGGCCGAGGCGGGCGCGGTCGATCTTGCCCGTGCCGCATGCGTTGTCGTCGTCGCCTTCGTATTTGTAGCCGTCTTTGCCGCGCACCCGCTGGTCGCCGCCGGAGCAGAACGCCCAGCCGCCGTCTTTGGGGGAAGGGCCGTTGCCGGTGAGCAACACGCACCCGACGTCGGCGGTGACGCGGGCGTGCTCAAGGGCGGTGTACATCTCGTCGACGGTCTTGGGCCTGAAGGCGTTGCGGCACTCCGGGCGGTCGATGGCAATGCGCACCGTGCCGTGGGCTTTGGCGCGGTGGTAGGTGATGTCGGAGAAGTCGAAGCCCGGGACGACGTCCCAAGCGTCTGCGTCGAAGATGTCGGAGACGGTGTTGCTGCTCATGCGGAGGGTTTGGCATCTGAACGGCAACGTGACCAGTCCCTTTGGTGTCGTCGGAGACATCAAGCGTCGACGACGCCCAAGCACAGGCCACAAACCCACAACACGACAAAGGCAGCTCAGGCGGAGGACACGCCGCCAGCGTCGGTGCGCCGCTAGGGAGGCGGCCAAAAAACGACGGCCGCACAAAAGTGCGACCGTCCAAACTACGCCTTGAGTTGCAGACTCGGCAGACCACCCTCGCCGACGACGAGGTGCAGGTTGCCGATTTCGCCGGCCAACTCTTTGTAGGCTTCCAGCTCTTTGAGCCGTGCCAACGTCGGATGCTCTTCCATCAGTTTTGCCGTCTGGGTCAACGCCCGCAGCGACGACGATTCTTCACGTCGCAGAATGACGTTGGCCTCTGCCCGCTTCTTGGCTTCGATGACGCGGTTGAGCAGCTCTTTCATTTCGCCGGGCAAGATGACGTCTTTGACGCCGAGCGCCTTCAACTTCATGCCCAACTCTGCGGCACGCGGTTGCACCTGCGCGCACAGCTCCGTCGACAACGCCTCACGTGCGTCGAGCAGTTCTTCGAGGGTCCGCGAGGCCACAGCCTCGCGTGCAGCAAGCTGCGCTGCCAAATACAAGCCGTCTTTGGCTTCGGTGGCCACGCGAGCCAGCTTCTCGACGTCGACGACTGCGTACACCAACGACAAGTTCAACCGCAGGGTGACCTTGTCTTTGGTCATGATCTCTTGAGCGGCGACGTTCTGCACGCGCTCGCGGGTGTCGACGACGACAAAGCGCACTTCAGCGTCGACCGCCCACGCGGCGTGCTTGCCGGGGGCGAGCACATCCACCAGTTCGCCGTCGACGAACTTCATGGCTTGTGCGCCCGACGGCACGGTGACCTCTTGGTAGTCGGCAGGGTCAACGACGCGTTTTTCATCGGCCGACAGCGGGGCGCATCCGACGGTGTCGACGTCGACGAACGCGATGGAGGTGGTGGCGTCGGTCGTCCACACGTAGTGACGGCCGGCGCCGAGCCAAGCGACAGGGCGAGAGCCAGTGCGCACCCATGCGCGCTGGTGGACGTCGACGACGACCTCTTGCAGTTCGTCATCGGGGGCCAAGGCCGCGACGTCGGGCGCGACGTCGGCCGTGACCGTCGCCGTCGACAGGCGCATCACTTCGTAGGAGGGCGTGTTGAACGACAGCTTCTCGACGACACCGCCGTAGCGATGGCGGCCTGGGCCCAGCCATCGGTGCGGCACACCGTTCTTCAGGAGCACGTAGCGTTCTTGCGTCTTCACATCGATTTTCATGGCGGTGAACTTCATGGAGGTCTCCTTGGTGATGCGCGCCGTGCCCCAAGAGAGACGGCGTCTGTCATGGGTGTTTGCATGTGCCAGGCCAACTTTGGCCCCGAGGCCGAACGGCGCGAGAGCGGGCCAAAGCGCGACGCCGTCGACGGAAGACGTCGTGGACACCAACGCACGTTGGCGGTGACGACGACCTTGGCCGAGTCGTGGCGGCTTTGAAGCGCTCCCGTCGTCGTCGACGGACATGCAAGCACCGCGACACACGCCGTACTCCCATCAAACGCGTAAAAGGCGGTTGCGGGAATCGAACCCGCGAATGTCAGTTCCCAAAACTGATGCGGCACCAAGCCGCGTGGTCTGCAAAGACGGCACGAATGTGCCCAACGACGTCGACGACGAAATGCCAGAGCCTAAAGCCCGTGCATCACGACGACGGCCGACACCCGCTCTGCAGGTTGTTGGGCAATCAGCAAGAACAAGGCCAAAGGACAGGGCGCACTCAGGCTGCTGCAATGGCAGGCGCCCTTGCTCTGGATTGATAGAAATGGATTGGTGGCTATCTGACTGTCTAGGTGTGGTGCGACGTTCGGAGGGGCACGTCAGTCCCTGCGCCGAACGAGCGTCCGTTTTGCGCGGGCGTCGCCAACGTTCCCATCCGCACTTCCCAAGTCCGGCGTCAGCCTAGACCAAACAAGCCAAACTCTTCTGGACGGGACGCAGCCAAGCCGTCCGTCTCCCCGAGGAGTTCCGCTTCGAAGGCGAAGCCGTCTCCATCCGTCGTGAAGGCAACGCCGTCGTCATCGAACCCCTCGACACCTGGCCCGACGGCTACGCCGAAAGCTTCGCCGGTGTCGCCGACGACCTCGTTCGCCCCGACCAAGGCACCGCTGACGAACGTGAAGAGTTCTGATGCGCTTCCTCCTCGACACCGACACCTGCATCTACGCCATGAAGAACAAGGGGGACGTGTTTGTCAATGGGCACCCAAACTGATCGTCCTCGGGGCGGGCAACTGACCACGGCCCAAGTCTCGTCGGGGGCGGGCAACTGATCCTACTTCTTGTTCTTCTTTGGGTTTCGGTACGACTCGCCGTCCAG
>Ga0213839_1000400_pt1 | contig 59970 bp, 52 predicted proteins | sample SWPATP21_FD_160075 | JGI IMG/M metagenome (GOLD analysis project Ga0213839, IMG submission 160075) | Coastal seawater microbial communities from Marineland, Florida, United States - SWPA TP2 #1 | ecosystem: Environmental > Aquatic > Marine > Coastal | place: USA: Florida | collected 2016-08-14
GCTCTCCCGGGTCGCCACCCCCTACGCCGTCGACGCCCTCACCCAGGCCCTCCTGCGGAGCGACGCCTACCGGGCCGGCGCCCTCGCCCGTGGCCTCGCCGCCCTCGCCGACGACATCCCTCGGGCCTCGGAGGCCCTCCACCTGGTCCTCGCGGGCCCCCGCACGCCGGTGAGGGCCGCAGCCCTCCTCGCCCTGGCCGAGGACCACGACCCGGCGGTCTACGACATCTTGGTGGAGGACGTGGTGAGCCGCGGCCCCTCGGCGGCCCAGGCAGTCGTGGCGCTCGGTCAGTTGGGGGACCCCCGCGCGGTCCCACTGCTGGCGGAGGAGGCCCGCAACGGCGGGTCCGACACCCGCTACGGCGCCATCCAGGCCCTCGCCACCCTGGACCACCCTCTGGCCGACGAGGCGCTGCTGCGGCTGGTGTCAGAGGCCCCCGCCCCCGTCGCTGCCCAGGCCGTCGGGGCCATGCCGCGGGTCGACGAGCCCGAGATGGTCGACGCGCTGATCTCGGCGAGCCAGGACCGACCCCGCATGGTCACCCAGGCCGTGCTGCAGCGGCTCCTCGGGGAGCCCTGGGGTCTCGGCCAGGTGCCCCCGCGTGTCCTCGACCTCGCCCGCCACCAGCTCACCGCCACCAGCTGGGACACCTGGGGCATCGACCCCGTGGGGCTGCTGCTGATGCACGGCTCCGAGCGAGACGTCGCCCTCGTCGAGGATGCCCTGCGCACGGGCCCCACCAACCTGCGCAGCGCCGCCGTCTGGTCCCTCTCCCAGGCACCCCCCGAGCGGGCCGAGAAGCTCCTCGACCTGCTCTCCGCCGACCCCGACGCCAACGTCCGTCAGGCCGCCCTGTCGGTGATGATGCAGCTCGGCATGTACGACCTCGTGGAGCAGCGGCTCCTGGCCGATCTGCAGTCCGGCGACATGAGCTACGGCTCCACGGAGCACCTGCTGGTGCAGCTCGGCACCCCCGAGGCCATCCAGGCGGTGATGGACCGCATCGAAGGCGGCACCCGCCGGGAGTGGAGCAACGCCATCAGCGCCATTGCCTCAGCGGGCCGCAAGGAGCACGTGGAGCAGCTGCTGGACCTCGCGGACCGGACCGACACCCCCGAGCTGCGCCAGGCCATCCTGCAGTCCCTCATCTACACCGACACCGTCGATGTCGACGCGGTGGTCGACCGGGCGCTGGCCACCGACGACCCCAACCTCCACAGCACCGCAGCGATGGCGCTGTCCCGGTCGGGCACCGAGCGCAGCCGGGAGCTCCTGGCCGAGCTCGCTCGCTCCGACAACGCCATGGTCGCCTCCTCGGCCCTGGGGAGCCTCGGTCAGCTGGGCGGCCCCGACGCCGAGGCCGCCCTCACGGAAGCCCTCGACGACCCCAACGTCGCCTGGTCCGCCGTCAACGGGCTGCAGACCCTCGGCACCCCCACCGCGCGGGACACCCTCCTCCAGGCCGCCCGCACCGCCGACGACCCCAGCGTGCGGAGCGCCGTGCTCCAGTCCCTTCCCCACATCGGCGCCGAGGGGGCCCACGAGATCCTGCAGGACGCCCTGGAGGACCCCGACACCGAGGTGCGCAACAGCGCCGTGCGGGCCCTGGAGAGCGTCGGCACCACCCAGGCCGCCGAGGCCCTGGCGGAGGCGCTGCGCTCCGGCGACCTGGACCCGGATCAGGCCGGGACCATCGCCCACGCGCTGAAGAACATGGGGGGCGAGGTCGCCGAGGCCAACGCCGATCTGATCGAGGAGCTCACCCCCGAGCCCATGTACGACATCGACACCGGCATGCCGGTGGAGCCCCTGAACCTGCCGGACTGACGCGACGGTTCCGCCGTTCCCGACGAGCTATCCGCAGGCTCTGGCGCGAGGCCTACAGGCGTCGGGCTCCGGCATGCACGGACACGCTGGCCGCTTCCAGCGGTTCCAGCAGCGCCGTTCCTGCCGCCTCCCCATGCGGCGAGCCGAAGCCTGCAGCCTGCAGCCCGAAGCCATCGCGCAGACACGGCCCCCGCGTGCAACCGGCCCCTACCTGGTCTCTCCGGCGGTCACCCGGCGAGCGGCCGTCAGGCAGAGCCGGTGGTCCCCCTTCCCCGCCCGACAGACCCGGTAGCTCTCCTGCGCCTCGGCGGTGGGGACGAACGGGAGGCAGCGCAGCTCGGCGTCCTCCATGGCCACCCCCTCCACCCGCTCACCCGCGACACACAGGTCCAGCAGCACCTCGTGGGGGAGCACGCGCCCGGCCACGCCTGTGCCGCCGGCGTAGGTGAAGCCCACGACGAAGGCCCGGTCGAAGGCCCGGTCGTAGCCTGCGACCAGGGCCTGCTTCCCCTCGCTGAACAGGAAGCGTGGCCGCCCGTCGACCTGCATGCCGGCCCGCCACACCCCGAGGGCATACGGGTCCTCCCCCTGCGCCCACCACTCCCCTCGGGGGATGGGTCCGACCTTGGGGACCCCGCCCGTCTGGCCCGCGGCGAGCAGCGCGACCGCCTCGTCCGAGAGCCACCGCCCGTCGGGCCCCTCTCCCGTGGCAGCGGCCCGCACGAAGCGCAGCAGCTCGGCCGGCGAGAGGAACAGCGTGCCCGTCATGTCGGGCAGACCGGGGCCGGCGGCCTCGAAGCGGGCGCTCGAGAGCCCGAGCGGTCCGCTGACCTTTGCCGCGAACAGCTCCTGGAAGGACTGACCGCTGGCCACCTCGGCGACCCGTGCCGCCACGTGAAAGCCCGTGGTGCTGTACCCGAAGCGGGTCCCGGGCTCGAAGGCCAGGGGGACCTCGGCGATGGCATCCACACAGGCCGAGAGGGTGCCGAGGTCGCGGCAGGTGCCGGCCGGCGGTCGCATCGGCAGCCCGGAGGTGTGGGAGAGCAGGTGGCGGAGGGTCACCTCGGCGCGTCCGTGCCAGGCCGGCAGCCAACGGCCCACCGGGTCGTCGAGGTCGAGCACGCCCTCGTCGTGGAGGGCCACGATGGTGGCGGCGGTCGTCCACTTCCGCAGCGACCCCAGGGGGACCTCGACGGGAAGCTCCCCCGCGGTCCTCCGGCCGTCGGCCTCGACCAGGATCCAGGCCGAGGTCACGGCGGGGGTGCGGCGCCAACCCGCGAGAAGCCCCGGCAGCATCGCGTCCAGCTCCATCCGTGGCAGCGGCTGGGGCGTGGGACGGGGCGAGGGCACCGGCCAAAGGAGCCAGGCCGCGCCGAGGGCGAGGACCAGACCTCCCACGATGGCGATACGCCTCCGCACGCTACTGACTGTGGAGCCGCGCCTCGCGGGGCAGCCCCTCGATGACGTCGCTCTCGTGGACAGCGAGCTCGGCGAGACGACCCAGGGCCTCCACCTTGCCGAAGCGCTCGATGGCGAGGTCGACGTACAGCGCGTGATGGTGGGCCTCGCTCTCCAGGAGCGAGCGGTAGAAGACCTTCAGCTCCCCCTCGGGCAGCGCCTCGGCGAGCAGCTTCATCCGCTCGCAGCTCCGGGACTCGATGAGGGCGCAGATGAGGAGCGTGTCGAGGAGGCGATGGGGCTCCTGACGCCGGACCGCGCCATGGAGCTCCTTGGCGTAGGCTGACGGGACCAGCGCGCGGAACGAGACCCCCCGCCGCTCGAGCCAGGACAGCACGGCCTCGAAGTGCCTCAGCTCCTCGCGGGCGAGCTCCGAGAGGGGCAGCATGAGCCCCTGATCCTGGGGGTAGCGGAACATCAGGTTCAACGCCGTGCTGGCGGCCTTCTTCTCCAGGTGGGCGTGGTCGACCAGCACCTCGTCGAGGTCGGGGAGGACACGTTCGGCCCAGGACGGGTCGGTGGGACGAGCCAGACGGAGCATGGCGCCTGTCTAACCCCCTGAGCACGAACGCCCCGGCCGAGGGCCGAGGCGTCGTAGGGCGTTCCCTGATGCTCGTAGGGTGCCGGAGGGGGCAGGCCCCCTCGTGGCAGGAACCTAGCGCGTCTCCAAGCGGTACGTCTGGAGCGTGCCGCGCTGGAACTGCATCTTCATCTTGCCGTCGTCGCGCTCGAGGCGAATGGGGCGACCAGTGGCCAGCGAGACCTCCTTGGCCTCCTGCACCGCAGCCTGACGACCGGTGATGGTGGCGACTTCGTCGCCGTTGTGGATCAGGAACGAGTAGACCTTGCCTTCCGATTCAGAGATGGAATCCTCCTCATGGTTTGCCACGCCGGGGACGCCATCGCCCATCGAGGAGCCCGCACCGGTGCCGCACTACCTATGTAGGTCTCCCGGCGCCGGATCACAACCCCCGCGGAACCCCCGCGAAACGCATCCCCGGCTTCGACGGGGGGTACCGGTTCGAAGAAAGTTCGGCGCTCAGAGGTTCCTTCGGTACTCGCCGCCGACCTCGTACAGGGCGTTGGTGATCTGCCCCAGGGTGGCCACGCGCACCGTGTTCATCAGCTCCCCGAACACGTTCCCGCCTTCCATGGCCACCTGCTGCAGCCGCCTCAGGGCCGGGCCGCTCTCCTCGGCATGCTTGCTCTGGAAGGTGCGCACGCTGTCGATCTGCGCCTGCTTCTCGGCGGGGCTCGCCCGACGCAGCTCGATGGGCTCGGGCTCCCAGTCGTCGCCGCTGGTGGCCGGGTCCAGGTAGGTGTTGATGCCCACGATGGGGAGCGAGCCGTCGTGCTTCTTCTGCTCGTAGAGGAGCGACTCCTCCTGGATCTGCATCCGCTGGTACTGGAGCTCCATGGCCCCCAGCACGCCGCCACGCTCTGAGAGGCGCTCGAACTCCTGGAGCACCGCCTCCTCCACGAGATCGGTAAGGTGCTCCACGAAGTAGCTCCCCTGGCCGTTGTTCTCGTTCTTCGCCGAGCCCAGCTCCCGGTTGATGATCAGCTGGATGGCCATGGCCCGTCGCACGCTCTCCTCGGTGGGGGTGGTGATGGCCTCGTCGTAGGCGTTGGTGTGGAGGCTGTTGCAGTTGTCGTTGATGGCCAGCAGCGCCTGCAGCGTGGTGCGGATGTCGTTGAACTGGATCTCGCGGGCGTGGAGCGACCGACCACTGGTCTGGATGTGGTACTTCAGCTTCTGGCTGCGGCTGTTGGCGCCGTAGCGGTCCCGCATGGCCACGGCCCAGATGCGGCGTGCCACGCGGCCGATCACCGTGTACTCGGGGTCGAGGCCGTTGCTGAAGAAGAAGGACAGGTTCGGCGCGAAGGCGTCGATGGGCATGCCCCGCTTCAGGTAGTACTCCACGAAGGTGAAGCCGTTGGCCAGCGTGAAGGCCAGCTGGCTGATGGGATTCGCTCCGGCCTCGGCGATGTGGTAGCCGCTGATGCTCACGCTGTAGAAGTTGCGGACGTCGTGGTCGATGAACCAGGACTGGATGTCCCCCATCATCCGCAGCGCGAAGTTGGTGGAGAAGATGCAGGTGTTCTGGGCCTGGTCTTCCTTGAGGATGTCGGCCTGGACGGTGCCGCGGGCGGTGGAGACGGCCCGGGCCGAGATGGCCGCGTGCTCGTCGGCGCTGGGCTGACGGCCGTTCTCAGCGACCCAGGCGTCGACCTGCTGGTCGATGGCGGTGTTGAAGAACATGGCCAGCAGGATGGGGGCCGGACCGTTGATGGTCATCGACACCGACGTCTTCCGGTCGCACAGGTCGAAGCCCGAGTACAGGATCTTCATGTCGTCGAGGTGGGGAACCGACACGCCGGACTCGCCGACCTTCCCGTAGATGTCGGGGCGCTCGTCGGGGTCCTCGCCGTACAGGGTGACGCTGTCGAAGGCGGTGGAGAGGCGGTTCGCGGGCTCCCCCTCGCACAGGTAGTGGAAGCGCTTGTTGGTCTTGGCGGGGCCGCCCTCGCCGGCGAACATCCGCTTGGGGTCCTCGCCGAGGCGCTTCAAGGGGAAGACGCCGGCGGTGTACGGGAAGCTGCCCGGCAGCCCCTCGCGGGTCGCGAAGCGGACGAGCTCGCCGTAGTCCTCGGTGTCGGGGACGACGACCCGCGGGATGCGCTGGCCCGAGAGGCTCCAGTGCACCATCGGCTGGCGGATCTCCTTGCCGCGGACGGTGTAGACGAACTCGTCGGCGGTCCACTGCTTGCGGGTGTCGGGCCAGGCCTCGAGGAAGGACTTCACCTTCGGCTCCACGGCCCCTTCAGCCTCCGCGAGCTTCTCGGTGAGGACGGGCTCGGCGGCGGTGCCACGGACCTCGTCGAGGGTGTCGCGGAGGCGCTGCCAGCGACGGGCGGCGCTGGCCTGCTCGGCCCCCGTCTCGTGGTAGCCGCGCACGGTCCGGGCGATGTCGGCGAGGTAGCGCTCGCGACCCTTGCCGATCAACGCGCCGGCCTGGGGGCTGTAGCGCTTCTCGGGGCGCTGGAGCTGGCTGGTCCAGCCCACGTCGAAGCGCTCGTTCACCAGCTCGAGGAGGCCCAGGTAGAGCGCAGTGACACCCTCGTCCGCGAAGCGGCTGGCGACGGTGCCGTAGACCGGGAGGAGCTCGTCGTCGCCGTGCCACAGGTTGCGGTTGCGCTTGACCTGCTTGCGGACGTCGCGGAAGGCATCCAGCGCGCCCCGCTTCTCGAACTTGTTGATGGCAACGAGATCGGCGTAGTCGAGCATGTCGATCTTCTCGAGCTGGCTCGGCGCGCCGTACTCGGGGGTCATCACGTACAGGGACAGGTCGACGCGCTCGGTGATGTCAGCGTCGCCCTGGCCGATGCCGCTGGTCTCGACGACCACCAGGTCGAAGCCGGCGTGCTTGCAGAGGGCAACGGCGGGCTCCGTGGCGGCGGAGAGCTCCCCCTTGCGGGCGCGGGTGGCCAGGGAGCGCATGTAGACGCGGTCGGCGTTGAGCGCGTTCATGCGAATGCGATCGCCGAGGAGCGCACCCCCCGTCCGCTTCCGCGTGGGGTCGATGGAGAGCACGGCGATGCGTCGCTTCGGGTCGTCCATCAGGAAGCGACGGAGGAGCTCGTCGGTCAGGCTGGACTTGCCCGCGCCGCCGGTACCCGTGATGCCGAGGACCGGGATCTTCGCCCTGGCGGCCTCGGCCAGCGTGGCCTTCACGTCGTCGGACAGGGAGCCCGGGGTGGCGACCTCGTGCTCGGCGAGGGTGACGAGGCGGGCCAGAGAGCCCATGGACCCGCCGGCGACGTCGTCGAGGGAGGCGGGGTTCTTGGCGGCCGGGTCGAAGTCCGCCCGCTCCAGGATGTCGTCGATGATGCCCTGCAGGCCGAGGCGACGGCCGTCTTCCGGGGAGTAGATGCGGTCCGCCGCGCCCTCGGACTCCAGCTCGCGGATCTCCTCGGGCACGATGACCCCGCCGCCGCCGCCGAAGATGCGGATGTGGCTGGCGCCGGCGTCGTCGAGGAGCTTCCGGATGTAGCGGAAGTACTCCATGTGGCCGCCCTGGTAGGAGGACAGCGCGATGGCCTGGGCGTCCTCCTGGATGGCGGCCGTGGCGACGTCGAGGGCGGAGCGGTTGTGGCCGAGGTGGATGACCTCGGCCCCGCTGGCCTGGAGGATCCGCCGCATGATGTTGATGCTCGCGTCGTGCCCGTCGAACAGCGACGCGGCGGTCACGATGCGGACGGGGTTGCGCAGGCGGTAGCGGGGATCCTGAGCCATCGATGCCTCCTCAGAAGAACCCCCCGTATCGCGCCCAACCCCTCGTGCCTGTGCCCGTGCGCGAGAAGCGGGTCCGCGACCAGCGGCCGGCCACCAGGCACCGGCGCCCCATCCGCGAGTCGGGGCCCGCCGGCCGGCCAAGCTCGTACCCGAAGCAGCCTTCGCCCCACCACACCTGCACGCCACACCCATACATCGGATATGCATGAGAGACACGAGGGATCCCATGTACGACACCAACGCCCGCAAGAAGAACACCACGGTGTCCATCAACAGCGACCTGCTGACTCGGGCCAAGGCCCTCGGACTCAATCTCTCCGGAACCCTGGAGACACGCCTGGCCGAACTGGTCGCGGAGCACGAGCGCGAGCGCTGGCGGCAAGAGAACGCGGATGCCATCGCCGACTACAACGACCGTATAGACGCCTGCGGAACCTACAGCGACGGCCTTCGGAGCTTCTGAGGTGCCTCAGTTCGACGTGCACCAGAACGCCAACCCGTCCAGCAACGACGACATCCCCTTCCTCCTCGACGTGCAGAGCGATCTGCTGGACGGACTGACCACCCGGGTGGTGATTCCACTGGTTCGGGCGAGCGCCTTCGGGAAGCCGGCCCGTCGTCTCAACCCGGTCTTCGACGTCCTCGGCCAGCCCGTCGTGCTGTCCACAGCGGAGCTCGCGGGTGTCCACACTCGGCACCTCGGGCCGAAGGTCGAGTCCCTGGCATCAGAGCGCTCCACCATCGTCGCCGCCCTCGACGTCCTGATCAGCGGCATCTGACCCTGGCGTTGCCGCATGCATCGACACAGGTCATCACATCCCGAGGCGGGTGTGACGCGGGTCCACGGGCCACGTGGAAGGGGAATGGAGACGCCCATGCCCCGCACCCTCGTCCTGCTGCTCGCCACCGCCTGCACCGTCTACCTGCCCCCGGAGGCCCCCGACGCCGACGCCCAGCGGGCCCCCGACACCCTCCGGGTCGTCACCTGGAACGTCGAGACCATCGGGGACGTGGGCAGCGCCGAGTACGACGCCGCGCTGCAGATCCTGGCCCGCCTCGACGCCGACGTGGTCGCCCTGCAGGAAGTGGAGTGGTCCACCGACGAGCACAGCCTGTACCCCTTCGCCGCCGACGCCGGCTACGACCACGTCGTGAGCGGCTGGCCGGTCAGCTTCGGCGACGACACCCAGGTCCTCCTCTCCCGCTTCCCGATCACCGACAGCGCCCTCCTCGACGGCTCCGACCTCTCCGGCGACCCGCTCACCGTCGACCTCACCCGCTCCATCCCCGTGGCCACCATCGACGTCGACGGCATCGACCTGATCATCGCCACCGCCCACTTCAAGGCCTCCGACGACACCGAGTCCCAGTTCCGCCGCACCATCGACGCCCACCGTGCCGCTCAGGCGCTCGGCGCCTTCGACCCCGCCACCGACCGAGTGCTCTTCTGCGGCGACCTCAACGAAGACGTGATGGACCCCCTCGACGGCCCGCCCATCTGGACCTACGCCCCCAACGGCCTGCCCAGCACCTACGTCCTCGGCGGCGACCTGGTCGACCGGATGACCAGCGAGGGCCTTCCCAACTCCCCCTTCCAGCCCCTCTACGACGTGGGCCTGTCCATGGTCGACGCCTGGCAGCGGGACGGCAGCGACCTCACCCGTCCGGCGTCGGGCCGTCGACTCGACTACCTCCTGGTCAGCGACCCGCTGCTCGGCGCCAGCGCCGAGGTCTACGACACCGCCGACGAGCACCTCGCGGGGCTTCCCATGGCCGGAGACGCCCCCACGGTCGACACCCTCGACGCCGCGGACCACCTCCCCGTCGTGGTCGACCTCCCCTGGCCCACCGACGGCACCACGCCCCCCGACACCCTCACGGTCGACGATCTCGTCCCCGGCGAGCTCCGCATCACCGAGCTCCTCCCCAACCCCTCCTGCCGCGACAGCGACGGGGAGTGGGTGGAGCTGCTCTACACCGGCGAGGAGCCCGTCGACCTCGGAGGCCTGGTGCTCTGCGACGCCGCCAGCTGCGCCGAGACCGATGGGCTGGGGCTCGTGCAGCCCGGCGACGTCGTCCTCCTCGGCCGCACCCTCCACGCCTGCGGGGTCGGCGCCGACGCCACCTTCTCCCGCCCGCTGAACAACCGGGGCGGCGACACCGTGTCCATCGAGGGCTCCGTCGTGCTCGACACCGTCGCCTACACTCAGCAGCGGGTCGACAAGGCCTGGGCCTTCGACGACGGCGGCGCCTGCTACGGCGACCCCACCCCCGGAGAGGCGCTGGACTGCGACGGCGAGCCGCTGTGGGGAATGGGCGGCACCGACGTGCCGTACACCGCGGCGACCGTGCCGGTGGGCGAGCTCGTGCTGAGCGAGGTCCTCCCCAACCCGGCTGGCTGCGATGACGAGACCAACGAGTGGTTCGAGGTGCGCAACGACGCCGACCGGGACGTGGACCTGTCGGACCTGCATGCCGCCGACGCCCATCGCACGCCGGAGCTGATGATCACCGACGTGGTGCTGGCCCCCGGAGAGCGGGCCGTATTCGCGCGGGCTTGGACCGCGTGTGGGGTCGACGAGGTCGACGGCACCTTCGGCCTCGCCCTCACCAACGGCGGCGACGAGCTCACCCTGCTGCGGCCCGACGGCGAGGTGCTGGACCAGATGGACTACGGCTGGACCTCTGCCGGGGACAGCTGGCAGCCGGATGGGGCCGGGTGGTGTGAGGCGCCGCCGACGCCGGGGCAGGCGAACGCCAGCTGCTGGTAGGCAGGGGGACTCGGCCACCGTGGTCGGTGGGCGGGCTATCGGTCGTCCGGCGTCCGGCGTCGGGCGTCGGGCGTCGGGCGTCGGGAAATGGCTGCCGGCCATCGCTCGTCGCTCGTCCTGTCCGAGCGCTGCCAGATCCTCCAGCACCGTGGCCTCCTCCGTGGATGCGCTCCACTCCAGGGGAGGGCCCGCGGGACGTCAGGCGGGAGGAAAGCGGTTTTCCCTCGTGGACTGAGCCACGGCGAGAGGTATCGCGTCCAAACTGGCCCAACCGACACGCCACGGGAGCGAAAGAGAGGGTTGGCTCGTGGCGAGACCTTGCCCTGATGCGTTCGGAAGACCCGTTTGGGTCAAAACGGGCAGGAAACCTCTGCGCCTGGGCCAGTTGGGGTGGGAAAACCAGTTTCCGAGCCCTGGTTGGCCCCGCGCCATGGCTGCACCACGCGAGGTGTTGGGGGTTGGTACCTGACCCCGGTCAACCCGCCGGGGGGGGACTCGGCCACCGTGGTCGGTGGGCGGGCTATCGGTCGTCCGGCGTCCGGCGTCCGGCGTCGCGCGCCGCGCGTCGGGAGATGGCTGCCGGCCGTCGCTCGCCGCTCGTCGCCAGTCGTTCATCGCCTGTCCGAACGCTGCCAGATCCTCGAGCACTGCGGCCTCCTCCGTGGATGCGCACCACTCCAGGGGAGGACCCGCGGGACGTCCTGCGGGAGGAAAGCGGTTTTCCCTCGTGGACTGAGCCACGGCGAGAGGTATCGCGTCCAAACTGGCCCAACCGACACGCCACGGGAGCGAAAGAGAGGGTTGGCTCGTGGCGAGACCTTGCCCTGATGCGTTCGGAAGACCCGTTTGGGTCAAAACGGGCAGGAAACCTCTGCGCCTGGGCCAGTTGGGGTGGGAAAACCTGTTTCCGAGCCCTGGTTGGCCCCGCGCCATGGCTGCACCACGCGAGGTGTTGGGGTTGGTACCTGACCCCGATCAACCCTGGTCTGCGCCTGGGCCAGTTGGGGTGGGAAAACCAGTTTCCGAGCCCTGGTTGGCCCGCGCCGTGGCTGCGCCACGCGAGGTGTTGGGGGTTGGTACCTGACCCCGATCAACCCTGGTTGACCCCGATCAACCCTGGTTGGCCCCGCGCCGTGGCTGCACCACCCGAGGTGTTGGGGGTTGGTACCTGACCCCCATCAACCCCTCGCGTGGCTGCACCACCCGAGGTGTTGGGGGTTGGTACCTGACCCCGATCAACGGGACGGCCTGGCGTAGCGGGGGGACACGACCGTCGTGGTCGTTGGATGGGCGGCCGGGGTACCCTGAGCCATGCTCGTCCCATGGCTCCTCCTGGCGTGTTCCTCCTCCGCTCCCACCGTAGCGCACGAGCCCCCCGCGGCCGCGGAGGTCATCGAGCTTCCCCCGCCCGAGGTCGGTCGCCGCGACGCCGCACGGGAGGCCTACCGCCTGGCCTTCGACATCGCCTCTCGCCGCGCCGAGAAGACCCCGTGCCCGCGCCCCACGCCCATCGAGCTGCGCTTCACCGTGGCCGATGGCAAGACCAGCGACGTGGGCGTCTACGACGCTGGGGGGGACGCTCCCCGCAGCGACGATGTCGGCGCCTGTTGGACCGAAGAGGTGAAGGGCTGGGCGTTTCCCCCGGGGCTTGAGGTCGACTCCGTGACGCTCAGCATCACAGGATAGCGACCAAACGCCGAACGCCGAGTGCCGGACGACTGTCCCTCCTCGACGTCCGGGCCCCCCGCTCCCTCTGGCCCCGTCGAACCCTCTCGCCGTCGGGGTCGTCGCTCCTCCAAGTCGCTGCGCCCGCTCCCCCGGCATACCCGGGGGCCACTGCCCCCACCCGGATGTGCCCCCTGTCCTTCGAATCCCTCGGCCTCGCTCCCCCTCTCCTCGAAGGCCTGCGCGACATGCGCTTCGAGAGCCCTACCCCCATCCAGAAGGCCGCGATCCCCCTCGCGATGACCGGCCGCGACCTCATCGCCTCCGCCTCCACGGGCACCGGCAAGACGGCCGCCTTCCTGCTGCCCATCCTCCACCAGCTCGTGGGCACGAAGCCCGGCACCCTCCGGGTCCTCATCCTCACCCCCACCCGGGAGCTGGCGCTGCAGATCGACGAGCAGGCCCTCGCCCTCGGCTACCACGCCGGCTTCGCCAGCGTCGCCGTGATCGGCGGCGTGAAGATGAGCCCCCAGGAAGAGGCCATCAAGGCCGGCGCCGAGATCATGGTCGCCACCCCCGGCCGCCTCATCGACCACCTGCGCTTCCCCTACATGGACCTGTCCACGGTGGACTTCCTCGTCCTCGACGAGGCCGACCGCATGTTCGACATGGGCTTCCTGCCCGACGTCCACAAGATCGTCTGCCGCACCGCCAAGACCCGCCAGACGCTGCTCTTCTCCGCCACGATGGTGCCCACGGTCCGCGCCCTGGCCGACGAGATCCTCACCGACCCCGAGACGGTCTCGGTCGCCGCCACCCGCATGGCCAAGGGCCTCGTGCAGCGGGCCTTCCTCGTCGCCCAGAACCGCAAGGGCCCCCTGCTGGCCAAGCTCCTCGCCCACCGGTCCACCGAGTCGGTCATCGTCTTCGTGAAGCGGAAGAAGGACGCCAACCAGCTGGCCCGCCTCATCACCCGCACCACGGGCCGCGAGGCCGCCAGCATCCACTCCGACCGCTCCCAGCAGGAGCGGGTGGAGGCCCTGGAGTCCTTCCGCAAGGGGGAGTGCCCCATCCTGGTGGCCACCGACGTCGCGGCCCGAGGCATCGATGTCGACGACGTCACCCACGTCGTGCACTTCGACGTCCCCCACTCCCCCGAGGACTACATCCACCGCAGCGGCCGCACCGGACGCGCCGGCAAGAAGGGCACCGTGCTCACCTTCGTCAGCGGCGACGAGGTCTCCGACTTCGCAGCCATCGAGAAGCACATCGAGATGGACGTCCCCCGGGCCAAGCTCAAGGGCTTCGACCACGGAAGCATGGAGAAGACCCGGCGCAGGTCGGGGGGGAGCGGAAAGGGCCGGGGCCGGAGTCCCCGGCGTCGCTGACCAGGGATGGCCGTCCGCCACCGCCTGGCGCCCTACCACAAGGAGCGCTTCCCCTCGGACTCTCTCCACGACGCGGTGGCCCGCTCCGTGTGCGACGCGGCCTGCCTCGTGGAGAAGGAGTGGCACGAGTCCTGGGCCGTCGCCCGCAAGGTCCTGCGACGACACCGCGGCGGCCCCGTCCTCGATCTGGCCGGCGGCCACGGCCTCGTGGCCTTCTTGATGCTCCTCCAGGACCGCAAGACCCCCCACGCCACGGTGGTCGACCAGCAGCTCCCCGACAGCGTCGCCAAGCTGCGGGAGGCCCTGGCCATCCGCTGGCCCGACCAGGTGGCGCGCTGGCGCTTCGAGCCCGGGGACCTCGCCACCGTCGACGTTCCACCCCACGCCCGCATCCTGGGCATCCACGCCTGCGGGGGCCTCACCGACGTCGTGCTCGACCGGGCCATCGCCACCCGTCGCCGCGTCGCCGTCCTTCCCTGCTGCCACAGCCGCGCCAAGCAGGATGCCGGTGGCCTCGACGGCTGGCTGGACCACGACGTAGCGGTCGACGTCGTGCGGGCCCGACGCCTCGCAGACGCCCGCTTCCGGGTGCACACGACCACCATCGATGCAGCCATCACCCCGAAGAACCGTCTGCTGATGGGAACCCCCGCGTAGCTCAAGCCGCTCAAGCGGCGCGGGCGACCTCCACGAGGGTGTTCGGTCCGATGAGCTCCAGCAACCGCTGAACGGTGCTCTGGGTGAGCACCGCCCCCGCCTGGACCAGCAGCATCCCGGCGCCGTTCATCACCGGCTGAGTCAGCACCATGCCCTCGGTGAGCATCCCCGCGGTGATGCGCTTGGGGTTGTCGTCCGCGGCCGCAGCCCACACCACGAGCTCGATGCCGTCTCCGATGATCTGCCAGATAGGCGTACCCGACGGCGCCGACGGGAACACGCAGTCCACCGGCAGCCCCAGGGAGTAGGTCCGCCCCTTCTCGAGGGCGGTGCGCTTGAGTGCCCCACCGGCCGTGTTGGCGAACTCCCGCATGGCGTCGAACAGGACCTCCTTCCCCACGGCCTCCCCGAAGAGCAGCTCCCCGAATGCGTCGCTGGCCCCTTGCACGATGCCGACCCCGATGCTCACTTCCTTGCCGTCGGCGGCGAGGGTCAGTGGCACATCGGCCGCGTAGGCGACCTCCGGCAGCTTCAGGGCCCGGCTGGCGGTCAGAGCGCCCCCCACCATGGCACCGAACTCCGCGGCGAGGACGTCCCCGAGCCCGAGGATCGAGGGCGACGCCAGCACGTCGAAGGTGTCCGCGCCGAAGGCGTCGCCCATGGTGCCGACCCAGCGGCGGATGCGGTCGAGGGCGGCCACCCGTCCGGCCAACTCCTCGGGACTGGCCACCCGTCGGGCGACGTCGTCGAAGCCAGCACTCCAGGCACGGGCCGCCGATGTGGCATCCACGTCGGCGAGCAGGGCGATGCGGTAGATGTGACGGCCCTCATGGGCGTCGAGGGGCTGCAGCCATGTCTCGTGGACGGACGTGAGCAAGGCGACGTCGGGACGCCGGCGCAGGACCGCCTCGGCCGCCTCGTCCGGGGTCGCTGCCACGTCGATCGTGTGTCCGAGGCCCCCGAGGACGCGGGAGGCGCGACGGGCGTCGCGGGGACTCTGCATGGCGATGAGCACGTGCATGTCAGGCCACCCCAGCTGCGAGGTTGGTGACCGACGCCAGCGACCTAGAGCTCGGGTCGCTGACGCCTCCTACGATCCTCTTGCGTAGGCCCATGCTTCTCTCCCTCGTCGTTCACCGCCATCGGCGGCGATGACTCCTCATCGGACGACGCGTCGCTCGCCTGCACCGACCACTTCGAGCCCTCGGGGGGACCAGGATGGACCACGGCATGACCCATCTTGGTCAGGGACGTCCTCACCGCAACGTTCGGGTCCCGGCTCCACAGGTTAAACGCCCGAAGGAGGCGGCCATGGGCCAGAAGGTGCTCGTTGCAGACGACGAGCCTCGCGTGCGCGACATGATCACGGTGCTGCTGGACCGCGCTGGCTACCAGGTCCGCACCACGAGCTCCGCCGCAGGGATCCACCGGGAGGTGTGGGCCGACATGCCCGACCTCCTGATCACCGACATCCACATGGATGACACCGACGACCTCTCCTTTCTCGACGAGCTACCGCCGGAGCTTCCGGTGATCGTCATGACGGGGGAGCCGTCCTACCAGTCGGCGCTGACCGCGCTGCGGCACCGCGTCGTCGAGTACCTGGAGAAGCCCTTCACCGGCTCGACCCTTCGACGCGCGCTCATCCGTGGCCTGCGGCGCGCTGGCCACGCCCCTCCCGCGCCCGCAACGCCCGTAGACCCCCTTCCGGGCCTCACACCGTCGCGACGCGAGGTGCTGACGCCCCGGGAGCTGGAGCTGCTCACCCACTTCGCCCGCGGCCTCCACGCGGAAGACCTCGCGGACGCCATGGACCTGTCTCTGCACACCGTGCGGAACCACCTCAAGGCGATCCGCGGCAAGCTCGGCGTACGGTCGCAGCACGAGCTGCTCGCCATGGTGCTCAACCCGCCGGGGATGGCGCCCGGCATCGGCATCGACCCAGGCTTCGACCCAGGCTTCGATACCGCTATCGACCCGGAGTAGTGCGACGATTCGGACGTCCTTCGCCAGATGCCCGCTGGCCGTGGCGCGAGGCTTCAGGCTGCAGACTTCGGGCTACGGCATGCAAGGGCGCAGCTGCAAGCTGAAGCCCGTCGTCTGACGCCCGAAGCCCCCGAGCAGGCTCCGCGCTACGCGTGCAACTGGGGAGGAACATCCGGACCTCCGCAGTAGTCAGCCGGCGACACACACCGAGCAGGTACCCGTGACCCGCACCCGGAAGTCCGCTCCCTGCAGCACCGCCGGCAGCGGACCGTCGGTCGTCTGGAGAACGAGGGGCGGAAGGCAGCTCACCTCCCCGCAGGTCTCGCAGAGGAAGTGGGCATGGTCGGCGTCGACCGGTCGGCAGTCGTCGAGGAGCTCGTAGCGCCACACCCGGTCACCCAGGTCCATCCGTCGCAGCACCCCGGCGTCGGCCAGGTCGGAGAGGAGCCGCCACACACTGGCCTTGTCGTACTGGCCCGTGGGAAGCACCTCCATGATCTGCTCGTGGGTCATGGGGGCACCCTGCTCGTGCAGCACGACGAGGGCCGCCAGGCGTGGCGCGGTGGCCCGCAGCGAACGGGAACGCAGGACGTCGCGCATCTCGCCGCGCACCTGCTCCAGATGATGATCAGAGCCCATGCCCGTCAGCCTATCACTGGACCGTGACGTCGAAGCTGACACTCACGTCCGTGGCGCCGGCGATGCTGCCGAAACCACCGCTGGCCACGTCGGCCGCGAGGCCATCGGTCTTGGTCGGAGAGCCGTCCTCCTCGGGGAGGTGGCGCAGGCTCAGGACGAGCTCCCGGTCGCCTGTCTGCAGCGTGGTGACGTCGTGGACGAGGCCGAGGGGAAGGCCGCTGCCGTCTTCGTCGGCGTAGGTCGTCTCGAGGAGCGCCGCGGCATTGTCCCCCGTCGCCTCGGACTGGACGGCAGAGCCGGTGAGGAAGATCTGGTGCTCCTCGCCCTCCTCGACGATCTCCGGGGTGACGTCCTCGACCGGGTCCTCGAGGTCGTTCCAGAACGCGATGTCGAGGGTGTAGGCGCCCTCCGGAAGCACGACGGGGTCGATGATGGGGTCGCCATCGTCCTCGGGGTCCGACCAGGTGAAGGTGAGCGCATCGCCCGTGGCGGGGGTGAACACGAGCTCCACGGTGGTGACGAGACCGTGGTCGTGGTCGTGGTCGTGGCCGTCGGGATCTTCGACGTCTCCCGAGCAGGCCGGGATGAGGAGCAGGAAGGGCAGAGAGCGCAGCAGCTGCATGGTCTTCTCCAGGGTCAGATGTCGAAGCCGACCCGCACCTGGACGTCCCGTCCGGGCTGGTCGGCGTAGTAGCGAAGGAGGCTGTTGTAGTCGCGGTAGGCGGTGTTCAGGAGGTTCGCGACGCGAGCGCCGAAGCGCAGCTCCCGCAGGCCCACGTCGACCGCGGTGTCGGCGGAGAGCCCGAGCAGCACGTAGCCGTCAGGGGCAGGCGCGAAGTCGACGGCGGGGTCCACCCGGGACTGGCGAGCCACGGCATCCACCTGGACCGCCAGTCGGTTCTCGTGGAGCGGCCCCACGGGCCCGGGCCGCACGACGGGCTCGACGTGGAGCTGGTCCGCCGGGGTGCCCACGAGCTGAGCGCCCCCCGCGGCGTCCGACATGCGCACGAGGCTCCCGCGGAGGTCGAGGCCCACCACCTCGAGGGGGGCCACCGACAGTGTGCCGTCGGCCCCCAGGAGGTTGGCGTCGATGGCCCGGTAGCCGTACCGGGGCCAGGTTCCCCGGATGGTGACGTCGTAGGCCAGCTCGCCCCCTGGGGTGAGCTCGGGGGCGAAGTAGATGTAATCGTCGACCCGATAGCCATAGGCCGACAGCTCCCCCTCCAGGAAGAGCGAGCGCAGCCCCGCGGTCACCGAGCCCCCGAGGGCGGTCTCGGGGCCCAGGCCGGGGTCTCCGACCCCGAAGACCGGGAAGGACGGCGCGGCGCCCACGATGTACAGCTCGTCGACGTTGGGGAAGCGGCTCGCCGTGGACAGATCCAGCTTCAGGTCGAGGGTGTCGGGCACGAGGTGGACCACGCCCCCCACCGACGCGGAGCTCGTGTTGTAGTGGACCGGGCAGCGACCGACGTCGTCCACCACGTCGCACTGCCCGCCGTCGAGGTTGCCCCGCCGCTCGTGCATGGCGTAGTCGTCGGCGCCGATGAACGCCGTGCGGGCCAGGGTGTCGTGGCGCAGCGCAGCCTCGAGGTCGACCGTGCGCAGAGACAGCCGCTCGCTCGCGAACACCCCCAGACTCAGGCCCCGGTAGTTGGGCAGCAGCGAGTAGCCCGTGTAGAGGTTCTCCTGGACGCTCCCCTGCACGCCGAGGCCACCGGTGAGCTCCCCCACCGAGAGGAAGGCAGCGGGGTGGGTCCAGGCCAGGTCGGCGGAGTGGGTGCGCAGGGTGAAGTCGTACTGGGGCCCCTCGACCTCGCCGCGGACCTGCTCGAACTCCTGACGGTGGTTGTGCTGGTAGGCGTAGGTGGCGTCGAGGGTGCCCAGCGCGCCGAAGACCATCCCGTGGAGACTCACGATGTCGTGGCTGACCTGCTGGGAGGGGCGGTCGATGTCGAAGTCCGCCGTCCACAGGTCTGCCGAGACCGGGCGATCGAGGGCCAGCTGGTCCTGGAAGCCCACCGGCGACTCGCTGGTGACACCGTAGAACACCCCGGCACGGAAGGCGTAGTGGTGCCAGCTGGCCCGCAGGGCACCGTGGTCCCAGGCATAGCCAGCGGTGGCTCCACCGTTGAGGGTCTCGGAGGCGGTGTTGCCGAGGACGTAGTCCGGTGCCCGTCGACTGGCGCCCCGGGCGGCGTTTCCCTCGATCCGGAAGGCCAGGCCCGGCACCGAGGCAGGGGCCGCGTCGAGGCGCAGCGCACCGTAGGGGCGGGTCCCGTTGCTGTTGAAGCTGGCCAGCCCCTTGCCGCCGACGCCTGGCTCGGAGCGCAGGGGGGGCGGCTCGACCAGGATCACGCCACCGATGGCGTCGGGACCGTAGCGGGCGCCCGCGGCCCCACGGACCACCGAGACCTCCCCCGCCGCGAAGGGGTCGACCTCGGTGCCATGGTCCGGGCCCCACTTCTGGCTCTCGTGGCGGACCCCGTCGAAGAGCACCAGCAGGCGTCGCTCCTGCTGCCCACGGATGATGGGCTTGGCCGCCTCCGTGGTGCCCTCGGCCATGTGGACGCCAGCGACCTGGGTGACCGTCTGCGCCAGGTTCTGGCCGGCGGCCCGCTCGAGGTCGCGGGCGTCGAGGGTGGTGCGGGCGCGGACGTCCTCGACATCCTCGTCGGGCGCATGGACCACGATCTCGACGACCGCCTCGCTGCCCTCAGGGAGCGGCGGGGCGAAGTGGAAGACGACCCGGGTGGTGGCGGCCACCGGCGTGTTGCCCCGGGTGGCTGGGCGAAAGTGGAGGGAGCGAGCAGCCTCCAGGGCCGCGTCGGTGAACACCTCCAGGCCCTCCTCGAAGCGGGCATCCACGACCCGCCCCGTGTCGTCGACATCGACCAGGACCGACACATCGCCGTGGAGCCCGTCGTCGAGGGCCTCCTCCGGGTAGGCGAGAGGGACCTGGTGCTGGAGCTCCGGAGGATGGAACGGGGTGGTGGAGACCGCCTCCACCTCGGCACCCGCGGGGTCGGCGCCCGCGCGTGTCGCGAGACCGAGGCCAGCGAGGAGGACCAGCTGGCGATGGGAGCGTCCCAACATGGACCGGGAGTAACTGCGCGCACGACACAAGAGCAAGACGGTTGCTTTATGTGACCGCTCACCAGCGAGAGTCGTCGACCCCGTCCAGCCCGAAGCCCGGCACCACCTCGGCGCGGTACGTGTAGCGGTTGCCGTCGGTGAACTCCACGTCGAGGACGGCGTCGTCCGGATCGTCGGGGTCCAGCTGCACCAGTCGGGACTGCAGGGGGAGCGTGCCCGAGCTGGAGTAGGTCAGCAGCACCTGGCCCGACGGCAACAGGTCGATGTCGCCCATGGCGAAGCTGAACAGGTCCCGGTAGCCGAGGGACCAGGCCTCGCGGACCGTGCCCGCATCCTCGTCGATCGCCCACGCCACGCCGCGGCTGACCTCGACGTAGTCCGGGTCCGGCGGCGAGCTGGGGGAGCCACCGAAGTTCCCGTTGTCGAACATCATCAGCAGGCCGTCGTCGGTGACCTCCACCGCGTGCTGGTGCCGGAACCAGGTGAGGGCCCCCTCCGGCTCCAGGAAGGCGCTGGCCCAGGGCTCCTGCCACCCCGTGGGGTCCCCGAGGAGCCAGCGGAGACGCCCGTCGCGACCGATGCAGGCGACGACGTCGAGGTGCCGCACGCTGACCACGTAGGCATCGTCGCCCCAGGGCACGACGGCGTTGGCGTGGGACCAGTCGAGGGGGTCGCCGCCCACGCTGTTGAAGCCGACGTGGGTGGTGTCGAGCACGTCGGCCAGGGACAGCCTCTCGACCTCCTGGTAGTCGGCGTCGTAGCGAACGACGGCCTGGGAGAGCACGGTGGACGACGCGGTCTCAGAGGCGTCGGCATCCACGGGGTACTCAGGCTCCTCCACCCACTCGTGGTCGAGGGCCAGCACACCGCCATCGGGGAGCGGGAAGAGCTCGTGGTTCAGGAAGATCTCGCCCTCCCATGCCTCGACCTCCCGCCCGAACAGGTCCCAGCGGACGCCCCGGCCGTCGTGGAGGGCCAGGACGGTGCCCTCCTCCCAGCGGAGGTCCTCCACCTCGCGCTCCAGGGCGTAGACGAGGTGCATCCGCTCGTCGTAGGCCAGCACCCAGCTCGTCCGCAGCGGGGACATGGGCGCGACGACCAGCAGGCCGGGCTCGAGTCGGTCGGGGTCGTGGGCGTGGACCTCGAGGCCCGGGAGCCCCTCGGGCATCGGCACGAAGGCGTCCTCCCAGGCCTGGACCAGCGTGCCCCCCTCCGAGGCGATCTCCAGCTCGATCTGGTGCTTCTCGCCGATGTGCAGGCCCGCCACCGGGACCCGATGCTCGGTGGCAGACTCCTCGTAGGTGAGGGTGCGTCGGCCGCAGAGGTCGGTGATGTGCAGGGTGAGCGTGGTGGGCACGTCGGTGTGGACGTGGAGCTCGAGCATCCCGTAGGCCTCGGCGCCCTCGGGGGAGGCGAAGGTGGGCTCCTCGAGCAGGACGGGAGGCAGCGTGCTCTGGGGCGTGGTCGAGGTCGAGGAGGGCGCCTCGACCGGAGAGCCGCCGGTCGGCGGAGACGCGTCCCCACACCCACAGAGCAGCGACATGACGGCGATCCGACCCGGCGATGGCGCTCTCATCACACCCCCCGCGCGCCCCATAGCAAGCTCCGAGGGACCTCACCGGGCACGACAGTTGACGCAATGAGATTGCATTAGCACCAAAGACGCGATTACCTCTCTCCCGGCTGGAGGTGATCGTGCTCGACTGGCTGATCGTAGGGGGAGGCATCCACGGGGTCCACCTGGGCTCTCGACTGGTTCGCCGGGGCGTCCCCACGGAAGGGATCCGCATCGTGGACCCGGCTCCACGGCTCCTTCACCAGTGGCACCGCTGCGTGGAGGCCACCGGCATGACCTACCTGCGCTCCCCCGTGGTGCATCACCTCGACGGCGACCCCTACGCCCTCAAGCGCTTCGCCGAGACGTGGACCGGCGCCACCCGTCCGTTGTTCCGGCCGCCCTACGACCGACCATCCGTCGAGCTGTTCGCTGCCCACGCGGCCCACGTCATCGAGCGCGACGGACTGGCCGACGTCCACGTGCAGGACCGCGTCGAGGGCGTCGAGCTGTCGTGCGATGCCGCCGAGGTTCGGCTGGCCTCCGGCACCACCGTGCGGGCCGAGCGGGTCGTCCTGGCGATCGGCGCCTCCGAGCAGCCCCACCACCCGGCGTGGGCGCGAGACCTCGTCGACGCCCCCGTGCACCACGTCTTCGGCGCCGACGGTACAGGGGCCCTGGACGCTCCACCCGACTCCGTCGCCATCGTCGGCGGGGGCATCACGGCCGCCCAGGTCGCGCTGCGCCTGGCAGACGGGCAGCGCAACGTCTACCTCCTCATGCGTCACGCCCCCCGCGCCCACGTCTTCGACAGCGACCCGGGCTGGATCGGCCCCAAGCACATGCGTGCCTTCCTCGCCACACCCGACCACGACGCCCGACGGCGGACGATCCAGCGCGCCCGCCACCGAGGGTCGATCCCCCCACGACAGCTCCGCCGCCTGAAGGGCGCTATCGACCGCGGCGACGTGACCGCCGTGCAGGCGACCGTGCAGCGCGCGACACCCACCGAACAGGGGCTTCACCTGGACCTCGGCGACGCTGCTCTGCCGGAGGTCACCGTCGACGCCGTCTTCCTCGCGACGGGCTTCGAGGCGCGGCGTCCGGGAGGGGCCTGGGTCGATGCCCTCAGAGACGGCCACGAGCTCCCGTGCGCCGCCTGCGGCTACCCCATCGTGGATCGGGCCCTGCGCTGGCATCCGAGGGTGTTCGTGACCGGTCCCCTCGCCGAGCTCGAGCTCGGTCCCGTGAGCCGCAACATCGTCGGGGCGCGCCGTGCGTCCGAGCGGATGATGGCGATCGCCGGAGGCTACCGGTAGGCGGCGACGTGGCGGTAGGAGACCACGGCGTCGAGCGGAACGAGGCGTCGACCCACCCGCCGGAGCGGTGGCACGCGGCCCTCGTACCGGAGCACGCGGCGCTCTCCGTCGAACACCATCCGCATCCTGGGCAGCACGAGGGCCAGCCAGGGACTCGCCGGCACCATCTCGACGACCGCCCCTTCTGGCCCCGGGCTGGCCTCCAGCACGAAGCGGTAGGATCGCGCCCTCTCCAGCACGACGAAGCGCACGGGAAGCCGCTCCCCGTCGATCAGCGCATCCCAGTTCTCGAGGACGTAGCCGAACAAGGTGGGGCCTACCTGGAGCGGCGCCCCTTCCCTCTCCTCCCGCTGACGAACCCGGCCGTCGACGACCGTGCGGAACGAGGCTGACCCGTCGACGTGGACCTGGACATCGCCGATGAGTCCTGTCTGCCCGTGCACCTCCCGAAAGCTGGTCAGGCCGTAGCCATCGGAGTGGACGGCCCGATGCAGGAGCACGGGCTCGCCGTCGGGGGCGAAGGTGAGGTGGGACGAGCACAGCCGGTCGCCCTCGTCTTTCACCCGTCGCTCGTACCGGTACAGCACCTCGGTGTCATCGCCCATGCCCCGAACGGTGCCCTCGTAGACGAGCGCTCCGCGGGGCTCCGCCGCGGCCTGGCTCAGGGCGTCCAGCCCGCTCTGGGGGAGGCCACGCGGGTGGATGCAGCCGGCCAGCACCAGCAGCCATGGCACGGCGCGCCGGCCCATCACTTCACCGTCCGCAGGTAGCTGAGGAGGTCGTCCACCTCCGCACCCGTGAGGCCCTGCGCCGGCATCTTCGTCCGAAGGCCCGCAGACCCGGCGAGCTCCTTGGAGTCCACCAGCCAGGCCCGAAGGGCGTCCTCGGTCCAACGGTCGCCCGCCTCGGCGCGAGCCCGGAGGTAGGAGGCATAGCGGTAGTCCTCGGCCCCCACCGGCCGCCCGACGACCCCGACGAGACTGGGGCCCCATCGGTGCTTCCCGTCGGGCTCCAGGGCGTGACAGGCTGCGCAGACCTCCGCCAGGAGCGCGCCTTCGACCGGGTCGCCCGCGGACGGCGACGGAGCCACCTGGGCCCATGCGGTGCCCGAGGCCCACAGCAGCCCCAGGGTGAGTAGCGAGCGTGACATCGTACCTCCAGTTCGGAGGAACCCTGTAGAAGGCCCGTCGTTGCCCGGCATTCGCGGTTCTCGCCAATCCGTTGTCCGATTGCGACAAGCTTGCCTCCGGCCTCGGGGGACCCTACGTCGCCTCATGCCCGAGCTCCGTCCCGACCACATCGCCGTCGTCAACGTCCGCCCCGCCTACGACGCCTCCCTGGCGGCCGGTGCGACGGTGGAGGAGCTCGACGCCCTGGGCCTCCCCGCGGCCGTGATGCACGACCCCGAGGGCGCCGTTCCTGGCGCGGCCACCTACCGGCACTTCGAGTGGATGGCCGCCCGCCCAGGCTACGACGACTTCGTGCTCGACGCCGTCCAGCGCCACACCTTCGGCACCCTCGGGGTCGTGGGCCTCGCGTGCAAGACCCTCGACACGATCCACGAAGCCCTGATGTGCCACCAGCGCTTCCAGCACCTGACCAACCAGACGGCCCGCTACCACCCCAGCCTCGACGACGGAGCGCTCGTCTTCCGGGACGAGCGCTGGGGCACGCCCACCGAAGGGCTCCTCCGCGTGTCGGAGTACACCACCCTCGTGGCCATGCAGCTGCTGAGGTTGGCCACCGAGGTGCCGGTCGCGGCCGTTGCCATGCACACGCGACGCCCCGAGCTCTCCGCCGCCCTCCGGCAGCGCTTCGAGGACTTCCTCCAGGCCCCCGTGCACGTAGGCTCCGAGCACACCGCCCTCGTGCTCGATGCCGAGGTGCTGATGATGCCGGTGCAGTCGGCCGATGCCGAGCTCGCCGGCTACTTCCGCGCCAGGCTCGAGCAGGCGGCGCAGTTCACGCCCGGGGAGCCCGAGCTGCTCCGTCAGGTCCGGAGGGCCATCCAGCACGCCCTCGCCACCGGACGCCCCACGTCGGATCGGGTGGCGCGGCACCTGGCCATGTCGCCCCGGACGCTCCAGCGACGCCTGCAGGCGCTCGGCCTCACCTATGGGCACCTCCTGGAAGAGACGCGACGGGGCCTCGCCGAGCGCTACCTCGGCGATCCGACCCTCACCCTGGCCGAGGTGGCCTACCTCTGCGGCTACGAAGAGCAGACCTCGTTCTTCCGGGCCTTCCGTCAGTGGACCGGAGAGACGCCAGCGGCGCGGCGTGCTGCCCTGGCCGCGGGGGTCTGAGACGAAGTGCAATCCTGTTGCTCTACAACGGAGGCTGCGGTACCTCGACGAGATGTCCGCTGACCTGCTCGCCCTCGGCGCTGCCATCGCCGGCCTGTTCGCCGGTCCTCTGGTGCTGTGGAGCGGACGCGGCAACGGGTCCTGGCGCGCGGCACTCGACGGGCTCGTCATCGCCGTGGTCACCGGGTTGTGCTTGTTGCACCTCGGTCCCCATGCACTGGAGCACGGCGGCTGGTGGGCCGCCCTCGGCTTCGGGATCGGCGCCCTCGTGCCGTCGCTCTTGCACCGGATCGAGCACCCCGAGCTGGTGGCCTGGGGCGGCATCGGCCTGCTCGGCGCCCACGCCGCCGTCGACGGAGCGGCGCTCACCGTCGCCACCGAGGCCATGGCCCCTGCCCTCGCCGGCGCCGTCGTGGTCCATCGCCTCCCCATGGGGCTGGTCATCGCCGGGTACGCCTCCTCGCGACAGCGGGCGCTCCTGGCCCTCGCCGGCCTCGCGCTGTGCACCGTCGCGGGCTTCGCCATCGGCGGCGAGGCCGTCCACATCGTCGGAGAGCCTGGCGAGGCCCTGCTGGAGGGGCTGATCGTGGGCGGGCTCCTCCACGTGGTCACCGCCCATCGCATCCCTCGACGAGACGCCGAGGGCATCGCCCGGGAGCCCACTCCCCAGCCCTCCTGCCACCACGGATCCTGCGGCCACGACCATGGTCCCGTCGCGGCCAGCGCCCCTGCCCCGCTGCTGGCGCCGGCGCCGACGGTCCAGCTGCAGGCACCGGTGGAGATCGCGGCGATCCAGCCGGTCCAGGTGGCCCATGGACACGAGCACGGCCTCCACGAGCACCTCCACCACCACGCCCCCCATGATGCGAGCCAGCGCCGCTGGAGCGCCGGGGGCGCACTCGTCGGAGGCGCACTCGTCCTCGCCTTCTTCGCGCTGGCGGCCGGCGACCACAGCCTCCACCACGTCGACGCGACGGGTCGCGCGCTGCTCTCCCTCACCCTCACCAGCGCCCCCGCCCTCCTCCTCGGCTTCGTCCTGGCTGGACTGGCCAGCGGGTTGCTCGCGTCGAGCCAGGGCTGGCTTCAGGGGGGAGGGCGCGGCGTGCAGGCCCTCAAGGGCGTCGGCTTCGGCCTGCCCCTCCCCATCTGCTCCTGCGGCGTCGTTCCGGTGTACCGCTCCCTGGTCCGGGGCGGCGTTCCGCTCACCGCGGCCCTCGCCTTCCTCGTGGCCACGCCGGAGCTCGGGATCGACGCCGTCCTGCTGTCCGTCCCCCTCCTCGGCGTGCCGCTCACCATCGCCCGGGTCGTGGCCGCCTTCGGCGTCGCCGTGGTGGTCGCCTGGCTGGTGGGCTTCGGCCTGCCGGAGACCGACGCCGCGGAGCAACCTCCTTCAGGCGCCGCCACCCCGCCCCTCGCCGAGCGCCTGAAGGAGGGACTCCGCTACGGCCTGGTGGATCTCGTGGACGACACCCTGCCGTGGATCGTCACGGGGCTGGTCATCGCCGCCCTCGCCGAGCCGCTGCTGGGCCACGAGGTGCTCCTCGGCCTTCCCAGCGCCCTGCAGGTGCCCCTGGCCGCCGTCCTTGGCATCCCGCTCTACGTGTGCGCCTCGGGGGCGACGCCTCTCGCCGCCATGGCGGTCCACAAGGGCCTCTCGGCGGGTGCCGCCCTCACCTTCCTGCTGGCCGGCCCCGCCACCAACGCCACCACCTTCGGCGTGCTCACGGCCCTGCACGGCAAGTCGCTGGCCCTGCGCTTCGGCATCGTGCTCACCACGGTCGCCGTCCTGGCCGGATGGGGGGTCGATGCCCTCGGCATCACCCTCCCCGAGATGGCCCACCCCGACGACCTCCACGCCCACGGCCCCGACCCCGTCGGCTGGGCCGCGATGGTCGTGTTGGTCGGCCTCGGGGTCGCCTCGTTGGGCCGCCTCGGGGCACGGGGCGTCGTGGACCAGGTGCTGCAGCCGGTCCACGACCACTGAGGCCAAGGGACGACGGCCCCCAGGCCGGAGCCTGAGGGCCAGAACCAGGGCCTCGGGAGCCCGAGACGCGACTACTCGTGGTCGTGGTCCTCGTGCTCGTCGGGCTCCTCACAGGTTCCGCCCTCGTCCTCGTGCTCCTCCTCGCCCTCGTGGTCGTGGTCGTGCTCTTCCACGTGGCACTCGAGGCCGTCGGCGCAGTCGTCGTCGGTCTCGCAGGACTCGCCGGCCTCGCCGAGGCTGGTGCAGGCGCCGAGGGCGAACAGGGAGGCAATGGCGAACAGGTAGGGGGTCTTCATCGGAGCTCCAAAGCGTGAGCGTGCGGCATGCGGACCGCAACTCGCTCGCAATAGCATTCCGCCATCCGATCCGCCATGGAGGCATATGCAATCGCATTGCGATATTGGCCACATCAACGCCCGTGAGGAGGACTGCGTGGCCCCACACCTTCCCATCACCCTTGTCGCCAGTGGGTACGAGAGAGCGTCTCTCCACGCCCTCGAGGACCTGGTCCGCTCCCACCCGGGTCGAGCCGTCGTGCTCCAGGAGCGAGCTCAGCGCCGTCGCTCCCCCGACTGGGTGGTCCCCACGACGCCCCGGACCCAGCAGGTTGGAGCCGCATGCTCCTGCTGCACGGTGCGCTCCGACCTCGCGACCAAGGTCCACCGGATGGTGGAGGGGGGCGATGTGGACCATGTGATGCTCCAGGTGCCCCCTCACGGCGACCTCGACCTCGTGACGCGCACCTTCACGCGGGCGATTCCCGAGCGACCGGGCCTCCCGGAGGCCACGCGACTCCAGCAGCTGGTCACGCTGGTCACCGTCGCCTCGCTGGCCGAGGATCTGGCCGGCGCCCGCGGAGTGTCGGTGGCCTCCCGAATCGAGCTCGCGGACGTCGTGGTGCTCTGCGGCGACGGCCCCGCCGACGAAGCGGCCGTTCTGGTTGCAGCACTGAACCCCTGGGCCGAGCTCCTCCCCGCGGCGCAGGTCTCCGAGGTGTGGGAGGCGACAGAGGCGTCCCACTTCGACCTCCAGAGCGCCCGGGGCCGAGCCCTGCTCTCGCCGACCGACCACGGAGCACGCTTCGTGTTCCAGGCCCGCCGCCCCTTCCATCCTGCGCGTCTCCACACCTGGCTCCAGGGGGACCTGGGCGGAGCCATCCGGGCATGCGGCCGGTTCTGGGTGGCGAGTCATCCCCACCACATGGCCGTTCTCGAGGCCGCCGGCTCCGATCGTGAGACGGGTGTCGGGGGCCTCTGGTGGGCCTCCGTGCCCGCGGAGCGCCGCCCCCGAGACCCGTCGTTCCGCGCCCAGCTCGACGCCCACTGGCACCCCGCCTTCGGCGACCGAGAGCAACACCTGGTCTTCGCTGGTCCCGACCTCCAGCGACGAGGCATCGAGGAGTCCCTTCAACGCTGCCTCCTCGACGACCACGAGCTGGACGACCCGTCGCGCTGGGCCCACTTCCCTCACCCATTCTCGTGGCCGGAGGCATCATGACCTGGTGGGATCGACTCGGTAGCGTGGCGAGTGCCACATGCGCTCTCCATTGCGCCGCCATGCCCCTGCTGCCCGCACTGGCGGTGATCGTGGGCGAGCTCAACGAGACCCTGGAGTGGGGCTTCTTCTCCGTCGCCATGCTCCTCGCCACGGGCGCAGGGTGGGTGGCCCACCGCACCCACGGGTCCGCGACGGTGCTCCTGGGCTTCGGCCTCGGGCTGGTCCTGCTGGGCTCGGGCCGCGCAGCCGAGGCCCTGTCGCTGTTCGAGGGCGGCGGCCTCCTCGCCGTGGCCGGCGGCTGCGTCCTCGTCCTGAGCCACGTCCAGAGCATGCGCTGCACCCACGCGTGCGCCGACTGCCCCATGGAGGCAGCGTGAGCCACCCCACGCCCGTCACCCTCCTCACCGGCTTCCTCGGGGCCGGGAAGACCACCCTCCTCAACCACCTGCTGGCCGCCGATCCCACCCAGCGCATGGCGGTCGTGGAGAACGAGTTCGGGGACGTCGGCATCGACGGCCAGCTGGTCGGCGGCCCCGCGGCCTCCGTGTTCGCACTGAACGAGGGCTGTGCCTGCTGCGACGTCCGCGACGATCTGGTCCAGCTGTTCGAGGACCTCGCGGCACCGAACGCACCCCCCTACGACCACGTGTGGATCGAGGCCTCGGGCCTGGCCGAGCCGGGCCCCATCCTGCGGGTGTTCGAGTCGCCCCGGCTGGCGCGGCGCTTCCGGCTGAACGGCGTCGTCACCATCGTCGACGCCCAGAACGTGCTCCGGGACCTCGTCGACAACCACGCCTGCGCCGAGCAGGTGGCCTTCGCGGACCTCCTGGTCCTCAACAAGGTCGACCTCGTCTCCGACGACGAGCTGGTCGCCATCGGCGCGACACTGCGTCGCATCCACGCAGCACCCATCGCCCACGCCCAGCGGGCCCGCATCCCTCTCGACCGCATCCTCGACCTGCGACGCATGGACCTCCCACACGTCCACGGCCACCACCATCACGACGCCGACGTGGGATCGGTCGCCGTTCAGCTCGACGGGCCGCTGGACCTGGCCGCCTTCGATCGCTGGCTCGGCGCTGCGGTCCGAGATCCACGCCACGAGCTCCTCCGCACCAAGGGGGTGCTCGCCATCGCCGGAGAGAGCCGCCGCTGGGTGTTCCAGGCCGTCCGCAGCACGGTCGAGGTGGAGCCAGGCAGGGCGTGGGATCAAGACACCCCCCACAGCCAGGTGGTGTTCATCGGTCGGGGCCTCGACGACGCGTGGCTGCGTGCAGGGGTCGCTGGCTGTCGCCCGGAGAGGCCGGGCACACATTAGCGCAAGTCAATTGCATTAGCGCCACGGTTCCGATATCTGACCCCGTGGCTCGACTCGCACCAGCCCTTCGTTGTGACCTGCCGTGCTGCACGCCCTTGAGGCGTTGGACGCTCAAGGCCTGTGCGTGTGCTTGCTGCGCCGGTCCGTTGTCGGCCCGCGCCGACACGCCGGAGGCCGCGGGGACGCCCGAGGGCGAGGTCCCGACCGTCGAGATCGTCGTCCACGCCGACGACCCCGACGTCGAGGAGACCCGCGCCCAGACCACCCTGGACGCCGCGGACCTCGAGCGCTCCACCGGCGACGACCTGGCGCGAACCCTCACCCGTGTACCCGGCGTGTCCGTGGCCCTGGGCACAGCGGACGCTGCCAAGCCCATCCTGCGCGGCCATCGGGAGCGCCGACTGTTGGTCCTCTACGACGGCGTGCGCCACGAGAGCCAGAAGTGGGGGCCGGACCACGCCACGGAGATCGACCCGTTCACTGCCGGGCGCATCACCGTGGTCCGGGGAGCCGCTGGTGCCCGCTACGGCCCCGACGCCATCGGGGGCGTGGTTCGGGTCGACCCGCCCCCGCTGCGGCGCGAGGCCGGCGTCGGCGGCAAGGCCCTCACCGCGTACGGCAGCAACGGCCGCAGCCCCTACGGCGCCCTCCGCGTCGACCTGGCCAACGCCCGTGGTCTCGCCGTACGGGTCGAGGGCAACGCCGCCGCCAGCGCTACCCGCGTCGCCCCCGACTACCTGCTGGGCAACACGTCCTCTCGCACAGCGAACCTGGGAGGGGCCGTCGGCACCCACTGGGACGGCGGCCAGCTCCGCGCCTCCTGGCATCGCCACAGCTTCGAGGCCGGCATCTTCTACGGCGTGCGCAACAGCGCGCCCTCCGAGTTCGAGGCGGGACTCGTGTCCGAGCGTCCGGTCACCGTGGACCTGTGGTCGCGCACCTACGAGATCGACCGCGCCTACCAGGAGGTCACCCACGACATCGGCCTGCTCCGGGTCGACCACAGCGGCACCTGGGGGGGCATCGAGGCCACCTACGCCTTCCAGCGGAACCGGCGTCGGGAGTACGAGCAGGTCCGCTCCACCGTCGCAGGCCCCCAGTACGACTTCCTGCTCCGGACCCACTCCCTCGACGCCATGCTTCGCCACCGCGTCGTCGCCCTCCCGTTCGGGGATCTGGAGGGGGGCGCCGGCCTCCAGGGGAGCTTCCAGGAGAACGTCTACCGGGGCTACGCCCTCCTCCCCAACTACCGCTCCTTCGGCGGTGGGGTCTTCGCGTACGAGCGGCTCGCCATGGGAAGGGTCGACGTCGAGCTCGGCGGGCGGGTCGATGGGCTGGGGCGCGCCGCCTACCTGGACGAGGACGACTACGGGCGCCACCTACGGCGCGGCACCCTCGACGGCGTGGGCTGCGAGGAGCGGACGAATGGCGCTCGCTGTCCCGCCCACTACGACGCCGCCTCGCTGTCCGTGGGATCGGTCCTGCACGTCGTTCCCCAGCACCTGGACCTCAAGGTGGACCTGTCGTCCGCCAGCCGCTTCCCCAACGTCGACGAGCTCTACCTCATCGGCACCGCTCCCTCCTTCCCCGTGTTCGCGCTGGGGGCGCCCGACCTCGGCGTGGAGACGGCGAGGGGCGTGTCGTTCACCGCCATGCTGCGTCATGACGCCGTCGAGGGCGAGGCCTCGGTCTACGGCCAGGTGGTGGACGACTACATCTATTTCTCCCCCGACCTCAACGCTCAGGGGGAGCCTCGCTTCGACGTCACCATCCAGGGTACCTGGCCCCGCTACACCTTCCGCCCCGTCGACGCCCAGCTGCACGGGCTCGACGGCTCGCTGGCCCTCGCCCCCCTGGCCCCCGTGGGCCTCGACCTGTGGGGGAGCCTGGTGCGGGCCCGCGACCAGGCAGACGGCGCCCAGCTCGTCGGCACCCCTGCGGACCGGATGACGGTGGAGCTGGTGGGCCGAGCCCGTCCGACCGGAGCCCTTCGCCGCGCCGAGCTCCGGGGAACCGCCGAGCTCGTGGATCGCCAGCGTCGCGTCGATCCGTCGGTCGACTTCGCCCCGGCCCCCGACGGCTACGCCCTGCTTGGGCTCGCCGCCGAGGTGGAGCTGGGGCGACAGCGTCCGGTCCGGATCGGCCTGGCCGTCCGAAACCTCCTGGACACCGCCTATCGCTCGTACACGAGCTTGCTCCGCTACTACGCCGACCACCCCGGGCGCGATGTCCGGGTGCGGGTCGGCATGGACTTCTGAACCCCGAGGAGAACCCCATGTCTCACGCCCGCTACCTGGCCGCCTTCCTGCTGCTCTTCACCGGTGCCTGCTCCGATGTGGAGGACCACGACGACGACGATGGCCACCACCACAACCATGGCGTCACCACCACCGTCGTGCTGAACGTCACCCCTGCAGGCGGTGGAGAGACCCTGACCTTCGCATGGGCCGACCCGGAGAACGACGGAGACCCCATCGTCGACCCCATCCTCCTCCCCGACGCCACGGACCACAACCACCACGACCCGCTCACCTACAAGCTCGACGTCGAGTTCTGGAACGAGCTCGAGGACCCGGCCGAGGACGTCACCCCCGAGATCGCCGAGCTGGCCGAGGAGCACCAGGTCTTCTTCACCGGCTCCGCCGTCGAGGGCCCTGCCACGGGGGCGAACCCCGGCGCCATCATCACCCACGACTACGCCGACGAGGACGCCGACGGCCTGCCCCTGGGTCTGGAGAACGGCATCGCCACCGCGGACTGGGGAACCGGCGAGCTGATCGTCACCCTGCGCCACCTCGCCTACGAGAACGACCAGCCCACCAAGACCGAGGGCCTGGCTGACGACGTCGCGTCCGGAGGCCTCGGCGCCATCGCGGGAGAGGTCGACATCCAGGCCACCTTCCCCATCGAGGTGCAGTGATGGCCGGCCTCGCCCCTCCGACGGCCCAGGTGGTCGACGTGGTCGCGGCTGCCCGGTGGACCGTCGTGTCGGACGCGCAGGACCTCCCGTCCTCTCCCCTCTCCCGGAGGCCCTCAGCGCACGAGCTCCCACAGCGTCGGTCCCCATGGCGTGTCGCCCTCGAGGGTCAGCGTGCGGTTCTCAGTGCGGGGCACGGTCACGCGCACCTCCTCCTCGACCTCCCCCGTCAAGGGCACGACCAGGTTCAGGCCCACGTCGTCGCCACGCTCGTAGGCCGCGGTGTCCATCGACGAGAGCCGAACCTCCGGCCGTTGGTCCGGTGCGAAGGTCGCTTCCAGGGGGTCCCAGCGGTACCGCAGCAGGGTGGCCACCGGCGTGTCCGAGCCCGTGGCACCACCCAGCTGCACGTCCAGGAATCCGGCGTCCCGCACCTCGACGCCGTCGATGCTCAGCGACTGGATCTGCCAGTTCCCGCCGATGTCGGCGCAGGCCACGAGCAGGAGGACAGGGAGGAGTCTCACAGGCGCCCCCGCACGGACAGACGGTAGTGGAAGGCCCCGACGGCAAAGGGGAACAGGGCCAGCACCTCGGGGTCGTTGATCATCGCCGTGGCGTGCACCTGGAGGGTGTCGAAGGTGCCCTGGAACTCAGCCCGCACCTGGGGGTGACGCCCCCCCTCGACGCCGTAGTACCACTGGTCCGGCAGCTGCACGACGCCTCCCTGGATGAGGTAGTCGGTGCGGAACGCCCCCCCGGTCCCCTGGGTGCGGTCGTGGTAGCCGCGACTGTGTAGCCCCACGCGCCCCTCGAAGAGCTGGGGGGTGGGGGCCAGGGCGTAGGCGCCGGCCAGGTCCACGATGCCGCCGATGCTGTCCTGCACCAGGTGCCCGGTGAGCAAGCGCTCGGGGGACAGGCGCTCGCCTTCCTCCTCTTCAGGCTCGGTCAGCGGCAGACCTCGGCCGAACAGGGACGTGTGGCCAGCCGTGTCGGACACCTTCTTCCCGGGGTCGAAGCGACGGGCCCCCAGCTCGAACTGGGTGACCTCGGTGAGACGGTCCCCCAGCACCGTGTTCGCATACAGCCCGAACAGGGGGTCGGCCGCGGAGAGGTGCAGGCCGCTGGTGGCGGTCCAGCCCACGCGTACCTCGGCAACCTCAGCGTCGATCACCACCCCGCCGAGACTGTCGATGGCCATGGCGCTGTTGCCGGTGAGCGCCATGCGGTTGCCGAGGAGCGGTGCCACCATCAGCGGGCCCACGCTGGCCATCGGGTAGCCCGCCAGCGCCCCCGCGTAGCGCTGGAAGGTGTCGCGACTCGACGGCGCGCCGAGGGTGAAGCCAGCGGCGTAGTAGCCACCGACGCGCTTGTAGCGGAACATCAGCCCGAGGTTGGCACCGATGAGGTCCACGGGGTGGCTCGCGAAGCGTCGGTCGACGGGACAGTCCTCCCGGAAGCTGACCATCGGCGTGCGGGTGGCTGTGAACAGGTTGTTGAACTCGTAGACCATCACCAGATGGTCTTCCTCCTCGTCCCGCGCCTCCTTGCGGAGCGGAAACACCTCCCGCTCGGCGAAGGCCGTGGCGGCGTAGGTCACTGCATTGGTGCGCAGGGCGGTGAGGGCATTTCGGTAGCCGGTGGTGCCAGCTACCGGGAGGGCGTCGGACGACAGACAGTCGTTCTGTGCCAGCGCCACGGTGAGCAGCCACATCATCGGACCACCCGTCCACAGCTGTCGCTGCTCTGCAGCCACGCGTCGAGGTCGTCGCCGTACGCGTCCACGAGCTCACAGGCGAGCTCCCCCACCACGAAGGCACAGTGGTACCAGTTGGCTGGGTTGTCCTCGGCGTCCAGCAGGTACTGGTTGTCGACGTCCACCGTCGGAAAGTCGACCTCGATGCACTCGTACTGCTCCTCGAACAGGGCGTGGCGCTCGTTCGCCAGGTCCGGGTCGTTGGTGCACGCGAAGGTTCGCCAGGCGATGGAGTAGCCCACCTCCCGACAGGGCGCGTCACCCTCCACCTCGCCGAGGCTCGAGCAGGCAAGCAGCCACAAGATCATGGGATCACCCAGGTCGTCACAGGGTCGTCGCCGAGGACAAGGTGGTCCAGGTAGGCACCGTCGGCGTCGCGGAAGACCCACACGTGGTCCGCGAACGTGTATTGGTCCACGGTCGCGCCGGAGGCCAGGGTCTGGTAGGCCACCTCGAAGCAGGTCGGATCCCGCCAGTACATCGTGCCCGACACGGCCGCGTTGTTGGTCGTGTTCAGCCGCACCGCGACACCGCCGTTGGTGGAGCAGGGCAGCGCGGGCTCCCCGGTGGTTGGGCCGGTGTCCGCCGTGTCGTCCGTATGGAGGGTGCCCGTGTCCCCGCCGGAGGTGTCGAGGAAGACGGGCTGGGGGTAGAGCGCCGGCTCGGCGCAGCCCAGGGCAAGGAGGGCGGGAAGGCATCGCATCGATCGAAGCCTAGCGGACATCTCGCTCATCTTTCCTTTCACCGACCTTTCCGCGCCCGGTCGACACGACACGGGGTGATCTCGCGGGCACGCAGTCAGAGCCGCGCGAGCACGCCGCCGCATCCCAGGTCATGGACCCGACAGCCGCCCCCACGAACGCGCGCTACAAGGCGACACACAAAAGCCGCCGGCCTGGAGGATGAATGCGCGCCTGGACCCTGCTGCTCGTCGTCGCCTGCACCCCGAAGACCGCTCCAGCCCCGGTGGCGTCCGAGGCCCCCACGCCCCCCGACGCCCCCCAGCGGGAGCACGTCCACACCGAGCACGGTGTGGAGCGCCCCGACCCCTACTACTGGATGAAGGACAAGGCAGACCCCGAGCTCATCCCCTACGTCGAGGCCGAGAACGCCTGGACCGAGGCCCGCACCGCCCACCTGGAGGCCTTCCGCGGCGCGCTCTACGACGAGATGCTCGGCCGCATCCAGGAAGACGACCGCACCGTGCCGACCGAGGAAGACGGCTGGCGCTACTACCGCCGCACCGAGGAGGGGAAGGCCTACCCCATCTACTGCCGCAAGCAGGGGGACGACGGCGAGGAGCAGGTCGTGCTCGACGTCAACGCGCTGGCCGAGGGCCACGAGTACACCCAGCTCGGGGGCATGGCCAAGAGCGCCGATCACCGCCTGCTCGCCTACGGCGTCGACCACAACGGGCGGGAGCTGTTCACCTGGCACTTCGTCGATCTGGAGACCGGCGAGCTCCTCGACGACCACATCCCCGACATCTCGTCCAACCTCACCTTCGCCACCGACGGCAAGACCGTGCTGTACAGCGTGCTCGACGACGCCTTGCGCCCTGCGGCCATCCATGCCCACGTGCTGGGCGACACCGGCGAGGACCGGCTGGTCTACCGGGAGGACGACGAGAAGTTCCGGGTCTATGTGACGAAGACCCGCTCAGAGGAGTGGCTGCTCATCGGCAGCGCCAGCTCCCTGACGAGCGAGGCCCGCGTCCGTCCCGCCGACGAGCCCGACGGGCCGTGGCGGGTGCTCGCCGAGCGCCACACGGGCCACGAGTACGACGTGAGCCACCACGGCGACCACTTCTACATCCGCACCAACGACTGCGACGACGAGCAGGGGGTCCACACCGACTGCGCCGTCAACTTCAAGCTGATGAAGGCCAAGGAGAGCGCCGAGGGCCGCAGCGACTGGGAGGAGGTCATCCCCCACCGCGACGACGTCACCCTCGAGCGGGTCGAGGCCTTCGCCGACCACCTCGTCCTGCAGGAGCGGGAGGGGGGCGTGAAGCAGCTGGCGGTCCGGGCCATCGACAGCGGCGACACCCATCGCATCGAGCTCCCAGAGGACTCGCATCTGGTCTACATCGCCAGCAACCCCTCGTTCGACACCTCCACCTTCCGCTACGGCTACAGCTCGCCGATCACCCCCTGGTCGATCTTCGACTACGACCTCGAGGGCCGTACGTCGGAGCTCCGCAAGGAAGACCCCGTCCTCGGAGGCTACGACCGCGCGCAGTACCAGGTGGAGCGGGTGTTCGCGACCTCTCACGACGGCGTGCAGGTGCCGATCACCGTCGTTCAGCGCAAGGACCTCGGGGAGGGTCCCCACCCCGTCTGGCTCACCGGCTACGGCTCCTACGGCATCCCCAACGACCCCTCCTTCGACGCCACGCGCCTCAGCCTCCTGGACCGCGGCATGGTCTTCGCCATCGCCCACATCCGAGGCGGTGGCGACAACGGCCGCACCTGGTACGAAGACGGCAAGTTCCTGAAGAAGAAGAACACCTTCCACGACTTCATCGCCGCTGCCGACCTGCTCGTCGACCAGGGCATCACCACCCCGGACCAGCTGGCCATCCAGGGAGGCTCCGCCGGCGGGCTGCTCATGGGGGCCGTGGTCAACATGCGTCCCGAGCTGTTCCGGGTCAGCGTGGCGGCCGTGCCCTTCGTCGACATCGTCACCACCATGCTCGACGAGTCGATTCCCCTCACCACGAACGAGTGGGAGGAGTGGGGCAACCCGGCCGACAAGGAGTACTTCGACTACATGCTGTCCTACTCCCCCTACGACAACGTAGGCCCCAAGCCCTACCCCGCGATGCTGATCGAGAGCGGCCTCAACGACCCCCGCGTCCAGTACTGGGAGCCCACCAAGTGGACGGCCCGGCTCCGGGACCACTGGCAGACCGACCGGGAGCTGTTGCTCCGCACCAACATGGGGGCGGGGCACAGCGGCAGCTCGGGACGCTACGGATGGCTGGAGGACCGCGCCTTCCGCTACGCCTTCGTCCTCGATCAGCTCGGGCTGGTCGACGCCCCCGCCGAAGCAGCGCCTCCCGCCGAGTGAACGGGCTCGCCCCGGGGAGGCACGGGCTCGACGAGACGCACCGACCTCAGGCGACGTCGTAAGGGCTCGGACACGTGCGCCGCGCAGGCTGGTCCTGACCGAGCGCGTCGATGTCCGCCATGTCGCCCGCATCCAGCGAGAACCCGAAGAGGTCCTGGTTCTCGACCATGCGGCGAGGGGTCTGGGTCTTTGGCAGGACGACGCGGCCATGCTGCAGGTGCCAGCGGAGCACCACCTGTGCCGGCGTCACCTCGTGCTTGGCGGCCAGCCGCACGAGCACGGGGTCCTCGAGGAGACCGAAGGCCCCGCTGGCGAAGGGCGCGTAGGCCCCCAGCACGATGCCGGCGGACCGGCAGGCACTCTCCAGCTCCGCGTCCCTGCAGTAGGGATGGCACTCCACCTGGTTGAGCGCCGGGAGCACACGGGGGTCGTGCCGCAGGATGTCGTCCAGGTGTGCAGCGGTGAAGTTCGAGACGCCGATGGCCCTGGCTGCGCCCTTGTCGTGGAGATCCATCAGCTCGGACCAGAGCGCCCAGCGGATCGATGCAGCCCTGTGTGGGTCGCGGTCTCCGAAGTCTCCGGGCCAGTGCAGCAACACCAGGTCCGCGTACCCCACCCCGAGGTCATCGAGAGAGCGCATCAGGTCGTCCCTCAGGCGGCCCGCCGGGTCCTCGATCTCCGATGCGTTCCATGTGCGCAGATGGGAGATGTTCACGTGGGGAGGGGCGGTGGGGTGCGCCAGCTTCGTGGTGAGGAACACGTCCGCACGGGTCAGCGTGCCTTCCGCAAAACGCTGGCCGAGCAGCGTGCCCACTGCCCGTTCCGTACCGTACGCGTGGGCCCCGTCGAAGGATCGGTATCCGGCATCGAGCGCCGACCGCACCGCGTGCCAGGCCTGCTCCGGCAGGAAGCCCTGCCGCTCGGACGCTCCCACCCAGTCCCCGAAGGCACAGCCATAGCCGAGCGTGGGCATGACAACACCATTGTTCAGCTCTACCGTACGCATGGACTCGGCCATCCGGCTCTCCTCGCTTCTGCTGGATCCGTCCAGCAAGGAGTCCGTATCGGCCCCTGCCAGTGAGCCGACGTCGCGCGAGCCGACGGGCCGTCCCCGGGCGGCGAGGATGCGTCGAGCAAGCCGTGAAGCTTCGGGTTCGTCACGATTGGTCGCCGCCCCCGACGCCCCCGACGCGGTCTCGAGGGCGCTCGTGCCCAGGTGGGCGCCTCGCAGCAGCCTCCCGACGCTCGCTGTACCTGTCGACCAGGACATCCCTGACGTCCCGCGTGAGCAACGTGAACTTGTACAGCTCTTCCATCACGTCGACGATGCGATCGCGGTACGGGCTGTCCTTCATCCGCCCGTCGTCGTGGAACTCGTTGTAGGCCCTCGCCACGCTGGACTGGTTGGGGATGGTGATCATCCGCATCCAGCGGCCGAGCACCCGCAGGCTGTTCACCACGTTGAACGACTGACTGCCGCCGCAGACCTGCATCACGGCGAGGGTGCGACCCTGGGTGGGTCGGACAGCGCCCATCGAAAGGGGAATCCAGTCGATCTGGTTCTTGAAGACGCCCGTGATGCTGCCGTGCATCTCCGGACAGGACCAGACCTGGGCCTCCGACCACAGGGAGAGCGTCCGTAGCCGTACCACCTCCGGGTGTTCCTCCAGACCCGGAGCCTTCACGGGCAGCTCGTGGGGGTGGAACCAGCGCACCTCGCAGCCCATCTCTTCCAGCACACGTGCGGCCTCTTCGGCCGCCAACCTGGAGTAGGACCGGGCGCGCAGGCTTCCGTAGAGCATCAACACCCGCGGAGGGTGGGCGCTCCTGGGGCCGGCGGGCACCACCGGAGCGGGGAGAGAGGGGGGAGCACCATCGTGCCAGTCAGCCATCGCGCCTCCAAGAGCCAACGAACGAGCGACGGGGCCTCCGCAGGGGCCGCCACCCGATCATTTCGTTGTTCGACGAATAGCGAATAGATGGCGACAGGGCAAGGGCGGCGCGGGTCTCGGTCGCTCCGGCCCGAGCCTGCCTGCCCGACGGTCAGACCAGGTCCTCGACGTCCCCTCGTCGCGCGTCCAGCAACCTCCGAGCCTTGAGCGGGTACATCGTCGCACTCCGGCCCGCGGCCACGTCCTCCGCGCGGAGGAGTGCGGCAGCCGCCGTGACGGACGACGCCTCGCCATCCATCAGCGCCCGGGCGAGGCGACGCTCGGTCGCCTCCCAGCCGCGAATGCGTCGCGCGAGCACCGCGCGGCGCTCCGCGTCCAGGGCACAGGCCAGGGGGTCCTGCTGTCCATCGCAGAGGTCCCCCTGGAGGGCGTCGACGTCCGGGTCGCAGTGGACGCGCTCCCGTCGCTTCCGACGCAGCTCGTCGAGCGCGACACGCTCGGCGATCACCCGTCCCCAAGCCTCTGGATGCCGAACGGGTTCCTCCTCCGCGGAGAAGGCCAGCCAGGCCTTCTCGAGCGCCATGGCCACCACGTCGTCGCGGTCCGCCAGCTCGAGGGAGAACCGCGCGACACCGCGCTCGATGCCTCGAAGGACCCGGCGCTCGATCGCCGCCCAGCCGAGGGACGGCGCCACGAGGGGTTGGATCGCGGACGCGGGGGCCTCCCCCGCACGGGCATCCTCCGGGGCACCGTGGGCCCACGAGAGCCCCAACGAGACGGCGAGGGCAGCGAGACGGAGGGCGAACACACGGAGCGACATGGGGACTACCTGGGCACGAGGATCCACCTGTCCAGACGCCGCCGAGCGTCCACCCGAAAATCTTTTCTCGCGACGTCCCCGGGAACGCCTCTCTCCAGGCAGAGAGGTCTCTCATGTCCGGACGCCCTGCCCCCCACGATGACCACGAACCCCTGCCGAGGACCAACGTGGCCGTGTTCGTGACCATGATCTGCCTGGTGTACGCCCTACCGGTGGTCCTGGCCTTCGCCTGCCGCGGCATCGACGCGCACTGGCTGGTGGGGCCGTGAGCCCACGAGGCGCCGTCACACGGTGTGACGGGCCGAGACAACTCGGCGCCGTCCTCCTCGATACCGCCCGCCCCCAGCCAGGAGCTCACCGTGTTCCCCTTTCTCGCTGCCGCTCTCGCCGTACCGCCCGTACCGACACTCGACGCGCGGCTCACCTCCTTCGACTATCCCTACGACGTACACACCTTCCGCGTCGATGCCCAGCGGCAGGCCCTCGAGATGTCCTACATGGACGTGCATCCGGAGGGCAGCGGCAACGGCCGGACGGTGATGCTGCTCCATGGGAAGAACTTCTCGGGCGCCTACTGGGCTCCTACCATCGAGGTGCTCCACGACGCAGGCTACCGCGTGATCGTGCCGGACCAGATCGGCTTCGGCAAGTCCAGCAAACCGGAGCACTTCCAGTACAGCTTCCACCAGCTCGCCCACCTTACCGATCAGCTCCTCGTGGAGCTCGACGTCGATGAGGTCGACATCGTGGGCCACTCCATGGGTGGGATGCTGGCGACCCGGTACGCGCTCCTCCACCCCACCAGAGCCCACACGCTCACCCTCGTCAACCCCATCGGGTTGGAAGACTGGCAGCAGGTGGTCCCCTACCAGCCCGTGGAGGCGTGGTTCGCCCAAGAGAAGGTCAAGACGCCCCAAGGAATCCGCAACTACATGACCTCGGCGTACTTCGACGGTCAGTGGAAGGACGCGTACGAGCCCCTCGTCACCATACTGGCCGGCTGGACAGCGGGACCCGACCACGAGCGCATTGCCTGGACGTCCGCGCAGACGTACGACATGATCTTCACGCAGCCGGTCGTCCATGACTTTGACCGCATCGCAGTCCCGACGCTGCTCATCGTCGGCGAGCGAGACCGCACGGCCCTCGGTCGCGCCAGGGCTGCTCCGGCGGATCGGGTGAAGATGGGGAATTACCCGGTTCTGGCCCGATCGGCCCACGAGCGCATTCCCGACAGCGAGCTCGTCCTCCTTCCAGGTGTGGGCCACCTTCCACAGGTGGAAGTGCCAGACGAGACCCATCGTGCCCTGCTGACCTTTCTGGCCCGTCGAGCGCCTTGAGCCTGATCCCGAGCGAGGCGGGACACCAGGAAAGGCTTCGGAGACGACGGAGCGACGCCCAAGAGGCCTCCGGCACGTCACCGACCCGTTCCCCGTCGGTATCGTCCGTCGGCACACGCCCTCAGCCGGGCTACGTCAGGAGGCCGGTCCACGTCTCCGAGGACCGCGCCTCCCGCCAGGCCGTGGTCCTCGATCCCCTGAGCCTGGTCGAGGCCTCCCCCCCCCCCGCAGACCAGGAACCGAACGAATGACCCTGCTGATCTTGTTGGCCCTCGCATGCAACGCCGGCTCCATGGAAGACCCGCCGTCCGCCGAGGAGCAGGCCGAGGACGAGATGGCGATGCTCCAGTCCCTCGGGTACGCCGACTACGTCGACCCCGCCGGTGAGGGCGACGGCGTGCTGCTCCACGAGGCCGACAAGGCCTGGCAGGCCCCCACCCTCGTCACCGTCCGGCCCCGGCGCTCCGCCCTCCTCCTCGACATGGACGGCAAGGAGCTCCACAGCTGGAAGCACGGCAAGAAGGGGGTGTGGGAGCGGGCCCACCTGCTGCCCGACGGCGACCTGCTGGCCGTAGGCCTCCACCACGGAAAGACCGAGATCGCACGGAGCCTGGTGCGCCTGAGCTGGGACGGCGCCGTGCGCTGGGAGCAGGAGCTGGAGATCCACCACGACGTCACGGTGGCCCCCGACGGCCGCCTCGCGGCGATGGTGTTCGAGACCCGCGATGTGGGCCGCGAGCGCCCCGTTCGCGACGACTGCATCGCCTTCCTGGACCCGGCCACCGGGGTGGAGGGTGAGCGGGTCTGCTTCTACGACCCGATCGTCGCCAAGCCCGAGGTGTTCCCCATGAAGGAGATCAAGGCCCTGGGTGGCCCCGACGCCGACAAGCACTTCGACATCTTCCACACCAACGCCCTCCACTGGATCGAGGACGACACCCTCGAGGCCCGGTTCCCTGCATGGAAGAAGGGCCGCGTGCTGGTCTGCTTCCGGCACCAGGACCGGGTCGCCCTCTTCGACCTCGACACCAAGGAGGTCGTCTGGTCCTGGGGGGCCGACGAGCTGGAGGGCCCCCACGACGCGCAGATCCTCCCCAACGGCCACGTGCTGGTCTTCGACAACGGCCTGAACCAGCGGAAGTGGTCCCGGGTGGTGGAGATCGACCCCGTCACCGGCGAGATCGTGTGGTCCTACGCGGCGCCCGAGAAGAAGGACTTCTACACACCCAGCCGCGGCTCCAACCAGCGGCTGCCCAACGGCAACACCCTCATCACCAGCTCCGAGCAGGCCGAGGTGTTCGAGGTCACCCCCGAGGGAGAGCGCGTGTGGCACTGGCGTCTGCCGAAGGGGGAGCGGGAGAAGCGCCTCCCCAGCCTGATCCGCGCCTACCGAATGGACCCTGCGGTCCTCGAGCGGCTGGAGGGCTCCGCGCCATGACCCACAGGCTCTGCACCACCATGGAGGACGTCGCAGAGCACGTCGACTACTCCCTGATGGACCATCTCGACGCCGACCCGGACGGCACGGAGACCGGCGAGGACCACGACCCCCGCCAGGTCTTCTCCGGACACTACGTCCCGGTACGCCCGACACCCCTCGCCGACGCGGCCTACGTGGCCCACAGCCCCACGCTCTTCGCAGAGCTCGGCTGGTCGGACGACCTGGCCCGAACCGACCCATTCCGTCGGGTGTTCTCCGGCGACATGGACGCCGCCCCACTGCCGATGCATCACCATGGCTGGGCCACCGGCTACGCCCTGTCCATCTACGGCCAGGAGTACGTAGATCAGTGCCCCTTCCGGACCGGCAACGGCTACGGAGACGGCCGCGCGATCTCCGTGCTGGAGGGCCGCTTCCGTGGGCGGCGCTGGGAGATGCAGCTCAAGGGAGCCGGACGCACCCCCTACTGCCGTGGGGGCGACGGGCGGGCCGTCCTGAGGTCCAGCGTCCGAGAGTTCCTCGCCCAGGAGCACATGCACGCCCTGGGTGTGCCGACATCTCGGTCCCTGAGCCTGTTCGTCTCGAGGTCGGAGACGGTCCAGCGGCCGTGGTACAGCGAGGGTTCCTCCTCCGTCGACCCGGACCGCTGGGTCGAGGAGCCCGTCGCGATCAGCACCCGGGTCGCCTCGTCCTTCTTGCGGGTGGGCCAGCTCGAGCTCTTCGCCCGCCGCGCTCGGCGGCAGGAGCACCCTCGCGCCATGGAGGAGCTGGAGCGGCTCCTGGTGCACATCATCGACAGGGAGTACCGCGAGGAGATCCCGTCGGAGCTCGAGCTCGGCGACCAGCTCGTCCTTCTTGCCCGCGCCTTTCAGGAGCGCCTGACCTCCCTGGTCGCGAGCTGGATCCGCGTCGGCTACTGCCAGGGGAACTTCAACGGCGACAACTGCGCGCTGGGGGGCTTCACCCTCGACTACGGGCCCTTCGGCTTCATGGAGATCTTCGACCCCGAGTACCAGCCGTGGACCGGCGGGGGGCGGCACTTCGCCTTCTTCAACCAGCCCGAGGCCGCCCAGCGCAACTACCACATGTTCTGGGTCTCCCTGCGCACGTGGAGCGGCTTGTCCAGCGAGCAGCTGGAGGAGCTCGAGCGCATCCGTCAGGGCTTCCCCGAGCTCATGCGGGCGAAGCTCGCGCAGATGTGGACCGCCAAGCTCGGCCTGCCGGTCAGCAACCCGCCCCTCGTCCGACGCCTCATCGCCCTGATGGCCCAGGGTCCCGTCGACTACACCATCTTCTTCCGGGAGCTCTCGGCCCTCCCCGACACCCTCGAGCCGCTGCGGCAGAGCTTCTACCAGACGCTGCTGCTGTGGGGGCGTCCGACCATCGACGAGGCGGCGTGGAGCGCGTGGCTCCACGACTGGCACGAGGCGCTGGAGCTCCACGAGCGCTCTCCCGAGCAGGTCTCCGCCGAGATGAAGGCTGTCAACCCCACCTTCCTCCTTCGGGAGTGGCTCCTGGTGCCGGCCTACCAGCGGGCCGCACAAGGCGACCACACCCTCCTGCACGAGCTGCAGGACCGGATGACCCGGCCGTACGGCGACCCCAGCGACGACCCGCAGGGGCGCTACTACACCCAGAAGCCGCGAGCGACCCTCGGTGTGGGGGGCATCTCCCACATGAGCTGCTCGTCCTGACCGTCAGGGCGTGAAGGACGGGAAGCTGCCCTGAGCCCTCGGGCAGCTTCCGCAGGCGCCGACCACGAACCAGTGGGCGTCGGCAGCCTGGTGGAGGACCGCGCCCCACGACCGCTGGCCGTCACGCCCCCTGCGGTGTACGAGCCGAGATGCGCACCGTCTTGCTGTCCATCCCGTGCTCCGTCGCTCTCCTGGCCCACGCAGGCTGCTCGTCGGGGGACGGGGCGACCTCCGGGCAGTCCACCACCGTAGAGCCCTCCCAGCCCGCGACCGCCACGGCCGACACGGGCTCGGGCCGTTCGCCGGAGACCGGCGGGACCCACACGGGCGAGACCGGCTCCACGAGCGCAGACACCAGCCCCACTGCAGACACCGGCCCCACCGCAGACACCGGCTCCACCGCGGACACCGGCGCCACCGCGGACACCGGCGCCACCGCAGACACCGGCGCCACCGCGGACACCGGCCCCGTCCGCTTGGGGGCGGCCGCGTGGATTCGACAGCATCTCGCCACCGCCCCGGTCACCTACGGCACCCTCTCCTCCAGGCAGTTCCTGGAGACCCCCGCCCTGGTGGATGGCGCGGACGCCTGCTGCGCCAAGTACGCGTTCGACCTCCGTGAGGACGTCGCTCCCGACGACCGGCAGGCGGGCTTCGTCGACGTGGTGATTCACGACCTCGTGAGCACCGACGCGTACGGCGGCGGCATCCAGAGCGGCAACGCCGACGGCGCCACGCTCTACCTGGCGAACGTCACGGTCGATCCGGGGTGGCCCGACTGGGTGGACTACAGCACGACCAACTACGACGGCCTGGTGCTGGACGACGCCTCGGCCATCTACGCCGAAGGCCTCACCATCACCGAGTGGCGCGCCGACGGCGCCATCGACAACAAGGCCGACGTCTCCCAGTTCGTCGACCTCACCGTGTCCGGTTCGGGCCACCGCGGCATCCGGTACTGGCGCGACGGCCCCCACTACCTGGTGCGCTCCTCCCTCGACAACGCGGGTGGCCTCGGGCAGGGGTCGATTCTGTGGTTCGACGACTGCGACACCGTCGAGCTCCGGGTCTGGGACAGCACCTTCGCCGGCAACGGGGTGCTGGATGCCAGCCAGTACGAGTGCAGCAACGGCTCGAACCCCCTCGTCGTCTACCTCACCGAGGACCCGACGACGACGGGGGAGATGCACGAGATGTTCTCGTACTGAGTCACGACACGCGCACCACGGCCTTGCCCTGGTTCCCGCCCTTCAGCATCGCGATGAACGCCTCTGGGGCCCGGTCCAGGCCCTCCGTCACGTCCTCGAGCCACGCCACGCGGCCGGACGACACCATGGGGCCCACCTCGGCCAGGAACTCCGGGTAGCGGCGGACGTGGTCGGTCTGCAGCAGTCCCTGGACCGTGAGCCGCTTCACCAGGACCCGACGCCACAGGCGGGAAAGGTCCATGGTGGCAGTGGGATCGCTGCCCCCGTTGTACCAGGCAACCATGCCGCACACGATGATGCGGCCATGGAGGTTCATGAGGGGCAGCACGCCACCGAGGGTGTCGCCGCCCACGTTCTCGAAGTACACGTCGACGCCATCGGGGCAGGCTGCGGCCAGCGCGGCGCGCATCGCACGAGGTCCCTGATGGGCTCGGTGGTCGACGGCTGCGTCGAACCCGAAGGTATCGATGGCGAGACGGTTCTTCTCCTCTCCACCAGCCACCGCGACGGTCCGCAGGCCTCGAAGCCCGGCGAGCTGACCCACGAGGGACCCGACCGGACCGGTCGCCGCGCCCACCACGAGGGTCTCCCCCTCCTGCATCCGTCCGTAGGCCTGCAGGCCAGCCCACGCGGTGAAGCCCGGCATGCCGAGCACGCCGAGGGCGGTGGAGACCGGAGCCACCTCGGGATCGACCCGGCGACAGTGACGTCCAGAGGCGACCCCGTGGGTAGCCCAGCCGAAGGGGCCCACGACCCAGTCCCCCTCCCCGTAGCCGTCGCAGCGGGAGACCAGCACGCGCCCCACCGCACCGCCCCCCATCGTCTCATCGAGGGCCTGGGGATCCGTGTACGACACCACGTCGTCCATGCGCCCTCGCATGTAGGGGTCGAGGGAGAGGTGGCTGACCTCCACCAGGATCTGCCCATCGCCGGGCTCGGGGGTCGCCACCTCCTCGAGGCGGAAGTTGGACGGCGCGGGCTCACCCTGGGGGCGAGAGGCGAGGACGATGCGCTTCATGACGGGGCCTCCTGGTGGCAGGGGTCGTAGCCTCTCGCGCCGTTGATGGCGCGCTCGATGTCGCCGCGGGACCCGACGGGGGGCGCAGCGCAGGCCCTGGATAGAGGGGGGCATGCACATCCTCGGCATCCTCAACCTCTCCGCCGACTCCTTCAGCGACGGCGGGCTCCACGACACCGAGGCCAAGGCCCTGGCCCACGCCCGCACCCTGGTCGACGGGGGCGCGTGGGGGGTCGACATCGGCGCCGTCTCGTCGAACCCCGACAGCGCCGGCCTCCCACCCGAGGAAGAGCTGACCCGCGTCCGTGCCCTGTCGCGGCCGCTGCGGGCCGCCGGCATCCGAGTCTCCGTCGACACCTTCGCTCCGACGGTCCAGCGAGCCCTGGCAGATGAGGTCGACCTCCTCAACGACATCCGTGGCTTCCCCGACCCCGGCGTGTGGCCTGCGCTGGCCGAGTCCCGCTGCGACCTGGTGGTGATGCACAGCATCCAGGACGGCCGCGCGGACCGCCGCGACTCAGATCCCGACACCATCGTCGACCGGGTGCTTCGCTTCTTCGACGCCCGCCTGTCCGAGCTGGTCGACGCCGGCATCGCGGAGGAGCGCCTCATCGTCGACCCCGGCATGGGCTTCTTCCTCGGCAACACCCCGGAGGCCAGCGTCGCCGTGCTGCGAGCGATTCCGCGGCTTCGGGCAGCGACAGGTCGTCCCGTGTTGATCAGCGTCTCCCGGAAGTCCTTCCTGGGGGCGATGCTGGGCGGGCGCCCCCCGAGCGCACGCCACGACGCCACGGTGGCCGCCGAGCGCTACGCCGTGGAGCAGGGCGCCGCCTGGATCCGCACCCACGACCCGCGGGCCCTCCAGGACGCCCTGGCCATCGACGCTCGCCTCCGGGCCATCCCCTCCTGAGGAAAAATTTTCTTCGGTGTTGAAAATACTACTCTCTGCCTCTAGGATACTCGAGCGGTGGCCACGGAGGCCTCCGACACGAACAGGGGGGCACCCATGATCTTCATCACCGCCATGCTTGCGTCGACGGCCCACGCCGTCGACCCCACACCGTCCCAGACCATCGAAGGAGCAGAGGGAACCAGCTACTTCGGTCTCGGTGTCGACATCGTCGGCGACGTGAACGGCGACGGGTATGGCGACGTGCTGATCGGTGGCTGGTACGCCGCTGAGCTGTACCTCGGGGGACCAGACGGACCCGATCTGGTGCCTCACCGCACCTTCGAGGCGGTCGGCACGATCGCCGTTCGGCTCGACGGCGGCGACGCCAACGGGGACGGCTTCGCCGACGTCGCCTTTCGGGTAGAGAACGACACCTCGAACACGTACGACGTCGAGGTACGCTACGGCGGGCCCGACGGCCTTCCTCAGGCCGCGGACGCGACGTTCCCTGGCGCCGAGAACGTCCTGTGGCACGACATCGACGGCGATGGCTTCGACGAGCTGGTCCTGGCCTATCCGGACGTCGACGTGGGAGGCGGGCACACCGGCCTCGTCGAGGTGTACGCCGGAACCGCTGGGGGCGTGGCCGCGACCCCGATGGCCACGCTGGAGGCGGCGATCGCCGGCAATACCTTCGGCAAGAAACTGGCCGCCGGCGACATCAATGGGGACGGCTTCGGCGACCTGGTGATCAGTGAGGGACTCGACGAATACTTCTTCGCGGGAGCCCTGGCCGGCTTCGCTGCGCCTGTTCGCCTCCCCAACAGGCCCCTCGTCGTCACGTTCGCGACCGAGCGTCGCGGCGTCGCCGTCGCGGACCTCGACGCCGACGGCTTCGACGACGTGGTCTTCTGGGAAGGGCTGGTCTACCGCGGAAGCAGCGCCGGCCCCGTGCCCGCCTCCACGGTCTGGGGACCGCCGACCTTCGCGCGCTACCGCTATGTGGACATGGCCAACGTCGGCGATGTCGACGGGGACGGGTTCGACGAGGTCGCCTTCGCCGGAACCACCAACGGGCGCCTGATCTCGGCCGGCCCGGGATCGGTCGGCCCTGTGACGCCGCTGAGGGACAACACCAGCCAGAACGGCATGTTCTGGGGCATCGCGGGAGGCGACGTCAACGGCGACGGCTACGCCGACGTCCTCTGGGGCTCCCCGTACGCCACCTGGCACCACGACGGCGCAGCGGCCCTCGCCCTCGGCGGACCAACGGGACTGGACAGTGCGAACCCCATCCGCTGGCAGCCGCGCCACGACCACGACCTGGGGACCAACGTGATCTCCCTCGGCGACATCAACGGCGACGGCTACGAAGACGTCGGCACCGTCGGCGGCGAGCTCGTCGTCGAGGACGTGGTGACCGTCTTCCTGGGCAGCGCGTCGGGCCTGGACCCCGAACCTGCGGCCACCTGGCCGGGCTCCGAGGTCGTCGCGGCGGGGGACGTCAACGGCGACGGACTGTCTGACGCCGTGGTCGTGGTGGCCACCGACTCGTGGAGCGGCGAGGACATCGGCCCTCTGCGCGTCGCCGTCCACCTGGGCGACCCCGCGGGCCCCGCCACCGCCCCGACCCGACGCCTCGCCCAGCCGACCGACCTCGTGGCATCGGACCTCATCGCCATTGGCGACGCGGACGGCGACGGCTTCGACGACGTGGCGGTGATGTCGAGCCGCCGCAACCTCCTCTATCGGGGCGGCCCGTCGGGCCCCTCCCCCTCTCCCGACCTGATCTCCGCCCCCGACGACATCTTCCCTCGGGTGTGGGCCGACCTCGACGGCGACGGCTTCGACGACCTCGTCCTCACCGAGGACCTCGCCACCGAGACCGTGGTGTACGTCGCGGCCGGCTCGCCCGCCGGCATCTCGGCCCCCGTCGAGGTGGACCGGGTCGCGAACGACGGAGGCAACGTCGGCGTCATCGCGACCGGCGACTGGAACGACGACGGCTACGCCGACCTCTCCTTCTCCGGCGACGTCGCCCTCCAGGTCACCTTCGGCTCGGCGACCGGCTTCGACCCCACATCGACGGTCGAGCTGCTCGACTGCCCCGCGCTGGGCTTCAACGCCAACAGCGGCGACCTCGACGGCGACGGCATCGACGACCTCTTCGTCGGCGGCTGCCGCTTCGCCGGCGACCCCGTCGCCTTCGGTACGGCGCCCGCGGAGATGATCGGGGTGACCACCTATGCGGTCGCAGACGTCGACGGCGACGGCGCCATCGAGATCCTGTCGTTCAACAGCTCCGGCTGGGGAACCCTGAAGGTCCACGAGCGCTGAGGCGAGGCCTCAGGGCGTGATGTCGACGTCTTCCTCGCCCGCGGGCGCCTGGCCGACCATCTCGCCGAGCTCCTGCATCCGTGCTCCCGTCCGCTGCCCGACGTCGCCGTTCGCGTCGCCGTCGTGCATGCCGAACAGCAGGAAGCGACTCTCGCCGTCGTCGTCCTTGAACACGGACTTGTTCACGGTCAGCGAGGCGTCGTCGAGGTTCTCGTCGGACCAGGCGGCGAGCCGGTCGACCACCTCGCTCCCCCAGTCGAGGGTCTGGTCGTCGCCGTCGTAGCGGAGGGCCGCGACGCAGGGGTACTCGCTGCAGTCGACCTCCTCGACGGTGAAGCCGGGCATGTCGGTCAGGGGCAGGACGTCCGCCTCGAAGGCGTCGGGACGCAGGGCGTCGGGCACGTCGTCGCTCCAGGCGCTGGGCACACCCTGGATGCGCTGCAGCTCCGCGTCTCGGAGCCGTCCGGCGAAGCGCTCGGTGGCGAGCTCGTCCTCGATGCTGGCCAGCTCCTGGGTGAGCTGCTCGACCCGCTGGCGCAGCGCTGCCTCGCGGGCTGCCTCGTCCTCGACGTCGGTGCCGTCCGGTGTCGCCACCACCACCCGCCGTCGCGGCACGGTGTGACTGGCCCCCGCCTCGAGCTCGACCGCGCCGGAGTCGGGCCCGGAGACCGCGGCGCGGCCCTCGTAGACGGTGACGGTGATGGCGGCGCCGGCGAGCCCGGCGAGGATGGCTGTGCGGTTGTTCATGTCGACCTCCTGCCCCCCTCCACGCATGGGGTCCCCGGAAGGTTCCACGTCGATCCGCGCCCGCCCGTCCAGATCCACGACGACGTCGCCCACCAGCACCTGCATGGCCCCCTCCACCTCGCTGGATCCGGCCCCGATCACCACCGTCGACGGCTCCGGCGTGCGCAGTCCCAGCAGCACCGCGGCGGCCAGGGCCACGACGCCGAAGGCCGCGACCGCCCAGCTGCCGCGCCTCGTCGAGGCCGCCGGAGGTCCACCCGCCACGCGGGCATCGACGGCCGCGGGGGGCCTCACCTCCATCGGCAGCCCCTCGAGGCCGGACACGGCGGACTGCAGGGCCTCCCACGCCGCGCGCACCTCGGGCTCCGCGTCGATCCGACGGCGCAGGGCCTCGGCCTCGGCCGCGGGCAGGTCGTCGTCGAGGAGACGGGAAAGGGACTCGTGCAGGTCGCTCATCGCTCCCCCAGCTTCGCCGCGAGGGCGGCCCGGCCGCGGTGCAGGCGGCTCTTGATGGTTCCGAGGGCCACGCCCTCCTCGTCGGCCAGCTCCTGGAGGGAGACGCCGTAGACGTGGTGCGACACCACCACGTGCCGCTGGGCCGCGGGCAGCTCCCGCAGCAGCGACTCCAGCCAGGCCTGGGCCTGGGTCTGGGCGGCCCGTCGCTCCGGATCGGGACCCGGGTCTGCCAGCGGCTCGACGTCCTCGGGGACCCCCCGCACCTGCCGCCGGCGATGGCGATCGACCAGGGTGCGACGGGTGATCGTGGCGATCCACCCTCCCAGCGAGCCCGAGCGGGTCGGGTCGAAGCGGGACCAGGCGCCCACGACCTTCTCCCACACCGTCTGGTAGGCGTCGTCGGGATCGTCGGCAAGGCGTCGGCACAGGCCGTAGACCATGGGCCCGTGCTCCCCCACCAGGCTCCCGAGGTCGGGGGCGGCGGGCCGAAAGGGCACCACGTTGTCGGGCTGTCGCTCGGGCATCACGGTGAGACCCTCCCACGAGCTCCACGCACGACGCCACCGAGAGGTTCCACGAAGGCGAGCGAAACTTGGACGGATCGGCCGGGAGCACTAAACTGCAGCTTGGCGAGCGTCAGGGTCCGAGGGGTGGGGATGACACAGGTAGACGACCTCCGTATCGTCGGCGTCGGCGCGTCGGCAGGAGGTCTCAAGGCACTGACCGAGCTGCTCTCGACGCTCCCCTGCACCGGGCAGCTGGCCGTGGTGGTCGTGCAGCACCTGTCGCCCCACTTCAAGTCGGTGATGGACGAGCTCCTCGCCGCCCGGACCGCCCTCGAGGTCGTCGTGGCCACCGACGGGATGGTCCTCCGCCCCGACACGGTCTACCTCAATCAGCCCCACAGCGATCTGACGGTCGAGCAAGGGGCCATCTGCCTCGGCCCCTGGGCGGAGACGACCGACGGCACGCTCCAGCGCCCCATCGACGTCCTGTTTCAGTCCCTGGCCGAGCAGTACGGGGAGCGGGCGATCGGCGTGGTGCTGTCCGGCACCGGTAGCGATGGCTCCAGGGGCCTGGCGGCCATCCACGATGCGGGGGGCCTGACGGCGATCCAGCAACCCGACACCGCCACCTTCCCCGGCATGCCCGAGTCCGCTCAGCAGGCCACCGTCGTCAACCTGGTGCTCCCGCCCGAGGAGCTTCCGGAGGCCCTCCTACGGCACCTGGTGTCGCCGGTGTCCTCGGCCGACGTCGGGTACGCCACCCCCCCGCTGGACGCGCTGGACGCCGTGTGCCGACTCCTCGTCGCCGCCCACGGCATCGACCTGTCCATGTACAAGCGGGCCACCGTCGAGCGCCGCATCGCTCGCCGCATCGGCATGCTCGGGGCGAGCTCGGTCAACGACTACCTTCAGTTCCTCACCGTGAACCCCAGCGAGCTGGAGACCCTGTACACGGACCTGCTGATCGGCGTCACCGAGTTCCTCCGAGACCCCGAGGCCTTCGACGCCCTCGGCCGCGCGCTGGACCTCTCGTTGATGGAGCACGACGGCTCGCCCTTCCGGGTCTGGGTGCCCGCCTGTGCCACGGGGGAAGAGGCCTACAGCATCGCCATGCTGCTGCTGGAGCGCCTGGGCCACCCCAGCAGGCTCCGGGTCTTCGCCACGGACCTCCACGAGGGCTCGGTGCAGCACGCCAGCCGGGGCGAGTACCGCCCACGCGCGCTCGACGCGCTCGGCCCCGAGCGCGTGCAGCGCTTCTTCCGGCCCACGGCCGACGGCTATCGCGTCTCCGAGGAGCTCCGTCAGTGCGTGGTCTTCGCCGCCCACGACCTCCTCGCGGATCCGCCGTTCAGCGGCCTCCACCTGGTGTCGTGCCGCAACCTGTTGATCTACCTCAACGCCCGTGGCCAGTCCCGAGCGATGCAGCGCCTGGTCTTCGCCATGGCGCCCCACAGCCTCCTCATGCTGGGCACCAGCGAGTCCCCCGGGGCCATCAGCGAGGCCCTCACTGTCGTCGACAGCCGCTGGAAGCTCTACCGGCGCCAGCTCGGCCACCCCGTCCGCCTCGAGGGGATGGGCTTCAGTCGTGCGACAACGTCCGCCGTCGGCACCCACGCCCCCTCGCGCCTGGTCCAGCTGCAGGCCTACGACACGCTGCTGGAGCGCTATGCACCCGCCGGACTGCTGGTCGACGGGGAGCGTCGCCTCCTCCACGTGTTCGGGGAGGGCCGCGCCCTGCTCACCACCCGACCGGGACGCCCCACCCACGACGCACTGGCCCTGGTCAACGACGACCTTCGTCAGCCCCTCGCCTCGGCGCTGAGCCGCGCCCGGGTCTCGGGACAGCCCGTCGTAGCCGAGGCGGCGTCCTTCGGCACGGTGCGGGTCGAGCCGCTCCACAACCTCAACGGCCCCCCCACCTACCTCGTGACCATCGGGGAGCCCCCCGTCATCCAGCCCCCGCAGGCCACGGAGGTCCCCGGAACGACCCACTCCATGGAGGGCGAGCTGGAGCGCACCCGTCAGGCGCTGCAGACAGCGGTCGAGGTGGCCGAGACGTCCAACGAGGAGCTGCAGGCCACCAACGAGGAGCTGGTGGCCTCCAACGAGGAGCTCCAGTCGACGAACGAGGAGCTGCAGTCCGTCAACGAGGAGCTCCACACGGTCAACGCCGAGTTCCGCGACAAGAACGACGCGCTGATCCGCGCGACCGCCGACCTCGAGGGACTGGTCGCCGCCATCGACGTCGGCATCCTGTTCCTGGACGCCGCCATGTGCATCCGCCGGTTCAACCCACTGTCCGGCGAGCTGCTCGGCGTGCGCGCTGGCGACGAGGGGCGCCCGTTCCAGGACCTGGCCGGACGCCCCCTCAGCGGCGTGGCCCTGTCGATCGCCCAGGAGTCGTCTGAGGTCCTGCACGGCGTCGACGCCCGCCACGGTCTCGCCGATGGCCGAACCGTCTTGCTCCAGGCCCGACCCCTCCTCTCTCCGCAAGGGACCTTCGACGGCGTCGTCCTGGCCCTCGTCGACGTGACCGAGCTCAAGACCGCGCAGGACACGTCCACTCTCCAGCAGACCGTCCTTCAGCGGCTGCCGATCGGCCTCGGGATCTGGCGCCTGGAGGACCCGACCGATCCAGGCTCCTTCCGCTTCCTGTACGCCAACGAGGCGTCGGACGAGATCTCGGGGCTGGACTCCTCCAGCCGGCTCGGCCGCACTGCTCGGGAGGCGGTGCCCGAAGCCGTTGCAGCGGGGATCTTCGAGAACTACCGCCAGGTGGTCCTCACCGGCCGACCGCGGATCGACGAGTTCCCGGTCGAGCTGAGCGAGGGTCGCCAGTACATCGTGCGGCAGTCGGCGAGCGCGGGGCCCGACCAGACCGTCGTGATCCTGTTCGAGGACGTGACCGCCGACGCGGAGAAGCGCGCTGAGGCCGAGCACGCCAGGCAGCTGCAGAGCATCGGCGAGGTGGCCGGCAGCATCGCCCACGAGCTCAACAACCAGCTGGCGGTCATCCTGCTGGGCACCCGTGCATCGCAGCTGCAGCATCCGGACTCCGAGGACCTGAAGATGGTCTCCAGGGGGGCGTCGCGAGCCGCCAACCTCGTGTCCCAGCTGCTGGCCTTCGCCAAGCGCCGTCCCGCCAGTCCGCGCCTGGTCGACATCCAGTCCTTCATCCACAGCGTTCGGCCGGTCCTCGGCAGCCTCCTGGGCCCTCGCATCCAGCTGTCGATCGACCTTCCCGCGGACACCGGCGCGATCCACATCGACCCCGCGGCCATCGAGCAGGTCTTCTTGAACCTGGCCACGAACACCCGCAACGCCATCGGCGACAAGGTCGGCCACGTCCACGTCACGGCGACCCTGTCGGAGGGGACCAGCACCATCCGGCTCGGGTTCTCCGACGATGGCCCGGGCATGTCGCCGACCACCCGGCGCCGCTGCTTCGAGCCCTTCTTCACGACCCAGGCCGTCGGCATGGGCACCGGCCTGGGCCTGCCGGTGTCGAAGGGCCTCGTGGAGCAGGCGGGTGGCTCGATGTGGGTGGAGTCCGAGCCGGGTCGAGGCACCACCTTCTTCCTGGAGTTCGCTCACGAGACGACCTCGATGTCGGACACGCCGGAGCCTCCCCCCGCCCCGAGGATGGACGCGTCGATCCTCCTCGTCGACGATGAAGAGCTCCTGTGCCGGGTGACCGCCAAGATCCTGAAGCGGGCGGGCTACGACGTCGTGGCTGTGGGCTGCGCGTCGGACGCCCTGGCACACGTGGCGAGCCACGGCCCTCCGGACCTCGTGGTCACCGACGTGCTCATGCCCGACCTCACGGGTCCCCAGCTCGTCGCCAGGCTCCGGGAGGAGCACCCCCGGCTGAGGGCCCTCTTCGTGTCCGGCTACACCGACCACGTCTCGGTCCGGAGCGCCGCCTGGGAGGACGAAGGTGCCGCCGGTGTGCTCGCCAAGCCTTTCGAGCCCGAGGAGCTCCTGAGGCGCGTCTACGAGGCCCTGCAGCCGGCGTAGGCTCCAGGCGGGAGCCACAGGAGCCTCACGGCGTGCGGAGGATCTTCTCCATCGCCTTGCCCTTGGCGAGCTCGTCGATCAGCTTGTCGAGGATCCGGATCTCCCGCATCGTCGGCTCCTCGACGTTCTCGACCCGCACCCCGCACACCACCCCCTTCACCAGCTCCCGGTGCGGGTTCAGCGCAGGCGCCTCCGTGAAGAATCCCTCCACGTCCGTCTCCCCCCCCAGGACCGCCGCCAGCCCCGCCTCGTCGTGACCGGTGAGCCAGCGGAGGATGGTGTCGACCTCCTCCTTCGTCCGCCCCTTCTTCTCTGCCTTGGCCACGTACGCCGGGTACAGCTTCGCGAACGGCATGGTGTAGATGCGGTGCTTCTTGGTCATCGATCCTCCTGATCGCCGTCAGAAGTATCCGACCGCACGGCCCTCGAGCCCGAGCTGCTGCTCCCGGACCTTGCTCCCCCACGACAGCGACGCCGAGGGCACGATCCCCAGCTGGAAGGTCTTCAGGTCCGCGTAGACCTGAAGGGGGATCAGCACGCGGTGGCGGCCGGGCACCTCGTCCTCCAGGCCGATGGTTCGGTCGACCGCGTCCTGAACACCGATCTGCAGGCCCAGCACCTGGTCCGCCGTGGGGCGCACGTCCACCGCGACGCCTCCGCCGACCTCCAGTCCCGTCCCGCTCGGCGTGTCCTCTCCCGAGGCCCGCACCCGCCCCACACGGCCCCCGATGCTGGCCAGCAGCCCGACGTCCTCGGAGAGCCCGTACGCGCCCGACAGACCGAGGTTCACGTGGGTGGTGAACACGGTGGTGAGCATGTTGCGGGCCCACCGCCCCCGGAACACGTCCGACAGCGCCTTCTCGGTGTCGTCGAGGAGCTCCACGGCCAGGTCGGCCGGCGTGACCCGCAGCTCGTAGCCCCGCCGCACGCCCGTCCGCACGGACAGCTGCGCCCGATCGGTCCGAACCAGCCTGCCGATGCCCGACAGCCGCAGCTCGTAGGCCCCCCGCGCCCCCAGGAACAAGGCGGAGTCCCTGTCGGCACCGCTCAGCAGGGCCCCCGACGCGTAGGCCCCCACCCCGACCCGCTCGTGGACCTGCACCTGGGCCCGTAGCACCTCGGTCAAGCCCAGCAGCCGCAGCTGGAGCGGCTCGGGGATGCCGGGGTAGCGAGCGTCCTTCAGCGCCAGCAGGCCGACGCCCTGTCGAAAGGTCACGAAGGACGAGACGAACACCGGCTCCACAGCGACCGGCTGACCGAAGTCGTGGCCTCCGAGGACCCGCTCGTCCGGCGACGCTCCGAGGGCCAGCGCCAGCCAGATCAACGGATCTCCAGAGGCACGAGCTGGGCCGTCCCCGCCCACAGCCCCGAGAAGGGCTCGTTGATGGGGCCCTCGAAGTCGAGATCGCCGTCCATCTGGTCGACGAAGGCAGCGGCGATCACGTAGGAGCCGCGGTCGAGGACCCGACCGGGCACGACCACCCGACGGGGCTGGGGAGGGTCCGCCAGCCTCAGGATCCATGCGTCGAGGCTCTCGGGCCGGTCCGTCCACACGATCCGGCCGTCGAGGTCGAGGACCTGGGTGATGACGTGGGTGTAGCTGCGCCACCAGCGGGCGGGCAGCTCGACCTCCAGATCCTCCCCGGCGTCCCCCACGAGCACCTCCAGGGGGAGCACCAGCACGTCCGGCGTCGGTCCGGTCATCCCGAGCACATCCCCGTCCTTCTCCAGCCGCACCGACACCTCGCCAGTGGGCGCCAGGGCCCGCGCGTCGGCCAGGTCCGTGAGGTAGGCCCCCTGCCCCAGCCCCTCGGCCGGAACGACGGTGTCGCCGGTGCGGACCTCCACCGAGGCGCCGCGGATGGCATCCCTGGGCCCGATGCCCTCGGTGTCGACCTCCGTGCCGAACACCAGCGCCGACCCGGAGCGCAGGTGCACGATGTCAGCGACCTCGGTGTCGTTGCCCAGGTAGATCGACAGCACGGCCGGTCCGAGCTCCGTGGGCCCCTCGGGAGGGGCACACGCGACCAGGGCGATGGGGAGCAGACGACGCACACCGGCTCCTATCCCACCACCCTGCTATGCTGAAGGCCCCGCCTCTCCCTCCCCGGACCGTCCCCATGCGCCGCCTCCTCACCCTCCTCGCCGTGGCCGCCGCCACCGCCACCGCCGTCCTCTACTGGCTCCACGATGGCGACCTCGCCGCGGCCGTCGAGCCCGTCGTCGCCGAGTGGGACGCCGATCTGCTCGTGCAGGAGGCCGGTCTCGGCCACCTCGACGCACCGCCCGCGAGCCCCGACACCGAGCGTCCCTGACCGTCATCGGCTACAACGCGACGATGCTCCTCACGCTCCTCCTCGCCTGCCGTACCACCATGGTGTCGGGCGCCGACCCCGGCGACAACGCCCGTCGGGAGTACGGCGACCTGCTCGCCGAGGTCGTCACCGACGACGGCTACGTCGACTACGACGCCCTGGAGGCCAACCGGGGCCCCCTCGACCGCTACGTCGCCCAGCTCGCCCTCGACGACAACGATGTCGGCAAGAAGGCCAAGCACCGCCACGCCTACTGGCTCAACGCCTACAACGCGCTGGTCCTCTACCAGGTGCTGGAGCGGGGTCGTCCCGACTCCGTGCTCGACGTCGATGGGTGGATCCCGAAGGCCGGCTCCGGCTTCTTCCTCGAGACCCAGTTCGACGTCGGCGGGAACTACCTGTCGCTCTCCGAGATCGAGCACGAGCGCATCCGCCAGATGGAGCTCGACTACCGCGATCACGCAGCGATGAACTGTGCGTCGATGAGCTGCCCCCCGCTGCGCAACGAGCTCTACGCCACCCCCAAGCTCCAGGGCCAGCTCCGCGACCAGATGCGCCGCTGGATCATGGACGACGAGCGCGGCGTCCGCATCGAAGGCAACACCATCGTCGTGAGCCCCGTCTTCGAGTGGTTCCATCGCGACTTCGTCTTCTTCAGCGCCGGCATGAACCTCTGCGAGCTCGCTGCCACCTACGCGACCGACAACAAGCGCCGCGCGCTCGACGTGATGGCCGACAGCGGCGAGTGCACATGGCGCACCTTCGACTACGACTGGTCGCTCAACGACGCCGCAAAGCGGTGACCGCAGCCACGCCCTTCTGGTAGGGTCTCACCCGCAGCCAGGGAGATGGGAGCGGCCTTGCAAGCCCGACCGACCGGACGCCGCGTCCGCGGCGCCATCGCCGACCAGATCGAGGTGGTGCTCGAGGAAGCCGGAAGCCCACGGGCAACCGCCATCCTGTTCGCGGAGGACTACCGGGACGACCCGGCGCTGAAGAAGGTGGAGGCCGCACCGGGACTGCTCGGTCGTGGCGACGGCGTCTTCGTGTACGGCGCTCATGGGCGCTCCGCGCGCGAGCTCGCCATCGTGCTCGCGGAAGACGGCGGTGCCGGCGCCAAGGCCGGCCTCGAGCTGCTGGTGCGCGCCGTGAAGGCCCTGGGCAGCGACCGCCACGGGGGCCTCACCCCCTGGCACGTGCTGGTCGATCCCGAGGGGCAGGTGCGCCTCATCGGCGCGGGCCTGCCCAACCTCGACGTGCTCGACTACCTCTCGGACCCGGAGCTGGTCCCCAGCCTCCGCACCCTCCGGTACTGCCCTCCCGAGCGCCTCGAGGGGGCCGAGGAAGACGCCACGTCGGACCTGTACGGCCTGGTGCTCGTCGCCGCCGAGGTCGCGACGGGCCTGCCGGTGTACCCGGGGAAGCGGGCCAAGGTGCTCGACGCGGCGTCGGCCGGCGACGCGGGGCAGCTGGTGAAGGAGCTCGAGGAGCTGCCCAGCGACGTGGTCGACCTGTTCCGCGCCATGCTGGCTCCCTACGCGGAGGACCGGGCCCCCGTCGCGCTGTGGCTCCAGACCGCGGAGGCCGTGCTCGGGGAGCTCGACGGGCCCACCCTGAAGGACATGGTCGCCGAGGCGAGCCAGTACCTGACCGACGACGAGCTCGAGCTCGACGATGCCTTCGCCCTGCCCCCCCTCTCCGCGGTGGGGAGCGCTGCGACCCCGGAGCCCGAGCCCGAGCCACAGCCCGAGCCCGAGCCCGAGCCCGAACCGGAACCGGAGCCCGAG
>Ga0213839_1000403_pt1 | contig 59262 bp, 44 predicted proteins | sample SWPATP21_FD_160075 | JGI IMG/M metagenome (GOLD analysis project Ga0213839, IMG submission 160075) | Coastal seawater microbial communities from Marineland, Florida, United States - SWPA TP2 #1 | ecosystem: Environmental > Aquatic > Marine > Coastal | place: USA: Florida | collected 2016-08-14
GCGGCCCGATCTCCCTCGGCGCTGTAGCCTCCCCGGAGCTCCACCCTCCAGTTGCCCAGGGCGGAACCGAGCGCCACCACGACCTCCTGCGCGTCGTCGTCGAGGGTGGCACTCCCTTGCTCGAAGCCCACCTGGTAGGTCAGCGGAGGGTCGTCCATCTGTAGCCACACGGTCGCGCCCGCCGTGACAACCACCGGGGACGAGGTGTCGCGTCCGGCCCCACGAATGCGCACGTCGCTGCGACCGGCGGGCCGAGACCGCAGCACCAAGCCTTCGGCCGATGGACTCACCGGCTCGCCGTCGAGCCAGACCTCGTCGCCTGGGAGCGCAGCCACGACGAGTACGCCGCTGTCAGCTGCGTCGACGTCGCCGGCTACGGTGAGGGGGGCGTGGGCGAGCTGGGCAGCGATGAACGGGACGTCTGCCTCCGGGGACCGGCGCTCTCGGAGATGGGGCAGCGCCGGCTCGGCCTCCATCCAGCGGCACGTCGGCTGTGCGACCCACACCAGGGCGGCGTTCGCTGGGACCTCTACGCTGGGCTCGGCGACCGTCGGCTCCGGCGTGGGGCGCTTGCCCCACCGGGCTACCCCCACCGAGAGCTCCAGGCGGGCTGGCTGCCCGGGGGTGCCGTAGTAGGCGAGTCCTACCCGTGGGCGTGCGCCATCCCCCTTCAGCAGGTGCGCGGTGGCCCCCGCGGAGAGCACCGGCCGAGCCGTTCCATCGATCGACGTGTCCCTCAGGACGCCGAGCCCAGGCTGGAGCGCGATCCGCGCGCTGCTCACGTCGCCAACGAGCAGGTTCGGACGCACCAGCGCCGCCGTCAACAGGCGGCCGGATGTCGACGCCCCGGTTCGAACCGCGAGGTCGGCGCCGACACGGCCAGTCCACGCCCAGCCTACGGCTCCGCCGACGCCCCACAGGTGTGCGCTCGGGTTGTCTTCGCCGACTGCGTCTGCCGGTGCGGCGCCCGACGAGTGGAGCAACGCGACGTCGTAGATGGGGGCCGCGACGGACCCTGCGACCAGGAGGGAGAGGATCATCGGCGCTCCAACACAACGGGGCGGCGGTGGGTCGAGCTCTCCACGCGGCCCTCGGCGTGGGTCCCGTCGGCGCTCACGGTGAGGGTGTAGGTGGCGGGCGGCACCCCGTCGTCACGCAGGACGAGGGTGCGACGTGCCGGCGACCAGTGCGTGGTGGTGGTGGTCTGGCTTCGGTTCGGGCCGAACTGAGTGGTCGCCGTACCCCCGTGGGCGCCGATCTCCAGCGTCAGCAGCACGCCTCCGAGGGAACCCTCCCAGGTACCCCACGGCGCGTTGGAGTCGTTGACGTCGGCGGGGTGAGGGGCAGGTGGGGGCGGCGTCGCCGCGGTGAGTCTGGGGGGCGACGGGGCAACGGTCGCTGGCTCCTCGAACGCGATGGGTTCGGGAGCGGGCTCGGGTCTCGGAACGAGCGGGCTCTCCGCGGGGTCGGATTCCGGCGCCGCTGCTGCTTCCACAGGCTGGGTTGGGGCTGGGGGGGGCAGGTTCCGCGCCGGTGCCAGCAGCCAGACGCAGGCCGCCGTGACCACCACAGCGGCCGCAGCTGCTGGCCACCATGCCCTCGCGGTGGGCGCTGGCTCGGGCGCGTCCGCCACCGTGAGGGCATCGGAGGCCGACGGCTCGGGAAGAATGGTCTCCCGGGCCTTGCGGTTGGGCAGGTCCGCGACGAACTGCTCACGAACCGACGGGTCCTCATCGTCTGGAGGAGCCAGGGTTCCCTGCGCACCAGCGTCCACGCCCGCGCTGAAGATGGCGGCGGGCTCCGCGAAGAAGCGCTTGTTCACTGCCGCGATCCCGTCGAGCTGACCTTCCGCCAGGATGCGGAGAAGCACCTCGGCCATGTCCCCCGCCGTGCGCCAGCGAAGCTCTGGTGCCGCGGAGAGCGCGTCCATCAGGACGGGCCTCAGGGGCTCCGGGACCTCGCGCCACCGGGGGCTGATGTCGGAGGCCAGGAAGAGGTCTACCGGGTTCTCCCCCGTGAGCAGTGTGTAGAGAGTGGCCCCCATGGCGTAGATGTCGGCGGTGGGGCCCACGGAGGCGGCATCGAGCCGCTGCTCGGGGGGCATGTAGGCCAGGGACCCCATGATCGACCCAGCTCGGGTACGGCGCAGATCATGGGCGAGCAGCGCGATGCCGAAGTCGGCCAGGAGCGGCCGCCCGCTGTGGTCCAGGAGCACGTTCTGGGGCTTCACATCCCGATGGATGATGCCGTGGCTGTGGGCGACGGAGAGGGCGCCCAACAGGTCGATGGTCAGCGCGACCGCCTCGGCGGGCGGGAGGGGGCCCGTGGCATCGAGTCGGTCCTGGAGGGAGCCGCCCGCCGCGAGGTCCATGACGACGTACTCGAGGTCTCCTTCGGTGCCGACGTCGTGGATTCCAAGGATGTTGGGGTGGTGGATGGCGGCCATGGCCTTGGCCTCGGACCGAAGTCGGCGCCTAAGACCCTTGGTCCCCTGCTCCTGAGGAAAGACGATCTTGATGGCCCGGTCCACTCCGAGGGCCGTGTCCGTCGCTCGGACCACCACCGCCATGCCGCCCCGCCCGAGGGGTGCTCGGAGCACGTAGCGGCGGCCGCCGAGGGCGTCGGGAAGGGGGGGCAGCGGGTGCATGGCGCAAGCTAGCGGACGGTCCGAGGAAGCCGATAGCTCGCCGAGGTCGAATTCAACTCGGATGCAACCGAAGCGGCCTGGTCGAGCGCAGGGCTGCCTCATCGGTCTCGAGGCCCTCGATGCCGGGTTGGCTGCGCAGCCCTCCCGTCTGCTGCGTGGAGTCGCTGAATCGTGCGAAAGAGCTCGGATACGGAGAACGGCTTCGGCAGGAATGCGTGGGCTGCGTGAGGGGGCCCGAACCTCGATCCATCACCCGCGCCACTCATACACACCACGGGAAGGTCGGGTCGCAGCTCTCTCAAGCGAGTCAGGGTCTGTCGACCATCCATCGGCCCCAGATCGAAGTCGAGCAGGACCAGGTCATGGCTCGACGCCCGCTCCAGCTCCCGTATGGCGGCGGGGCCAGACTCGGCGACGGTGCAGTGGTGCCCTGTCCGCTCGAGGAGCTCCTGCAACACCGAGCGCACCGCTCGGCAGTCGTCAACGATCAGGACACGCATGGTGCCTCGATGGGAACGAACAGGAGGTTGTGCGACGGCGCCCGGGCCAACGCGGGTAGAGCGGAACCCATGGGGCCGGCCTTCGCAGGCTTGCGGGGTGGCGAGGGCCTCTCCGGCGAGGGGTCAAAAGAGGTCCCCGAAGTAGGCCGTGATGTCGAAGCCGAACTGCAGGTACGTCCCGGAGCTGATGTCGTCGAGCTCCCGGCCGTTGCTGTTCGTGTAGTAGTGATTCGCGGGGATGTTGTACTGGGTGAACACAGAGCCCTGCACGCCCGCGAGCTTGCGGTGGAAGATGGACCCCAGCTGGAGCCGCACGGGGTAGTGCGGCACATTGAGCTTCGCCTCTTTCTCGCCGCGCCACACCATCGACCCGAAGCCGACGCCCCCACCCAGGAGGACGTCCATGCCCTCGAACGAGGCGATGGCCTGGTCGTAGTGAGCGATGAGCGTGCTGTCGGTGTAGCCCTTGCCGAGGTCGACGGAGCCGGTCAGGCCGAGCCGCCAGGAATCCCCGGCGTAGTACACGGCGTCCACGCCGAGGATGACGTCGCCCCGTACGCCGATGATGGCCGGGTCTCCCTTCACGGTGTCCGCCTCCACCTCCTCGGGGAGCGACATGGGAAGATGACCAGGGATGAACACGGTGCCCAGGCGCGGCCCAACGCCCCATGCCGAGCGTGCCATGGGTGGCTCGGCGTGGGCGGGAAGCGACGCGAGCGCCAAGGCCATCAGCATCGTCGTGCGGTACATGCGTCTCTCCTCTGTGCGACATGGTGGGCCAGATCGTGGCACACCTCCGCTCCTGGGACACCGCCGGCACGCGACGGGTCACATCTCGACGCCAGATTCTCATCTAGAGGGAATCGACTGATAGTAGCGGCATTATCGTGGCGTTCGATCTTCGCTGTGACCCCATCGCCCCGACCCGTGTCTCTTGTGTTTCCATTGCATCTGGCGCCCGTTGGTGTGTGTGGATCAATCTGGCCATAGGCATGTTTGGACCACTGATTTGACGTGATCTTGCAGGTTTTGTGGAAATAGGTGTGACCATGACGGGGCCCGCCGTGTCTCCCCGTCAGACAGCGAATCGACGCTGCGTTTGCCAAGGAGAAGGCCGTGGCCAGTTCCAACGCTTCCGTGAAGACCTCCCCGCCACCCAAGCAGGAAGCCCGCCTCCAGGCACAGTCCTCGGCGTCCGACGCCGTCCTTCTGGAGAGCGAGGGAGGCCAGACGTCCATCCAACCACATGTGGTGGCCAAGATCGCCGGCCTCGCTGTTCGAGAGGTGAACGGGGTCCACGCGCTGGTACCTTTTGGGACGGGTCAGGCCATCACGTCGCTTGCGCGGGCCGTGACAGGCGCCCAGATGCGCGACCTGGGCGTCTCGGTCGAGGTCGGGACCATCGAGGCCGCGGTGGATGTGCGGATCACGACCAACTACGGCGTCTCCATTCCGGAGATTGCTGCGAGTGTTCGGTCCAATGTGTCGGCCCGGATCATGGACACGACCGGGCTCAGGGTGACGGAGGTCAACATCGAGGTCGTGGACCTCTTCTTCGCAGAGGACGAGCTGGAGCCGACCCCCGTGCGGCGGGTCCAGTAGCCCTGGTCGTCTGGCGACACTCGAGCTTGGAGGAGACATGAGCGCGCGCGGATGGTGCGTACTGGGGCTGTTGATGCCGACGTTGGCCTGGGCCGACGACGACCCCTACCGTTGGGATGCTGCAGACCCTGCCACCCAACTGGCTCAGAACCGGGAGGAGCTACCTGCCGGAACAGGCGGGGTGTTCGTCCCCAGTCTGTCCGGCGCAGGCGACGAGCCTGTGGTCTACTTCGTGAGCGGAGAGCGTGTCCTCTCCGGACCGGTCGGGCAGCGAGTGGCGTTGCCGTCGGGCCGCTACACCGTGCTCGTCGGCTCCTTGGATCCGTCCTCCTCGGAAGGGGTGCCGATTCGGGTCGAGGCAGGGAAGACCACGCTGGTTCCGGTGTCGTGGGGGGGGCTGCGGCTCGACCTCGTGGATCGGAGGGGACAGAAGACCACGGCCCCCTTGCAGATCGTGGACGTCTCGAGCGGCAAGACCGTGAGCATGTCGCCGGAGATGGGGGACGAGGCCAGGACCCGCCTCCTGAAGCCGGGCCTGTATCGCATCCAGAGTCCCGGCACGGTCGGTGTGGACCAGCCGGACTTCGTCACGGTGCACGTGGTGGAGGGAGGCCTCGCCCATCTGCGGGTGTTCGTCGACGGGCGCGGCACCATCGAGGGCGGCGGCGTGGTGATGTCGGACCAGGTGTCCCCGTCGGCCCCCAGCGGTCGAGGCGGCTGGCGCCGAGCGCTCGTGCTGGGGGCAGATGGCTCCTACAGCCAGTTCAGGGCCACGCCGGGCAGTCCTGACCTCGCCTTCGGGCAGGGCTCTGTCTTCGTGAACGCCGAGGCCACCTACAGCGACGACCGCCACGTCCTGGAGATGCGCGGCATCGTCGACGAAGGGCTGTCGCTCGTGCAGCCAGGCAGCGGCAAGCCGCTACCGCTCATCAAGGGGCGCGACACAGCGTCGGCCGACGTCCTCTACACGCTGCTGCTCAACGAGGGCGTGGGCCTCTACGCCGGCGGCGGGGCCGAGACCAACCTGCTGCCGACGGACTCGGTGACGGCCGAAGACACCACCGCTGTGTTCATCGACGCCCAGGGCAACCGAGAGACGGTCGGTGTCGAGGCGGGGGAGTCCTTTCGCATTGCCGACGCGTTGGCCCCGACCAGCGCCCGCACGGGTGCAGGGGCACGTCTACGCCTCTCCACGGCCCGGGACTTCGAGTTGTCGGTCCGCGCTGGCGTCGGATCGCGCCACTACTGGTTCGGCGGGTCGGCGATTCCTCTGGATGACCCCGACACCAGCGCCATCGAGCACCTACGACCCGACAACCTCCAGCGCGTCGGCGCGGAGGCCGGAGCGCAGCTCACGGTGCGTCTGACCAAGTTCGCCACCTACACGACCGAGGCGCTGGCCTTCGAGGCCTTCCAGGACCTCGGCGCTCCCGACCGACTCATCCTGTCCTGGGACAACGACCTGTCTTTGGGCATCACGCGGGCCATCTCGGTGCACTACCGCGCGAACTTCGACCAGATCCGCGAGATCACGGACACGCCGCAGATCGAGCAGGGCGTGTTCCTGCGTGCGTCCTGGAATCTGCTGTGACCACGGCAAAGGAGACCCCGATGTTCTACCGAGCGACGTCCTGGTCGCTGTGGCTGGCCCTGATCGCCAGTCCGGCCATGGCCAAGGACAAGGACAAGGAGCTGGACGAAGACCTGCGCCTGGCGGTCACGGCGTCGGCCTTGTCCGCCGAGCAGGCGGACCGCCCCGTGGTGGGGCCCGGAGATGTTGCGACTCCGATCCGAGAGGCCGCCATGGCCACCGTGGTGCGCGACGGCACCATGCTGGGCCTCGAAGACGAGCCGCAGTCATCGGCGGTCCCCGGTGTCCCCGCCGGGGAGGAGACCGAGGCGATCGGCCCCTTCGAGGAGGAGGCGACCGTGGCCGCTCTGGAGGAGAGGACCGTGGCTGTGGTCGCTCCAGCCGCTCCACCCGCTGCATCCGCCGTGCCGCCGCTGCCTTCGTCCGGCCTGTACGCCGACGCTGGACTGACCGCGGCCCTGATGGGGCTGACTCGCTCCATCGACGAGCAGCGGATGATGAGCCAGGTGGAGGCGCGCCTCGCCGACAAGCAGCGGCTGATCGACCGGCTCCAGACGGACGTCGACCGCAGCCTCTACGGCGCGCCCACCGCGACGGCCCCGATGGCGCAGGCGGCGACCGACCCGGGGGCGGTGGACGACCCGGCCTCCCGTGGGGCTGCGCCGGCCAAGCCGACGCCCCCGCCCGTGGCGACGAACCCGGCGGACGCTGCAGAGCAGGCCAAGCGTCGCGCTGCTGCGACGGCTTCGTCGGAAGGTCCGGAGCCGACCACGCCGGACCCCGTCACCCAGGCCATTCTGGACCGCCTGGATGCCCAGCAGGCGCTGCTCGTGGAGCTTCAGTCCCAGAAGACGGCGACGCCTCCCTCTCCGCGTTCGCCCGTGGCAGCTCCCCTGCCGCCCGGTGCGTCCGACGAAGCGCGCTGGGAAGCGGTCGAGGCCGAGCGCGAGGCCATGGCTGCCGAGCTCCAGGCGCTGCGCGACACACAGTGGAAGCTCCAGTACCAGCTCGAGAACGGTAGGGCGCCTGGCGGGTCCCCCGCGGGCTCTGGATCCGCCCGAGCAGACGGGCAGGGCGCCTCGGCGTCCACGAGAACCGACCCGCCACCCCAGGCGCATCCACCGGGCGGCTCCCACGGTCCGCAGCCGTATGGCGGTGCCTATGGGCCCTACCCTCCCCAGGGGTACTCGTCGACGCCTGCACCGCAGGACAACACCGAGGTCCAGGCCCTTCGGGCGCGCCTGCAAGCGCTCGAGGCGGAGAGTGCTGTGAGCGCCGCCACGGCGGAGCGAGATCGGCAGATCGTGCTCCTCGAGGCCCAGCTCGCCGCTGCGAGCTCGTCGGCGCCCACGGGCGAGTCGTCTGCGGAGCTCGAGGCCCTCCGCGCGGAGATCGAGGCGCTGAAGGCCGAGTCGGAGGAACCGGACTCGGAGACCCAGGCGCTACGTGATGCGGTCCTTGCCACCGAGGCCGACCGGGATCGAGTCGATGCCCTGGCCCTGCAGATGCAGGAGCTGGAGCAAGAGCGTGCGGCGCTGGCGTCCGAGCTGGCGACGGCCGACGAGGCCCGCCAGGCAGAACTCGCCGCCGAGCGGGAGGCCAATGCGGAACGCACGGCGGCTCTCGAGGCGGAGCTCACGCGGCTCCAGGGGCGCACGAAGGAGATGGAGAAGCTCTACACCAACCGCTACGAGTCGGTGCTGGCGCAGCTCCAGCCCCTGGTCGACAGTGGGCTGGACGTTCGCGTCGTCGCTGGAAAGATCAAGGTCGAGCTTCCGTCCGACGTCCTCTTCGCATCGGGCTCGGCCACCCTCTCTCGCAAGGGCCGCGAGGAAGTTCAGAGGGTGGCCGGTGCCCTTCGGCCGTTCCGGACCATGCTCGTGCAGGTCGAAGGTCACACCGACAACGTGCCGGTCAAGAGCTTCAAGTACGAGTCCAACTACGACCTGGCCTTCGCGCGGGCGAAGGACGTGATGAACGTGATGCTGGAGGCGGGTCTCGATGCCGACCGGGTCTCGGCTGCCTCCTTCGGTGACACACGCCCCGTCACCGACAACGACACCCGGACCAGCCGGGCCCGCAACCGACGCATCGAGCTCACCCTGGAGCTCATGCCGGACGCGGCGCCTTGATGCACGGTCTTTCCTCGCCTTTTGGCGCTCTCACCACTTGGTCTTCGGACCCAACGCGGCTTCGACCGCACCTCGAGGAGACAACCATGGGTCGCACCCTTTCCACTCTCATCTTTGCTCTCGCGCTGGCCGGTTGCGACAGCCTCGGGCCCGACTACGACGTCACCGAGGGGGAGCTCACCGTCATCCAGCCCCTCGCGGACGACTTCACCTTCGCCGGGGATGCCACGCGCATCATCGTCCTGCTGGCCGACGACAACGGCAACGAGGACGTCGACGTCGTGTTCACCAGCGACATCGACGGCGAGCTGTGCGTCACCGAGTTCGACGAGGACGGGCTGGCTGACTGTACGGCCATCCTGAGCGTCGGCGACCACTTCCTGAAGGTCGAGGCCGTGTTGGACGACGACGTCGTCGCCGACACCGCCTTCCCCCACGACGTCGTGACACCCAGCGGGGACCTGAACGATCTCGATCAGGACGGCTTCTCTGTGGCCGAGGGCGACTGCGACGACAACAACCCCAACACCTACCCCGGTGCCCTGGAGCTCGTCGATGGCTTCGACAACGACTGCGACGGCTTCGTGGACGAGGGCATCGACACCTTCGACAACGACGGCGATGGCTACGCCGAAGCCAACGGGGACTGTGACGACACCGACCCGGCCCGCAGCCCGGGCGCTCCCGAGCTCGAAGACGGCATCGACAACGACTGCGACAACCTCGTCGACGAGGGAACGCCGTCGTTCGATGACGACGGCGACGGCTACGCCGAGGTCGATGGCGACTGTTTCGACAACTCGGACCTCGTCTTCCCAGGTGCGCCGGAGCTCGCCGACGGTCTCGACAACGACTGCGACGGCACGGTCGACGAGGGCACCGTCAACTTCGACGACGACGGCGACGGCTACTCGGAGGCCCTCGGCGACTGCAACGACGCCAACTCCGCCATCTCTCCCGTAGCGAGCGAGGTCCTCGACGGCATCGACAACAACTGTGACGGTCGCATCGACGAGGGCACCGCAGCCTACGACGACGACGGCGACGGCTTCTCGGAGAACGCCGGAGACTGCAACGACGTCCTGGACTTCGTGTACCCGGGGGCCGTGGAGCGCACCGATGGAGTCGACAACGACTGCGACGGTGTCATCGACGAGGTCGACGGCATCTACGAGGGGGAGGTGACCGTGGTGGTCACGGGCGCCACGGTGGACGTGTGCTCGGGCCCCCTCTCCGTGGATGTCGACAGCGCCTCGGCCCTGCCGGTGATGGGGCTCGGGGACTGCCGCGTGGGGCTGTTCGAGGCCTTGTCGCTGACCGGCACCATCTCGGGCACGGACGCCACGGGCGACGTCAGCGCGACGGTCGTGGGGCAGGCAGCGACGACCGCCTGGAGCGGGGGATTCTCGGGCGATGACGTCGGCGGCACCTTCACGGGCTCGGTGAGCGACGGCGTCGACAGCTACGACTTCACCGCCGTCTTCAGCGCGAGCCGCTGAGAATGGCCACCCTTCTCCAGCTGGTGCGGCGTCTCGTGGCGCTGCTCGTGGGCGCCGCCCTGCTCGGAGCAGGGGGGGCCGTGATCGGGCAGACGTTGCGGCTCCTGCCTCCGCAGCGCCTGGCGTGGGCGGGCCTGGAGGTCGTTCTCCAGCCTGCCGTGGACGGTGTCTGGGTGGCTTCCGCCGTGCTGGCGGTGGTCCTGGGCTTGTCGCTGGCGTTCGTGGCGCTCCTCCCCGGAGCGTCCCGTCGCCGCACGCAACGACTCGAGCTCCCCGGCACGCCCGACCACCTGGGTCTGTCGGTGAGCGTGGCTGCACGGACGCTCGAGTCCTTGCTTCGCTACGAGAGCTCCCACGTGGAGGGTGTGCGCCGGCTGGAGTCGAACATCACCCTGGTCGAGGATGGTTGGGCGGTACGCACGTCGGTCGTCGTGGGGCGGGAGCGTCCCATGCGGGACATCGCCACCGACCTGGACCGACGCCTACGTCACGCCCTGTTCGCACACACCGGGCTCAACGTGTCGAGCCTGGATCTTGAACTGGACTTCGTCGCCGAGCGGCAGGCGCGTCGGCAGAGGGTGGCATGATGGAGGAGGACGCTGTGGAACGACCGTCCGAGACGTGGGTGATGGGCGGCTTCTTCGTGGGCGCCCTGGTCGGGGCCTACGCGATGTGGGCCGGCCCCGTGGCCGCACTGGTGGTGGTGGCTTCCGGGGCCGTCGGGGCCGTGGGGGCGATGGGGTTGCGGTTGCTGAGCCGGGTCGATGTGCGTCGACTGGTGGCGCTGCTGACGGAGGAGGAGCGATGAGCGGGTCGCGTCGGAAGACACTGTGGTTCGCTGGGGGCCTGTGGGTAGGGCTGGTCGCAGGTGCTTCGGTAGGGATGCTCGTGGCCTGGGACGCCAGGCTCCGTGTCGCGTCGGCGCGGATGGAGGTGGAGGCGATGCAGGACCTGGACCGTGAGCAGGAGGATGCTCTCCGGACCTGTGAGCGTCGACAACGGCTCGCCGAGGTTCTCGCCGAGATCCACCAGGAGAACTACGGTCGGGCCCGATCCCTGCTTGCCGTTCTCGTCGAGGACGTACGGCTTGACGACGGCGAGCTGGCCGAGGAGCTGGCGTCGATCGTCATCGAGTCGGATCGGCCGCCGAGCGCTGCGAGGGAGCTCTCCGAGTTTCTGCTCCCGATCGACGACTGAACCCGCCGCCCGTGCACGGGGGTGCCTTCGGCGACGCCGTGGCCCGGGACCTCCTCACGAGTCGGCGTACAGGGCGTCGATCTCGTCCGTGAGGGCTTCCACCCATCGTGTCCGAGAGACCTTACCCGTGGGGGTGAGGGCCTCGGGCCCGGGGGGAGCGACCACCGCGACCCTGCGCACCCGAAGCTCTGGCGCCAGGTCACGGGCCATGGCGGCCAGTGCCTCCTGCAGGCCCTCCGGAGACGGACGACCGGACACCGCGGCCACCAGATGGGGCCGACCTTCGCCAACGACCATGGCATGGGTCACGCCGCTCACAGCCAGCAGACGGGCCTCCAGGGGCGCCGGGGCCACGTTCTTGCCCATGCTCGTCACGATGAGGTCCTTGAGGCGACCCGTGATGCGAAGCTGACCCGTGGCCGACCAGGCCCCCAGGTCACCCGTGCGAAACCATCCGTCCTTCGTCCATGATGCGCTGGTGAGCGCCTCATCGTCCCAATAGCCCTTGCAGACCTGCGGGCCGCGGACCTGTACGTCCCCGGCCTTCCCGAGGCGGAGCTCGGTGCCCGACACGGGGACGCCCACGGAGCCGACCTCCCTGGCGTTCGGGTGGGGAACGGTGAGCAGGCCCGCCGCTTCCGTGAGGCCGTAGCCCTCGAGGATCGGTAGGCCGGCGGTGGAGAATGCGTCGAGCAGCTCCCTGGAGAGGGGAGCGGCGCCGCTGGTGACCGTGTGAGCGCGATCGAGCCCCAGCGTGGTCCGCGGGTCGTCGCAGCCAGCCGAGGCCTCCGAGAGCTTCTGCCAGACGGCGGGCACCCCCAGGAAGAACGTGGGCCTTGCCTGGCGAAGGGCGTCCGTGACGTCCTCGACGCGGTCGCAGAAGTGGACGTGTCCCGCGAGTCCCGTCGCAAGGGTGATGTGGAAGAGCTGCTCGGAGACGTGGGCCAACGGCAGGTAGCTGACGATGCGGTAGCCGTCTGGAGCGGCGAAGTCCGGGTAGCGCTCGAGGAGGGCATGAGCGGCGGCGAGGAGGTTGCCGTGCGTGAGCAGCACGCCCTTCGGTCGGCCCGTGGTGCCGGACGTGAAGAGGATCATCGCGACGTCCTGGGGGCTCGACGTGACGTCGATCGCCACCGGGGCCAGCTCGTGCCACGCACCCAGTCCATGGACGGGACACGGGAGGCCGGACGTGTCGAGCTCCGGGTCCGCGAGCAGAAGTCGGGCGTCGCTGCGGCGGAGAATGGCGGCCCACTCGCTCCGGGTGCCTGTGTAGGCGAGAGGCACAGCGATGGCTCCGAGCGTCAACACCGCCAGCTCGCCCACGACCCACGCCGGCGTGTTCCGGCCCACCAGAGCGACGCGGTCCCCCCGGCCGACGCCCTGGGCGACGAGGCCCGTCACCACGCCGTCGACGGCTCGCCGTACGTCCGCCCAGCTCCACACGGCATCCCGGTGCCGCCAGGCCTCTCGTTCGGGAGCGGCCCTCAAGGCCATGTGAATCGGCAGCACCCGAGGCACCTACGGGCTGCCTGCAGCCGCGACGTCGACCCGCACGGCGCGGATGCGGCCATTGCCGGCCTCGAGCGGCTCGGGACCTGGACTCCTCGCTTCCATCAGGAACAGTGTACGGCCGTCGTCGCCGCCAAGCGCACAGGCGTAGGTGTCGAAGCCGTCGCACGTGGGGATGCGGGAGAGCACCTCCCCTCCCTCCCGCACACGCACCGTGGCGCTTGGCTCCTGGTCGGCGAAGGTGCCACCGATGGAGAGCGCAACCCAGATGCAGCCCTCCTGGTCGAGGCAGATTCCGTCGGGCAGACCGGGAAGAGAGGCCCACACTCGGCGGTTCGACAGGCTTCCGTCCGGGTCGATGTCGAAGGCGGTGAGGCAGCACGAGGGAGACTCGGCAACCACCAGGGTTCGCCCGCCATCCGCGAGGACCATCCCGTTGGGGAACATGAGGTCCTCTGCGACCACCCGGGCTCGACCAGCTGGACCGACGTGGACGAGGGTGGTGCTGCACCACGCCTCACCCGCGAGCACATCGAACCCGAAGTTGGAGACGTAGGCGCTGCCATCGGCGCCCACCACCATGTCGTTCGCCAGGGACCGCACCATCCCGTTCAGGTCGGCGTGCTCGACCAGGGTGCCGGACTCCAGCCGCAGCACTCGCTGCTCCTCCATCGACACGACCAGCAACTGCCCGTCGGGCAGCCACCCCAGTCCGGAGGGGCGCCCAGGTACCTCCGTCAGGGTGCGAAGGTCGCTCCCGTCCCAGGTGCAGACCCGGCCTCCGTGCATGTCGGAGAAGACGAGGGCTCCATCTCGCCATCTCGGCCCTTCTGGGAAGACGAGGTTGTCCAGGATCACGCGCGGTTCCACTCTGCCCCCTTCGCCGGTTCACCTGCCGGTGGCGGCCCATGGCCGGTATCGGGTCGCGCCATCCTCGTGCAAGCCACGTACGCGGGCGGTCGGGCGACCGTTGCGGTGACGTGGGCCGAGGCCCCTCGGACCCGATCGATCGTGTAGGTTGCTGCTTCGAGTCGCGCGCTGTGGCTGCCGCAGACGTGGCGCGTCGGGCTGGCGGCGGCCTTCCCTCATCCCCCCAAGGGAGAGGCCCACATTAGGATGCCCACCGGAGGCACCATGTGGTGGTGGCTGATGGCGTGTACCCGGGTCCTGGACCTCGGTGGCGCCGGCCCGAGCGACACATCCGCACCGACCGACACGGGCGGCCACGCCTCTGTGTGCCTGCCCGGATCCGCCCCGGGCTTCGAGATGCCGAGCCCACAGTGGGCCCTCGCCGCCCTCCACGCCGAGCGGCAGCTGGACGGTCTCGGTGACAGCGCCCTGACGGCCCTCGACGCGGACTTCGTGCTGGCCCTGGCCTGGCAGCAGTCCGCCTTCGACTGCGGCGACTACGGCGTTCCCTGGGGTTCGACGAGCGACGACGAGGGAGGCTGCCTGCGGATGACCGACCCGGTCGTTTGGCAGGAGCTGTGTCGGCTCTACCCGGACGTCTACGACTGCGACGCCTACGACGGCTTCTTCGTGGGGGACCGACCCGCGACCTCCGCGCTGTCCCTCGCCTGGTTCGCTCTGGCCGGGCACGCCCTCCTGGGCCGCTACGGGGAGGACCCCGATGGCTACTATGGTCCGACCCGACCCCGCCGGCTTCCCCACGCCACCGCCATCATGGTCGCCCGCACCCCCTGGTTCGCCTTCGACGAGGCCTTCGCGGACTGCGACGACGACCTGGGTCCCTGCGTCGACACCGATCTGGCCGCCCTCGTCGGCGGTCTCGACGCCAAGCTCGACACCCTCGACGGCGCCTCGTGCTACGACGTGGCCCTCACGGAGGACGACGTCGTGGCCTACGTCGACGAGCTCCGTGTCCTCTGGCCGGGGGAGGACTGGGACACCGCCGAGCAGGATGCCGTCGCTGCCCTGGGCGTCGGCTCCTTCTCCGAGGAGGCCCCCGCGATCCTCGACGCCCTCGACGCCGTGCTGGTGCGTCGTCTCCTCTGCCCCGAGCGCGAGCTGAGCACGTGGTACTCCCTCCCTTGCCCGTAGCCCTGGTGGTCCTCGACCACCTGGAAGCTGCCGAAGAGAGCGCCTGGCTCGACGAGCTCGACCTCCAGGGCACCCCGTACACCGTGGTCCTGCCCCCCGAGGGCTTCGGGGACGCCGGCAGCAGCGAGCAGCTCTCCCTCGCCCGGAGCGTGGCGGGGGATGCGGAGGCCGTGGCCTGGCTCTCGGTCGACGAGCAGGCGCTCCACCTCTCCCTCGCCTTCCTCTCCGAGGACCGGGCGGAGGTAAAGGTCGTGGACGCGCCCCGCGACGCCGACGGCCCCTCCCGGCTGGCCCTCGCGACGCGGACGCTCCTCACCGAGGCCCGCCAGCCTCCGGTCGCGGCCCCGGTGCCCGAGCCTGCTCCGGAGCCGCCCCCCGTCACACCAGACCCCCTGCGCTGGCAGTTGACCGCCGGCGTCGTCCTCCCCACCCACTCCCTGGCGGGGGGCCTGCGCCCGGCCGTCGACGGCGAGCTCACCTGGCCCGTCGGTCCCCTCCGGGCGGGTGGCGGGCTCGGCCTGCAGGGCAACGGGCACCACCTCCGGGGCGGTCCACGGGCTCTGGTGCGGTGGGGCCCGGCCCTCGTCGGCGGCAGCGTCGACGTCGTGGGCCTGGAGTGGGTCACCTGGGTCCAGCCGCGTCTCGAGGCGGGCCTGACCGTCAGCCGGGGAGCCACCGCGGAGCTTCGGGTCCGCTGGGCCCCGCTCCGGGACCAGGTCCTCGACGGCGACCTCCTCTACGACAGTGGCCGCGTCGAGGTCGGACTCCATCTGGGGTGGGCGCGACAGATCCGCGGGGGCTGACGACATGGAAGGGTGTGAGCGCCGTGTCCGACCCTGAGTCCGTGTCCCCGGATCCCGATGCTTCCTTCGTCCGCGCCCTCCGCGCCGGCGACCTGGAGGCGCTCGGCCACCTGTACCGTCGACACGGCGGACCCGTGCGCACCCTCCTGCTGCGAGTCGAGCCGATGCTGAGCCCCGAAGATGCCGCCGACCTGACCCACGACACCTTCCTCACCTTCCGGGAGGGCCTCGACCGCTACGAGCACCAGGGGCGGCTGCGGAGCTGGCTGTACGGCATTGCCGTCCGCAAGGCGAAGGCCACCCGACGGCGCCGCTGGTGGCGTCAGAAGCTCCGCTTCGGTGGGGGGGAGCGGGCCGCGGGGGTGTCGCTGCACCGGGAGGACGACGAGGCCCGGGTCGACGCCCGGCGTCGCATCGAGAGGCTCCTCGCCGAGCTCCCCGATGCCCAGCGGGAGGTCCTCGTGCTGAACGCCATCGAGGGTCTGTCGGTCCAGGACACCGCCGCGGTGCTCGGTGTCTCGGAGAACGCCGTCTCCACCCGGCTCTACCGGGCCCGCAAGCAGCTGAAGGAGGCCCCATGAGCCTCGACGACGACCTGAAGGACTGGGCCGCGCACCGGAGCGCTCCGCCCCCCACCGACGGCGATGTGGACCGACTGCTGGCCGATGCGTCCGCACCGGCGTCTCGGCGCTGGCTGTGGTGGGTGGGGGGGGCTGTGGGGCTCGGCACCGGTGGTCTTGTGCTCGCTGTCGTGGGCCTCGTGGTGGGGTGGTCCGTGGTGGAGCCCGTCGAGGCGCCACCGGAGCCCGTCGTCGTCCTCCCGGCGGTGCAGGCTCCGGAAGCCTGGACCGGGCGGGTCGAGCACGAGGGCGACGTCTTCGAGATCGACGGCTCCCTGACCCCCGCGGCTGGCCGTTACGAGCTCGACGGCACCGTCGTCGTGGAGGCGGCTCCCCGCGGGGAGGGGCCGCCGCTGGTGGTCGCCGCCGCGGACCACGAGGTGACCGTGGTGGGCACCGTGTTCACCGTCGTCTCCGACCCCTTCTCCGTGGAGGTGGCCGAGGGGGTGGTCCGGGTGACGGGAGGGGAGGGGAGCTGGACCCTCGAGGCCGGGGATCGCTTCGTCGCCGGGGCGGTGGTTCGGCCCGTCCCGGCACCGGCGCCGGCCCCGTTGCTCGGGCTGGACGATGCGCGGCAGCGGCTGCGGGCGGGGGACCTGGACGGGGCCGAGGGCATCCTCCGGCAGCGGCTGGAGCTGGACCCCGAGGCGGCGGATGCGTGGCGGCTGCTGGCGGCGATTGCGGCGCGGCGGGGGGACGTCGACGGCGGGTTGGTGGCGTGGGCCGAGGTGGAGGCTCATGGCAGCGAGGCGCTGGCCCAGCGGGCGCGCTTCGAGCAGGGGACCCTGCTGGGGGCGGTGCCGGAGGCGGTGGCGGTGTGGCGTCGGTTCCTGGAGACGCCGGATCCGCTGGCGCCCGAGGCGCGGCTGGGGCTGGCCCGGGCGCTGGAGGCGGCGGGGGATGGGGCTGGGGCGCGGGTGGAGCTGGAGAGGGTGGTGGAGGAGCATCCGGGGACGGGGGCGGCGGTGACGGCGCGGGCGTTGTTGGGGGGGTGACGTGCGCTCGCAGGCGGTGCCCGTTGCCATCCGACGGCTCCGGGCGTGGATCGAGGCGGACCCCCGCGACCCGAGCATCCTGCTCACCGAGTACGGTCGCGGGTGGCGGCTGGTCTGCAACCCACCCCCTGCCGAGAGCCCGCCAACGCCGACCCTGCTGGGGCGCTCCACGGTGTTGCCCTCGGTGGGGGCGGGCTGGGAGCAAGGCGATTTGCAGGTGATCGTCGGGCCCGGAGGGGTTGGCAAGACCACGCTCGCACGGGCAGCGATGCCGCCGGGTGCGGTGTTCGTGGACCTGCAGGAGGCCACGACTGGAGCCCAGTGCCTGGAGATGATTCGTCGGGCGGTACCCGGTCTGCAGCTCGACCACAGCACTCCCGCAGCCGCGACCGAGCGGATCCGCTATCGGCTGACGCCTCTGCCGCTGACGGTGCTCGACGACGCAGAGCAGGTCATCGAGCCGCTGGCGGACCTCGTGACCCACCTGGCCGGTGCCCGGATCCTGGTGACGTCCGTGTGCCGCTCGGTCTGCCCAGAGAGCGCATCATCTTCCTGGAGCCGCTCGCCCCTGATGACGCGGTGGAGCTTTTGCGGCGTCGGGTTGCCCAGGCCGGTGGAGCGGGCCCGCTGCCCTACGAGGCCGTGCTCGATGTGGTCGAGCGCGTCGACCGCCTGCCGCTCGCGATCGAGCTGGTCGCTCCCCGCGCACGGATACTGCCCCTGGACGATCTGGTGAAGCACCTCGATCGTGGGCTGAGCGCCATTCCGAGAGGGCGCGGACGTCCCACCCGTCACAGCTCCATGCGTACCTGTCTGCACGCACCGACCGGGCGCGCGCTCACCACCTCCGCCTCGTCTTCGTCGCCGGCCAGCTCGCGGGCCAGCGCCAGCTCAAGAACTTCGAACGATGCATCATCTGCTCCTGGGTGCGCTGTGGGCCGGGACATCCGGCCTCCGGCGAGCGCCTGGAGAGAAGCTAGCGACGCGCTTCCCGTACCGACTCGAACCGAGTCGAACCCTTTCGTACACCCAGACCCCACCCGGGACGAGTGCTCCCGCCATGGAGGTCGTCGCCCTGGCAGCCGTCGAGGGGCCCACGCACCAGCTCGCAGCGACGCCACCGGTTCGTGGGGCCCCCTACGGCTGGGCACGGTCCGAGGTGGCTCTCTGGGCCCACAACAGAGCGGCGGAGGTGAGGCGACCCTCGAGGTGCGTTGCGGGCGAGTCGGGGAGCGGCGACCTGCATACAGCCAGGTGGAGGTCCTCGGGGCATCGGCCAGCCACCGCCGCTACCCCGGTCCTGTCGCAGTTTGTTCCATCGTGTGGCAGGGCTACCCCGTGACCCTTCCATAGTCCTGTGCCCGAGCCAGGAGGCTCAGGAGGACAACCGACATGTTCATGATGCTCATTCTTTCCCTTACCCCCGCCCTCGCATCCGAGTGCGCGTACGACAGCGACTGCGACGGCGATTCGACGTGCCACTACTTCACCGTTGCGGTGGAGGGAGACTGCTTGCCGTGGCCGCTCGACTTCATCTGCGACCCCGTCGAGCACTGGGCGACGGGGGAGTGCTCGGACGATCTGGGCAAGCTCCGCAACGACTACACCGACGACTGCATGCGACCCGAGAATGGCAGCCAGAGCGTCGGCACCACGGTCACCCGCGACACGTGCGCAGAGACCTCGTCGCGCCGGTGGCACCTGATCGAGCACGGTCAGGGCGTGGTGTCCTACGTGAACAGCTATTCGGACCTTTGCCTTACTCAGGTGGGCGACGGGTACGAGCAGCAGGAGTGTTGGCTCCACAACCCCGCCCAGCAGTTCGAGCTGGACGTCGAGTTCGACGGGAGCTTCCGCATCTTCCACGAGGGCTCGGCGGACACCTGCGTCCGTGCTCATCCCAATGAGACGGATCCCTTCCGGTCCACGACCTGTGACGTGAACAACACGACGTCGCGCCACTGGTGGTACGAGTAGGGTCAGGGGTGGCTGCCCCGAACTCGCTGGACGTTCGAATCTGTAGGACCCGGCCTGCGAGCGTCGGCAAGGCGTGGACCGCCTCTGTGGGCGAGTGTTTCTGGCCTTCGCCGTTCCGGCGTCCCTGCTGAGCGCTGTCGCGTCTCGCGCCTGCTCCGGTCTCCGGGGCGGGCGGATGTGCTCAGGGACCGGTGTCCCGGAGTCGTCGCGCCAAGGTCTGTGTGGTCGCCACCAGGTTTCCTCCCACCGCGCCCATCTCCTCCAACATCCGACGGGCTCGAGCCAGGTGGATCCGGGATGCTTCGTCCTCCCCCTGAGACCACGCGAGATGCCCTCGGCTCACGGCCAACGCCACCTCCAACGCCTTGTGGTCGTTCTTGCCCAGCAGGCCCTCAGCTCGTCGCAAGTCCTCACGGGCGCCATCGAGGTCGCCGCCAAGCCGTGCGCGAACCTCGCCTCGTACGATGTGGGCCTCGGCCGCCAGCTCCGCGACACTCCCCGCAACCGCCTCTACCGAGGCGTCCGCGTGGTTCAAGGCGGCGGGATCACCCATCTCGACGAGCACCCGGGACGTAAAGATGTGGAGGAGGGCGAGAAGTGGGTTCGCGCCAAGCTCGTCGGCCTCCCTTCGCGCCTCCTCGAGCAGGGTCAGCGCCTCGCCGTTCCCACCACGTCGAGCGAGCCTCACCGCCAGGTTGCCCTGCGCCAACCCCTCGGCTCGCCGGTCTCCCACCGCCCTCGACGCACGTATGGCCTTCCGAAAGGCAGCGACGGCCTCGTCCTCGTAGCCACACCGATCCGAGAGCACCCCGAGGTTGTTGATGGTCTGTCCGAGCCCACGCAGGTTCCCTGCTCGCTCCATGCACCTCACGGTCTCGTCGAGCCCTCGACGGGCATCGGTGAGTCGGCCTTGTCGAAGCCACACCGTGGCCAGGTTGCAACGCGCGACCGCCACAGCCGTGGAGTCCCCGAGCGCTAGGGAGGCTTCGAGGGCCACCGTCAATAGCTTCTCCGAGGCGTCCAGATCCCCTGCGCTCTCTCGAACGGCGAGACCGAGCATCGCCGTGGCCCGGGCCCACTCCCGGGTGAACGGCTTGGCCAGGGCCCTCGCCCGCTCGAACAGCGACTTGGCGAACCCGGACTCGCCTTGTTGCATTCGGGACACCCCGTACTCGATCCGGGCCTCAATGGCGCAGGACCCCAGGCCGTTCTCAGCCAGCTCTTGGAGTCGCTGCTCCGCCTCGCCGTAGCGGTTCCTGGCCAGGAGCAGTCGTCCGGCGAGCAGGCCCACTTCCATCCCCAGCTCCCCTCCGACCTGGGCTGGGAGCAGGACCTCCAGCCAACGGTCGACCACGGGCACAGGTGCCGCCTGGAGCAAGCTCCGGCTGGCGGCCACCCCGACCCGAAGACGAGCGACCCCGTCCAGATGCTCCAGGGCGAGGGCAGCGAGGTCGGAGCCTACCCGAGGGTCGGGGATGGTCTTCACGGCGATCCGAGCCACGTCTCCCGACCTGGGGTCGCCATGCTGGAACGCCCACAGGGCCGCGGCCACCGCGTCGGCGGGTCCCAGACCGAGTTTCTCGGCCACCGCCGCCACCCGGCGCTCGCGGGCGGCCTCCAGGACCGCGGGACGCTCCGCGCCACGAAGCCGGGCATGGTCCCGCACCCCATCCAGGAGGCGCAGCCGTCCGGCGTGATCCAGGGGGCGCACCAGGCTCTTCCGAACCAGCGCCTCCACCCGATCCAGGTCGGTGTCCGCAACTCGCTCGGCGCCCTCGGTCCGAAACGGCCCCTCCAGTACCGAGAGGGAGACCAGCACCCGCTGCTCCTCGTCATCGAGTAGGTTCCAGGACCACTCCAGCGCCGCCAGGAGCGTTTGGTGGTGACGCGGTCCCCCCCGACGGTGCCGGCGGAGCACCTGGAATCGGTCGTCGAGGCGGTCGATCAACGACGCCACCGAGAGTACGCTGGCCCTTGACGCGGCCAGCTCGAGGGCAAGGGGAAGTCCGTCGAGGCGCTCCGCCAGTGCCTCCAGCAACGCTTCCTCCTCGTCATCCCACCCGGCCCCGCCAGCACCCGACGCGCGAGAGCGCAGCAAACCAACCGACTCCGACCGACTGAGGGGGCCCACAGAAAGCACCCGCTCCCGAGCCAGGGCCAGGGGTTCTCGGCTGGTGACCACGATGGCCGAGGTCGGTCCATCATGCAGCCACGCCTGCACCGCGTCGGCCACGCCTTCCACGGCGACCTCGGCGGCGTCCAGGACCAACACTCCCTCCCTGCGGGCCCGGAGCGCCACCGCCACTGCGGAGACGGGGTCCTGGCCAGCGTCGAGGTCGAGGGCCACGGCCACCTCGGCCGCTATACCGGCCGCGTCGACCCCCGCCGGTACCGGCACGAACGTGGCGCTTGCTGGAAAAGCGGCAGCATCCGACGTCAGCACCTCGCACGCCAGGCGCGACTTCCCGACTCCACCCGGACCATGCAGGGTCACCAGGCGGGCCTCCAGGATGGCCTCGAGGAGCGCCTCCTTGTCCTTTGCCCGGCCCACGAAGCAGTCGCTCCATTGCGGGAGGCCTCGGGCTGGGGCGGGTCCAGGGGTGGGCAGCACCAGTCGGTAGCCTTCGCCATGGACCGTCTGCAGGTGGAGAGGATCGCTCGCCGACACCTCCACCTTTCTCCGCAAGCGCCGGATCGCTGCGTCGAGGGCCCGGGACGAGGTGTCGCCCGCGTAGCCGAGCACCTCGCGGAACAGCTCCTCACGAGAGACCGTCTCTCTCGCCCGGCCCGCAAGGTAAGCGAGCAGGGCCGCCTCCTGAGAGGAAATCCCCGACGACTCCCCTCCGCGGTACACTTTGCGGGCGTCGAGGTCGACGACGCACCCAGTCAACGTCAACCGTGTAGGGTCCATGACCTGGGCTAACCGGTCGCCGCGAACCCGTCTGAGCCATGCAGTACCCATCCATGGCCCAGAGGCGGCCAGGAGTGGGAAGGGAATGGCGATGAGGTCAGCGTACCGAGGGTGCGTCGGACCGCTTGCGGAACGAGAAGAGGGGCTGGACCGCAAGGGGCGGCTTCCCGCGCGGTCGGACGGGGCCAGGTGCCGTGACGGCGGTCTTGGCGCACGCGTCATCACCGACGGTTGCGCCACCGCGAACCCGGGAGGGCCAGGAGGGCTGGCCCTCCGGCGGGGGGCAGCGGGGGCGGAGCCCCCCGACAACTGGTAGTGAGGGGCGGTGGGCCCGTCGCCGGGCTGGTGGCCGGAGCACCTGCTCGCAGCCATGCCGTCGGTCGGTGTGGCTTTGGCGCGATGCCGGGAGTGGGACGGGGTAGCTTCCCGCGCGGTCGGACGGGGCCAGGTGCCGTGACGGCAGTCTTGGCGCACGCGTCATCACCGACGGTTGCGCCACCGCGAACCCGGGAGGGCCAGGAGGGCTGGCCCTCCGGCGGGGGGCAGCGGGGGCGGAGCCCCCCGACAACTGGTAGTGAGGGGCGGTGGGCCCCGTCGCCGGGCCGGTGGCCGGAGCAGCTGCTCGCAGCCACGCGGTCGGTCGGTGTGGCTCCAGCGCCTTGGCGGGAGTGGGACGAGGTAGCTCCCTGGGGCGGTCATCACGAAGACGGGGCCTGGGTGCGTGACAGCGGTCCGGGTGCACCGTGCCATCGCAGACGGTCGCGCCAACGCCCATCCCGGGAGGGCCAGGAGGCAGAGCCCTCCGGCGGGGTCAGCGTACCGAGGGTGCGTCGGACCGCTTGCGGGACGGCGGACCGTCGGGATCGGCGAAAGCCTGGCCCTGGAGGTCCGCTTGCGGACCGAGAGGGGCTGGACCGTAGGGGGGCGGAGCCCCCGACAACTGGTAGTGAGGGGGCGGTGGTCCCCGTCGCCGGGCCGGCGGCCGGAGCACCTGCTCGCAGCCATGCCGTCGGTCGGTGTGGCTCCAGAGCGTCGGCGGGAGTGGGACGAGGTAGCTCTCTGGGGCCGGCGACCGAGGCGAGGGGGCTCGAGATGCGTCGCGGGGCGTGGCGGTGGAGACGAGATGTGCCTGCGCCCAGTCCCTGGGCGTTGACCTTGGTTTGTGGCGCAGAGGACTCTGCGCCAGAACCCGTGTCAGCCAGCCAGGCTCCACACCGTCGCTCCAAGGCATCCACACAGCGAACGGTGAGGGTCAGCCGGCCTCCGCCACGCGACGGCGCCAGGGTTGCGCATCCGGGAGGCTGGCTGAACGCGTGCCTCGACGGGACAGGTAAACGATGTCCAGTACGATGGCCAGCCATGATGGAACTAGCGAGCTGGTTGCGTGTCCAACGGGCTTGACGTAGTGTCAGCTCGCTCCTTTCGGCTTGGCGCAATCCAAGGAGTACCAACATGCCCTCCTCTCCAACCAACCAGGCGATTCGCGCCGTGATCCCTCGGGTCCTGCTGCTAGGGCTAGCACTGACAGCGCCCGCCACCTACGCGAAACCGGTAGGGACAGAAGATGGCTCACGGGAGCCGCTGATTGAGGGACCCTTCACGTGGGCGTATGTTGGCCAGAACGACGTAGAGTCTAGTCCGCTACTTTCTGGGGAACTGTCCTTCACGGTGCGAGAGAAGGAGCCGCTGCCTCTGGTTGAGCAGCTCCTAGGCTGGGAGTCATATCGCGACGACGGCTCGGTTTGGGAGCTGGTCGCAGTGGATGAAGGGCTACTCGACCCCGCTCTAGTCGACTTTTCCAACGAGCAGGTCGAACAATGGGCGCCAGGCGAGGACTCAGAAGTAGGGACTACCATTACTTGGCACCCGGAGTCTTGGAGCACACCAAGTTGCGGCTCCCCACCTGTCGAGGTGCGACTCTGGGACGGCGAATCCCGCGTCAGTGTCCCCAACGGCGCAGGGAATTTCAGAACCAAGAAGACGGTTCGATTGGAGCGCACATGGAATGACGGTAGTGACACTGTCGTGGATAAATGCACCGGCACGATGATCTCAGACAACTGGCTCGTCACGGCTGCGCACTGTGTTTCGATGGTCGGTGGCGGCGTGGCACCAGTCTCGGAGTTCACGGTCACCAATGCATACTTGGACATTGTAGGTGTCGCACGCGTCGAGCGGAACCCGGCTTTCATCGCCGATCTCGACTACGGAGACGACTGGGCTCTCATTAAGATTGGCAGCCCGTTCACTACTTCGGTCGGCCACATGAAGCTCTATGATGGTGCCAAGGTCGCGGTGCCAAAGGACGAGGACATCATCCATCTGGTCGGCTACCCGCTCTACACCTACCCATCGGGGGCCTGCTACGACAATTCTGTATACCTTGATCGGTTTCACCTGCCGAACGCCATCATCACCGCCATTCCCGGAAACGTGCTGAAGATTCGAGGAGATGGAGCAAGAGGACAGAGTGGAGCTTCGTACTTCTTCTGCCCCGCCGGTGCCTACGATGAGTGCGAGCCGGGAGATCAGGGCGAAATGGTCGGCACCCATGCAGGCTACGTCGACCTCTTCATGAACCAACGGTATAGAGGCCCCTATGTCGATGGCTTTCGCGCCACTGCACAATCACTCGTGACGAGTGACCCATGATGCGCCGCGCTCCGCTGTGCTTGGGTGTGCTTCTTGGTCAGCCTGGATGCCATACGCCACCGAAGCACAAGCTGCAGGAGATGGGGCTCTGCAGAGAGGTGGCACGTCATAGCTACTCACCGCAGGACCTACCCTTTGACCATCGAGATGTGGCGAAGGCGCTAACATCTCGCCAGGTAGGGCAGGCTTGGACAGGGGCGGGCGGTGAAGCGTGGCCGACTTGGGTGAACTGGAGCGTGAAGGCGAAACCTGCAACGCGCGTGAAGCTTCTCGAGGGCGGATGCATGCATAGCGACATCCCCCTGCTCGTTGTCCCTGCAACCGTAGAAGTCACCGCACAGGTTGGCGACTGGCCAGTCTCGGCCACCTATCGAGGAGACCTTGTCGTGAGGTCTCCTGGAGGCGTCGTGCAGTGGGCCAGCTGTACCGCGGAGTTTGAGGCGCCTGATGAGCTACAGCAGTTGCTTGACACGGTCGTGGCGGTGGATGACGTCGAGGACGCTACTGTGACGTGGTGCGTGGGGCTACCCCCTCTGACGGGGCACCCGGACTTGCCAGAGGTTTCTGTTCCATGGCTCTCTGCTCGCGTCCATGGCCCCCATGTCGATGGGTTGCGCGTGGCGCTCTCCGGTAGCTTCCAGCGTCCAGACGGAGTGGCACCCTAGTCCCAGGCGCGCTCGCGGGCGCGCAAATCTTGGTTTGTGGCACAGGTGGGCTCGGGGCTCACGGATGGGGGACGAGGCAGGGTGAGCACGCGCCAGAGCCCGTGCCAGAATCTACGGGTCGCAAATGGGGGGTGGTGCTGCGTTCGCCGCATCGGAGGTGACCGTGCTCATTGGCTGCGCCCGGGTCAGCACCGCTGACCTGAAGCTGGACCGGCAGCTGGATGCGCTGAGGAAGGCGGGGTGCGAGCGCATCTTCGAGGACGTGGCCTCGGGGGCGAAGGCGGAGCGGCCCGGCCTGGACCGGATGCTCGACACGCTGCGGGAAGGGGACGTGGTGGTGATCATGAAGCTGTCGCGGCTCGGGCGGAGCCAACGGCACCTGGTGGAGCTCGTGGACGACTTCCGAGAGCGCGGGGTGGGGTTCCGGTCGCTGACGGAGGGGTTCGACACGACGACGGCCGGGGGGCGGTTCGTGTTCTCGGTGATGGCGGCGATGGCGGAGTTCGAGCGGGAGATCATCGCGGAGCGGACGCGCTCGGGGCTCGCGGCGGCTCGAGCTCGAGGGCGGGTCGGGGGGCGGAAGCCGGTGATGACGCCGCGGACGGTGCGGATGGCGGCGGCGCTGATGGCGGACCGGAGCAACACGGTGGGGGAGATTGCGGTGGAACTCGGGGTCAGCCGACGGACGCTGTACCGGTATGTTCGCCCGGACGGAGCACTCACCGAAAAGGGCACCACCTTGGCCGGCGAGCCCAGCCGCGCACGTTGATGGCGGCCCCGTCGGGCACCGAGCGCCAGAAGGCGCCCCCAACGTCTCCGAGGTCTACGACCCCGCATATGGGAGCGCTCGTCGGGCGCGGGTCGTGGGTGTACGAATGGGTTCGATTCGGTTCGAGTCGGTGCGCAAGGAGTGTCGCTAGCTTCTCACCAGGTCGCTTCCCGAAGGCCGGATGCCCCGGCCCCGCAGCGCACCGAGGAGCAGATGATGCATCGTTCGAAGTCCTTGATTGCCGCCATGAGCGCGCTCTTCTTCACCTCCCTTGCACACGCGGCACCCGACCGCGGGGCCGACGAGCCGGAGGACGTCTTCTGCCCGGACAACGGGCTGTACTACACCGCGTCGGTCAGCTGGACGGACGCCCAGCTCCAGGCGCACGCCGCCACCTACGGAACCAGCTACCCCGACCCCACCGACCTCGTCGACGCGACCACGGATGCATGGTGTGCGGACCACTACGAGCTCTCGGCTCTGCAGGCAGCGAACACCAGCGTGATGGTGGAGGCCTTCCAGGGTGGGAGCCACGGACTGACCAAGCCAACCATCACCTCGTACCAGCCGGGCGCGACCTTTCAGTGCGGGATGTGCGGGTACTACCCGGACGAGCCGATCAGCGAGCCCAAGTTCGGAAAGGGCATGACCTGGGTGCAGAAGGCGACGGACGCCACCACAGGCGTCGCGACCGTCGGCTGTGATGGCACCTGCGACCCCATCGAGGGGGACACGGAGTGCACCACGGCATTGCCTCTGCTCTGCACCTCGGACATCAACGCGCCGGCCCCGGTGAGCGTGTCGTTCTCCCAGTACTACACGTGGTCGGGCAACGTGATCGCCACGACCCCGCCTGTGTCGCCGCAAGCCGATGGTCTCTCTACCATCGGGGATGCGAACGCTGTCTGCGCGTCTGAGTTCGGGCCGGGGTGGCGTGTCGCCGAGTTCCACGACGGGTGGGCCTGGAACTTCCTCGCCTACGGGAACACCGGTGATGCCGAGCGTTTCTGGGTGGACATCGACGACCAGCCGAACGGACGGTGCTGGACGCACTGACGCGATCGGGTGCACGGTAGCAACCCGTCGCGCCCTACGACGACGACTGGTCTTCGGGTCGGTTGGCCCGGAGCCAGGCCACCAGGTCGGCGAGATCGGGCCTCAAGCGCTCCTGCTCCAGCGAGGCAAGGGGCCGGAGCAGGGGCCAACCCAGCAGCCGTGCCCCGAGCAGGCTCACCAGCAGCTCGGCGTGGGCGGTGCCGCTTTCGGCTTGTGCCTGGAGGGCAGCCTCCAGCGAGTCCCTCACAACGTGGCCCAGCTCGAACCCGATGGACTGGCGGAACACCCAGTAGTACGCCCGGACCTGGGGCCGAATCTGGTGGAAGTCGACCTGTTCGAGCAGCCTCCATGCCTCGGGCCCGTCCCCGAGTGCCCATCGGTTCAGCGCCCGGTTCCCCCGCGCCTGGTGGGCCGAGGCCTGGTTGCCGAGCACGGTGAACTCCCGCTCCAGCCGCTCGAACACCGCATCCGCGGCGCGCCGATCCCGGCTCGCCAAGTAGACCGAGAGGTTCGAGCGACAGAACGCCGCCTCGGCGCGCATCCCCGCCTGCTCGGCCAGCCGGAGCGCCTCGCGCAGAGCCGCCTCCCCCTCCTCGGTGCCCCCGACGCGGCTGGTGATCTGCTCGAACATGCGCAGGGTGTTGAGCCGGTCCTGCACATCGGGCTCTTCGCGAGCGAGCGCCAGCGCGCGCCGGATCAACACCTCTGCCTCGTCTTCGTCGCCGGCCAGCTGGCGGGCCAGCGCCAACCCGGTGAGCGCGCGTCCGGTCGGTGCAGCTTCAACCGCTGCGCGGTGGGCCTCGACCGGCGGGAACGGGAGCCCGCCAAACACGGCCACCTTCGTGTGCATGTACGACCAGCCGGCGAGGTCGGGCAGCATGTCCGGATCGATGCGGCGGAAGTAGCGAGCAGCCCGCTGTGGATCGAGGGGTGCGGTGACCCCCACCAGCTCCAGCTCCAGCTCGGCCCGAAGGCTCTCGCAGGTCGAGCGATCGATGGCCGTCAGCAGTACCTCCTGCGCGACTGAGGGAAGGCCCTGGCCCCGCAGGGCCTCGTGCACGCCGAGGGCCGCCCGATGCACCAGCGGCCCCGGTGTCGCTCGCTCGACCACCCGCTTCAGCTCCGGTGCGAGCCGCACCAGCCGGGCCAGCCGGTCGGTGGCGTACCCGATCGCATCGAGCCGCTCGAGCATGCGGACGGCGTGGCGGTCTACATAGGCCTCGTTGCCTTCCAGCTCGGACACGAAGGCCCGAACCAGGACGCGCACGGCGAAGACGCCAGGGGTCTCGACGGCGATCATGGCCGCCTCGATGAGGACGTCGAGTGCATCGAGCGGATCGGCACCGGCGACCTGCTCAAGGTCGTCGAGGCTCGAGGTCGTGGCGAAGGTGGCGGCAGCGCGGAGCACCTCCTGGGCCTCGGGCGTCAACGCCTCCCAGCTCCACTGCAGGCAGGTACGCATCGAGCTGTGACGGGTGGGACGTCCGCGGCCCCTCGGAATGGCGCCCAGCCCACGTTCGACGTGCTTCACCAGGTCCTGCAGAGGCAGCATCCGTGCTCGGGGAGCGACCAGCTCGATCGCGAGCGGCAAGCGGTCGACACGCTCGACCACCTCGAGCACGCCCTCGTAGGGCAGCGGGTCCGCTCCGCCGGCCAGCGCGACCCGGCGTCGGAAGAGTTCCACTGCGTCGTCGGGGGCGAGCGGCTCGAGGTAGACGATGCGCTCTCTGGGCAGTCCGAGCGGTACCCGGGACGTCACCAGGATCCGGGCGCCGGCCAGCTGGGCCACCAGGCCCGCCAGCGGCTCGATCACCTGCTCTGCGTTGTCGAGCACCGTCATCGGCAGCGCCTTCAGCCGATGGTGGATCCGCTCGGTGGCAGCCGTAGGGGTGCTGTGATCGAGCTGCAACCCGGGCACCATCCGACGGATCGTCTCCAGGCACTGGGCCTCCGTTGTGGCCTCCTGCAGGTCGACGAACACTGCGCCCGGCGGCATGGCTGCCCGCGCGAGCGTGGTCTTGCCGACCCCTCCAGGCCCGACGACCACCTGCAAGTCGCCGTCCTCCCAGCCCGCCTCCACCGACGCCAACGCAGTGGCGCGCCCCAGCAGGGTCGGCGTAGGCGGGCCCTCGGTAGGGGGAGGCTCACAGATCAGCCGCCACCCGCGGCCGTACTCGGTGAGCAGGATGCGCGGGTCGCGGGGGTCCGCTTCGATCCGCGCCCGGAGCCGTCGAACGGCGACAGGCACCGCCTGCGAGCGCACGCCGAGTCGGAATTCCCAGACCTCGGTCTCGAGCTCTTCACGGCTGACCAGCTCGCCGCTCCGGGCCGCCAGATACGCCAGCAGGTGCGCTTCGCGAAGCGAGATCTTCTCCTCGCCGTCCGGCCGCAAGAGGCGCTGCCTCGAGAGGTCGACGGTGCAGGTGGGCAGGTGGAGCAGCTCCATGACCCATCTTGCATGGGGGGACCGTGGCTGAACAGGGCAATGCCCGCCTGTTCGAATTCGTTCGATTTCCTTCGGTCAGGAACTCGTCCACGCGCAGGCAGGCCTGCGGCGTCATGTGCAGCAGAGCCAGGTTGCTGCTTGTGGACCGGGCAGAGCGGGGTTCCTGCGGCTCCCCGTGCCCCGACCGCACCACCGAGCCGTAGCGCCCCACCGAGCACGAACGTCCTGTGACCCGCAGTCGAACTGCTCCGTTCCGGCACTCCTGGAAGCGCAGCGGCCCCCTGGTTCGGCCCCCTCCTCCCAAAGCGTGACCGGCCCCGCCAGCCTCACGGCAAGCAGCAGCAACAACCTGCCTCCGGGGCACGGTCCTGAGCATACACTCCACCCGGAGGCCCCCCTGACCGAGCCATCCACGCCAACGCTCGTCGCTTTCCTGGCCGTGGTGGCCTTCGCAGCCCTCGCTCCGGTCGTCGCCTGGGGGCGGTGGGCCGAGGGTCGCTGGCCGGCGGCCCTGGGCTGGCTGTCCCTGTGGCTCTTCCTCTCCGGCGCCCCGTCGGCGCTCGGCCTGTTCCAAGCCGACAACCTGGTTCCCCGCCTCCCCATCTTCATGGTGACGATGGTGGTCATCACCACCGCCGTGGCCTTCTCTTCCCTCGGGACCCGCCTGGCACAGACGCCCCTCCCGTGGCTGGTGGCCTACCAGGGCTTTCGCTTTCCCCTGGAGCTGGTCCTCCACGCCTGGGTCGACGAGGGTGTGGTGCCACCGCAGATGACCTGGACCGGCCCCAACGTCGACATCCTCTCGGGCCTGATCTGCCTCGGCTGCGCCCCCCTGCTGGGCCGCTTCCCACGGCTCGCCTGGCTGCCGGCCACCGTGGGCTTCGTGCTGCTGCTCAACGTCATCCGCGTCGTGATCCAGTCGCTCCCCACGCCGATGCAGCGCTACGAGGAGCCCGTCCTGCTGGCGCTCTCCTTCCCGGAGGTGTGGATCGCCAGCGTGTGTGTCGCCGGGGCCTGGCTGGTCCACCTCGTGACCTTCCGGGCGCTGTGGAAAGCGCGAGCGTAGGTCGCTTCACAGCGTTTTCATCGGGTCGTCGCGGTGTGGACGTCGCGAAGAGTGACGAGGGATCGCCACCGCGGAGTCCCCCATGCGCTCGCTCCTCGCCGTCCTCGCCCTCGCTCTCACCTGCACCCCCCACGCCGACCACGCCCAGCTCCCCGAGCAAGGCCCAGTCGAGCAGGGAACCCCAACGCCTCGGACCTGGGCCCAGCCCCTCGCGGTCGCTGACGTGCCGACGATCCAGCTGGTCGTGGCCATCGCCAAGGACGATCAGCCCTGGATCAGCACCGCCCGGGAGGAGTGGGAGCTGTCCAGCGACGACTTCATGGCCCTCCTCGTGCCCCCGCCCGAAGCCTGGCCGGACGACGCCCTCTCCAACGCCTTCGCCCACGCGCTGTGCGTCGATGTCCCCGACTGCGACGAGGTCGACCAGGATCGAGCCTGGCAGGCCGTCGCCGACGAGGTCGACGCAGCGGGACGCTCGGCCGAGGCCCCCGGCACGGAGGGCAACCCGTGGGAGCGCTACGCCACCCTCTGGCTCCACTACGTGCAGTCCGACGGCTTCTTCCTGTCAGACGACGACCGCGACGACCTGGAGGAGGGGCTGCTGGCGAGCGTCGAGGCGGTGGAGGACGGCCCCCTGCGCGGTCCGCTCGTGCTGGCCACCATCGCCTTTCATCCCGACGGCGAGGATGCGTTGGTCCGCGACCTCGCCTGGGAGCTGGTGGAGGACCACGACGAGGAGCTCGCCATGGTCGGCATGGAGATCCTGCTGGACGCCGACACGCCCATCGACGCCTTCGACGACCTCGCCCTCGCCGCCGACAGCGAGCTGGAGCTCCGGCGCCGCCGCCTCCACCTGGAGCAGGCTGCCGCCGGCGGGCTCCCTCTGGGCGAGGTCTCGGCAGCGCTGCTGTCCCACCCCCTGGCTACCCCGTCCGACCACCGCGACGTCCGCTTCCTCGAGCTCCGGGCACGTGCCGACGAACCCGACGCCGACTGGGCCCGCGCCCTGGTGGCCGATGCCTCGGACTGCGCCGACCTGGTGGTCGACGACGACGTCCGCCTGACGGTCCGCCGCGGCGTCTGGCACACGGAAGGGGAGGGAAGCGTGGCGGACTGCCTGTTCGGATGGTCCTGGCCCGAGCACGTCGACGACCAGGACGTGGTGCTCACCGTCGTTCGCTGAGGGCCTGCTCGACCTGCCGACACAGGGAGAGCAGCAGCCCGTCTTCTCCCTGGCGACAGGCCAGCTGGAACCCCACGGGCATGCCCTCGTCGTCGAGGCCGAAGGGAACGGACGCCGCCGCCTGTCCACCGATGTTGTAGACCGCCGTGAACGCCCCCAGCGGGACCGCCGCATGGAAAGCTTCCTCCCCAGACATGTGCTTCCACGCACCGATTCGAGGTGCGTTCGCTCCACATGTGGGGGACAGCACGGCGTCGACGTCCCCCCACCAGGCGCCCACCCGCCGCCGCAGCTCCAGCGTGTGCTCGAAGGCCCGGGCCCACGACCAGCCCTCCCCCCGCTTCCGCACGAAGCGGGTGGCCGGCTGCAGCAGACGCTGATCGATGATCGGCGCCTGCTGTCCCATGTATCCGTACAGAGGCAGGAAATCGTCCACGGAGATATCGTCGATCATCCGCCCGGACACCACGTCGTGGCCCAGCTCGCGGAGGACATCGGCCGCCCGCAGGGTGGCGTCGACCCAGGGCTGCGGAACCTCTGCCAGCGGGGAGTCGGTCACCAAGCGGATCCGCAGCGACCTCGGCGTGCTGCGCGCCTGAGCGAGCAGCGAGCCCACAGCGGGGCGCTCCGGGTGGTAGCGGCGGCCGAGAAAGCCATCCATCCAGGCCGCCGCGTCCTCGACGTCGCGTGCGAGGCATCCGGCCACGGCCAGGCCCCCCACATCGGTCTTCCCGAGCACGGAGGCGTGCAGCCCCCGAGAGGCCTTGTGGCCGAACAGGCCGCAGTAGGCCGCCGGGATGCGGATGGAGCCGCCGCCGTCGGAGCCCTGGGCGATCACCAGCGACCCGGAGGCGACGGCCGCGGCACTCCCGCCGCTGGAGCCCCCGGGCGACCGGTCCGGGTTCCACGGATTGCGGGCCGGCGGGTGCAGGTCGGTCTCGGTGACCGGGAGCACCCCCAGCTCGGAGGTCTGCAGCTTCCCCAGGATGGGCTGCATGGGTCGGACCCGCTGAGCGACGGGTCCGTCGGTGGGGGTCACCACCCAGCGGAAGGCGCGGCTGCCGAACTGCGTACGACCCAACGCGACAGGGTCGATATCCTTGATACCACCCGGTATTCCAGCCAGCGGTGGAAGGTCCGCGCCTCGGTCCAGGAGCTGGTCGAAGCGGCGAGCCTGCGCCAGCGCGCGGCGTGGGCTTCGCCGCACCCACGGGGCCAGGTGGTCCACACGTTGGGCCAGCGCCAGGGCTTCCTCCACCAGCTCGACGGAGCGCCTCTCCCGATGGCGGAGGTCCCGTGCGAGCTGAAGCGCGGTCGGTCCGTCCGCGTCGTAGGGTGCCGAGTGGGTCATGGCACGGGGGTAGCACGATAGGCTCCGTCCGGAGGTCCGCCTTGAACCGACGTCTGGCCCTGCTCACCGCGCTGCTCTTCGCCTGCACCCCCAAGACCTCCACCCCCGTGGAGGCCCCCGCGGCGGACGCTCCGGCGGTCGACCCCGCCCAGGAGGCCGAGGCCCTCGACGCATTCTTCGCCGAGCAGTGGGAGGCCAAGCTGGCCCTCGATCCGGTGCTCCGCACCTACCTGGGGGAGGGAGAGGACCACGCCAGCTGGGGCGACCTGTCCGACGCCGGCATCGCGGCCCGCCTCGACCAACAGGAGGCCGCGCTGGCCGAGCTGCGGTCCCGCTTCACCCCCGAGACCCTTCCCCCGGAGGCCGCGCTGTCGTACCGCCTGTTCGAGGTCGACGCCGAGCGCGCCCTCGCCGGCCGGAAGTGGCTCCACCACGACTACCCGATCACCTCCATCCGAGGTCGGCACGAGTGGCTGGCCACCTTCCTGATGACCATCCAGCCGCTCTCGAGGCCCGAACACGTCGCCGACTGGCTCGCCCGCCTGGAGGACCTCGACACCCAGCTCGACGTGGTGATCCAGCAGGTCGCGGACCGGGAGGAGAGGGGAGTGCTGCCGCCGGCATTCGTGTACGGTCCCGCCCTGAAAGCCACCGAGAACCTAACCTCTGGGCGCCCGTTCGACGATGGCGACGACAGTCCCCTGCGGGACGTGTTCCGTCGGAAGCTCGGGACGCTCGAGCTGGCCGAGGAAGACACAGCCGCCCACCTCGCCCACTTCGACCGGGTGATGGTGGAGGAGGTCGGCCCGGCCTACCAGCGGGTGGCCGACGTGCTGTCGGACCAGCAGGAACGAGCCACCGACGACGCCGGCTGCTGGAAGCTCCCCGAGGGCGACGCCTACTATCGCCACCGGCTCGAGCAGATGACCACCACCCAGCTGACCCCCGACGCGATCCACGACCTGGGCCTGGCGGAGGTGGAGCGCATCCACGGGGAGATGCGCGCGATCCAGGAGACCCTCGGCGTCGAGGGCGATCTGAGGGACTTCTTCCGGCACGTGCAGGAGCACCCCGACCTGACCCTGCCGGACACCGACGAGGGCCGAGAGCAGTACCTGGCCCTCGCCCGCGAGCACGTGGCCGGCATGGAGGCGCGCCTCGACGAGGTCATCGCCACCCGCCCGAAGGCGGCCCTGCAGGTCTCGGCCGTGGAGACGTGGCGCGAGAAGAGCAGCGGAAAGGCGTTCTATCAGCGTGGAACCGTCGACGGCTCCCGGCCCGGCGTCTTCTACGTCAACCTCGGCGACATGTCGGTGGTGCCCACCTACCAGCTCCAGGCCCTCGTCTACCACGAGGGCATTCCGGGCCATCACCTTCAGCTCTCCATCGCCCAGGAGCTCGACGACGTGCCCGCCTTCCGACGCCACATGCGGGTGACGGCCTGGTCCGAGGGCTGGGGCCTGTACAGCGAGTGGCTGCCGAAGGAGATGGGCCTGTACAGCGACCCCTACAACGACTTCGGTCGCCTCGCGATGGAGCTGTGGCGCGCCGGCCGCCTGGTCGTGGACACCGGCATCCACCACAAGCGCTGGACCCGGGAGCAGGCCATCCAGTGGCTGCTGGACAACACCCCCAACAGCGAGGCCGACGCCACGATGGCCATCGAGCGCTACATCGTGTGGCCGGGGCAGGCGACCGCCTACAAGGTCGGCATGCTCGAGATGCAGCGCATGCGCCGGGAGGCCGAGGAGCAGCTCGGCGACGACTTCGATCTGCGGGGCTTCCACGACGTGGTCCTGAGGAACGGTCCGCTTCCCCTCGACGTCCTCGACGAGCAGGTACGGGCGTGGTCGGCCCTCCAGCAGGGCGCTCAGGACCCCGCGGTTCCCTGACGCTCCCGACGGGCACGAGGTGCCTCGGCGACGGCCTCCGGCGCCCCCTGAGGTGCTTCCTCGGGCACCGAGAGTCCGCCACCGGACCCGTCGGCCAGCGCCACGCCCCCCCGGCGCTCGGGGTGGGCCGACACCAGGCGGTCGATGTGGTGGCGGGCCAGGCCACGGAGCTGGTCGTCCAGCGCGGATCCTTCGACGAGCCTCAGGTGCGGTACCGCCTCGGCGCCCCCGACCTCCGCCATCCGATCCAGGACCTGGCGGTGGCCGGCCGGCAGGCGCACCACCACCTCGGCCAGCCGCGGCAGGTCCGCGGCGACGAGGTGCGGCGCCGCGCAGGGCCACACCCTCGCCACCCCCTGGAAGACCTCGGCGTCGGCGCCTGGGTCGACGACCGCCTGGTGGACGGCGCGCCACGCGACGCGACCGATCCCGGGGCTGACCTGCGGTGGCAGCACGGAGGCCTGGCGCATCGCAGAGAGGGTCGCCAGCGGGTCGGGCAGGAGCTCCAGCAGTTCGACGACCTGTGCGCCATCCAGCCGGTCCAGCAGCCGGGTCTCGTCCGGCCAGGCCGCAATGCACCCGGCGAGGGTCTCCACATCGCGGAGCAGCCGCGCCTGCTCGGCGTTCCAGCGGGGGTCGCTCCGATGGACCTCGGAGGCCACCGAGACCGCACGCTCCGGCTCCGCGTCGAACAGCGCGCGAAGCGCCTCGACGGCCACGAGGTCGCTGGGATCGGTCCGCACCACCTGCTCCAGGTCGAGCTGGTGCTTCGCCAGCTCCAGCACGCGCCCCACCGCCTCGTCGAAGCCACCCTCCGGGTCGTGCAGGGCGAGCTCGAGGCCCTTGTCGTCCACCGACACCCGCCCGAGCCGAGCCAGCGCCAGCAAGTGGGTCCGCACGGGGGCGGACAGGCCGTGGAAGGCCCAGCGACCTCCGGACGGACGCGAGTAGAAGACATCGTCGAACGCCGGCTCTCCGATGAATCCGTGGATCGTCTGCTTCGGGTCCCGCACGTAGACCTCCACCCCGAAGCGAAGGGCGGGAACCCGCAGATCCACGGTGTCGTCCGAACGAGCCAGGACGACGACGTTGCCCACCCGTCGCATCATCGCCTTGCCCACCGCCTCGAAGCCCGCCGCAGCGAGACGGACTCGGAGGGCGCGGTAGCGGTCGGCCCGCCGCCGCCCCTGGTTCAGGAGCATGATCAGCCCCGCGAGCCCCGCGAGCATCGCGGCCGCCGTCAGCACCCAGGCGAGCACCTCCTGAAGCTCCGGACTCACGGGCTCGCGCTCTCCACCGCGTCAAGCAGCGCCATCATGGTCCGCAGCCCCTCCGCGAGCGCCTCGGCGGGCAGGTCCTTCCTCCGATCGTGCGACGCGAGCCCTTCGGGGCCCACGGACACCAACGTGGTCGTCCCGTAGGTCAGCTCGCTGGCCGTCGCGACCACGAGCTCGTTCTCCGCCAGCTCGGGGCGGCTGCCCACGAACACCTGCACCGCCTCCTTCTTCACCGGATTCGACAGGCCGAGGAGTCCCATCCCGAGGGTGGCCGCCTTTGGATGGGTGAAGCCGACCTTCGCGCTGGATCCCTCGCCGTCGACGAAGGCCTCGAGGGTCCACGGCACGCCCAGACCACCGGCTGGGGACAACGGCGACAGCAGCCCCGCGGTGCGCCGCATCCGTACCCGCACCGCCCGTCCGTCCACCGTAGCGGCCCACTCCGGCGTGAGAAGGGGGTAGAGCATGCTCGCCCCCTCCAGCGTCCCAGAGACGCCCAGAGCGGCCTCCAGCGACGCCACGTAGGAGGCCACCGAGCCACACCGCGTCCACCGGAGCAGCCAGAGGAGGGCGACCGCGCCGACAGGGATGGGCGGCAGGCCGACGCACCAGATCCCCAGCCCGACCACCGGGTAGTCGAACAGGCTGACCAGCCCCGCCACGAACCCCACGGCGCCGAACATCAGCGCCATGAAGACCACGACCCCCACCATCATCAGGGAGGAGATCCGCTCCAGGGGCCGTGGATCGAAGGTCACGGACGCAGCCTACCAGCTACAGGTCGGTGGCGACGCGCGCCCCCTGAGCGATGGCCCGCTTGGCGTCCAGCTCCGCTGCGACGTCGGCGCCTCCGATCCGGATGGGACGCTTGCCGCGCGCCGACAGCGGTGCCTCCAGCTCGAACAGCGGCTCCTGGCCGGCGCAGATCACCACGTCGTCGACCTCCAGCACCCGGGGCGCTCCGGCCACCGTGAGGTGCAGGCCCTGCTCGTCGATACGCTCGTACCTGCACTCGGACAGCATCTCCACCTGCAGCTGCTTCAGGGAGGCACGGTGGATCCAGCCGGTCGTCTTCCCGAGGTTGCCACCCAGCTTTCCGTACGACCGTTGGCAGAGCGTGACCCGACGGGCCGGCTCTGGGACCTTCCGTTCGACGAGGCCACCGCGGGCCTCGAGGGTCCGGTCGATCCCCCAGGTTGCCAGGTAGGTCGCGGTGTCGGTGAGGTCGTGGTCGGCCGGGTGGGCCAGGAACTCGGCCACGTCGAAGCCGATGCCGCCTGCCCCGATGATCGCGACGCGCTCGCCGATCTGCACCTTGCCGGTGAGGACGTCGACGTAGCTGTGGGCTCGCTCGATGCCGGGGAGGCGCAGCTTCCGGGGCTTCACGCCGGTCGCCAGGACCACCTCGTCGAAGTCCAGCAGGTCGTCGACGCCCACCCGGGTGTTCAGCCGCACGTCGACCCCGGTGAGCTCCAGGCGCCGACGGAAGTAGCGGAGGGTCTGCTCGAACTCCTCCTTGCCCGGGATGCGCTTGGCCATGTTGAACTGGCCGCCCACGCGGTCGCTGCTGTCGAAGAGGACCACGTCGTGACCTCGCTCGGCGGCCAGCGTGGCGCAGGACAGCCCTGCGGGCCCGGCGCCCACCACGGCGACCCGACGCTTCGCCTTCACCGGGTGAATGGCCCACTCCGTCTCGTGGCAGGCCTGGGGGTTCACGAGACAGCTCGCACGCCGGTTCATGAACGCATGGTCGAGGCAGGCCTGGTTGCAGGCGATGCAGGTGTTGATCTCGTCGTCGCGATCCTCGGCCGCCTTCTTGACCCAGTCGGGATCCGCCAGCAGCGGGCGCGCCATGCTGACCATGTCGGCATCCCCGCTCGCCAGCACCGCCTCCGCGACCTCCGGCATGTTGATGCGGTTGGAGGTGACCACCGGCACGCCCACCTGGTCCTTCAGCCGCTTGGTGACCCAGGTGAACGCCGCGCGGGGCACCAGGGTGGCGATGGTGGGCACCCGGGCCTCGTGCCAGCCGATCCCCGTGTTCAGGATGGACACGCCGGCCTCCTCGAGGCGCTCGGCGAGCTGCACGATCTCCGGCCAGTCGCTCCCTTCCTCCACGAGGTCGAGCATCGACAGCCGGAAGATCACGATGAACTCGGGCCCGACGGCCTCTCGAACCTGCCGCACGATCTCCACGGGGAAGCGGATGCGGTTGTCGTAGCTGCCCCCCCACTCGTCGGTGCGGTGGTTGGTGCGGGCCGCGATGAACTGGTGGATGAGGTAGCCCTCGCTCCCCATGATCTCGACCCCGTCGTAGCCGGCTTCCTTGGCCTTCACGGCACAGTTCACGAAGGCCTTGATGGTCCGACCGATGGCTCGCTTCGACAACTTCCTCGGCGCGAAGGGGCTGATCGGCGACTTCTCTGCGGACGCACTGACCACGAAGGGGTGGTAGCCGTAGCGCCCGGCGTGGAGGATCTGCAGCGCGATGCGGCCGCCCGCCTCGTGGACCGGGTCGGTGACCGCCCGGTGCTGAAGGACCTCGAAGCGGTTGGACAGCTTGGAGGCGAAGGGCTTGAGCCAGCCCTCCCGGTTCGGCGCGATGCCCCCGGTCACCATCAGTCCGACCCCACCCTCGGCCCGACGGGCGAAGTACGCACCGAGCTTGTGGAGTGGCCCGATCGCCTCCTCCAGGCCCACGTGCATGGAGCCCATCAGCACACGGTTCTTCAGCTCGATGTGACCCAGGTCGAGGGGGGAGAGCAGGTGGGGGTAGCGCATCGGGATCTCCTGTCGCCCCAAGGGCTATCCGATGCCACGGGTCGGTGGACACGCTCGGCGGCCGGGATCCAGCGTCCGGCGAGGACAGAGGGCCCGAGAGGACCGCGGCCGACCCCATCGCGAGCCGCCGCGCCGGGTTGACGGTAAGGTGCCGCCGCGAGGTGGTCGATGAAGCGTGTGGTCCCGGTCCCCATTCCTCCACCCCCGGAGTCCCAGCGGGTTCATCGCGGCGCCCGTTTTGCGCAAGATGGTGAGCGAAAGAGCCGCTATACCCTTCCTGATGCCCTCTCCTCTGGTAGTCCCGTCGGGTTCCGGACGCGGGTGTCCCTCACCGCCGACGAGGCGGAGATGGCCCTGTCGCTCCTCGACCTGAAGCGACCGACGGGCTTCGCCGACGGGCCCCCACCGACCGACGGCGAGCTGTTCGACGAGAGCAGCCTCGGCGTGCTCTCGGCCCGTCAGAGCACCAACTTCCGGGGCCATCGCGCCGTGTGCCTGGGGCCGGACGACCTGCCGGAGCTCGAGCGCATCCTCCGGGGCCTGAAGCACCGCGACGCCGAGGTCCTCACCGGCGGCAGCCATGCCCACGTGGTGCTCTGCCGCCCCTACCGCACCCCCTTCACCGGGCTGCTCACCTTCATCGGCCATCGACCGATCCGGTCCCTGGCCACCGTCGCCCGCCGCGCCTTTCGCAAGTGGCGCTACCACGAGGACGACATCCCCACCATCGGCTACCTGACCGAGCTCCACGTCGGCATCCTGGCCGACGCGATGGAGCGGGCCACGGTGATCGCCAGCGCCGGACGCCGACGGGCCCAGGTCCACATGCGGCCCTTCTCCGGTCAGGCCCTCTCGGACAACGCCGAGCTCCTCGACCCGCTGTACGACCTGTGCGGCGTGTCTGCCACCGACCGTCGCCAGGGGTGGCGTGTGGCCATCGTGGGCCAAGTGGGCACCGCCCTGCCCGAAGAGTCCCTCGATCTGCCCGAGGTCAGCGCCCGTCGCATCGGTGCCGCCTTGCTGGCCCTGCGCTCGGAGCGCATCCAGCCAGGGGTCAACCAGGAGGACAAGGCCCCCGCTCCCTACCAGGCCCGTCAGCAGATGGACGTGCCGGACGAGCTGACCGTGATGTGCGGACGCGCCGGCTACAACGCCATGGAGCACTGGACCGGCGTCGAGCGGGAGCGCTCCAAGGAGCTCCTCCTCCTCGAGCGGGTCGACGTGCTCTCCGCCGGTGGCAAGCGGCGGCTTCGGGAGATCCGCGGCCAGCTCGGCGACATCACCGACCGGGTCGTGGCCACCCTCCCCAAGTGGGCCGACTGGCCCACGGGCAAGCAGCTCTCGAAGAACGCTGCCCGAGGAAAGAAGGCCTTTGCCCTTGCAGGACAGCGGATCTACATCGTCGGGGCCGACCGGCGCGCCGTGGAGGGTGCAGGGGTCGACTGGACGCTCTCGGTCCGGGCGATCGGGGCGGCGTGCGCCCGTGGGGCTCTCGTGGCCGAGATCATGGGGACCACCCAGATCCCCGAGGGCTGCGACCTGCTCGCGGGCATCTGCCTGATGGCGGGACCGGTGAACCAGAACGACGTCGGCAAGCAGTTCTACGGCTACCGCGACCTGTTGGCCGACGCCTTCCCCGACCAGGAGACGACCTCGCTGCTGGTGTGGACGCTGAAGGCCAAGACGGTGGCCGACCCCATCGGCAACGAGGAGCAGCTCCTGAACGCCGCCCGGAAGGGCGCTCTGGTCGACCTCCGCTGCGCCCCCCACGAGGCGGTGTTCGTTCGCCGCGACGGCGTGGTCGTCCCCTTCCGTCTCGAGGGAGAGCGCACCAGCGAGGAGCGCGCATTCAGCGACGTGGGCAACTTCGTGACCGATGCGTCGGGCCGCGGCATCCCGGGCAACGAGGGCGCTCCCTGGCCCAGCCGAGACAAGGCAGTCTGGGTCTAGCAGGGCGCCCCGCCATGGCCCGCGACCACCTGGTCCGGGCGCCACACAGGCCCCTCGAGGGGCGTGCCACCGACGACGGGGTCGTCGGACATCAACAGCGGTGTATCGAGGTCGATCCACGTGAACCCGCCCACACCCGACACCAGGTGTGCGGCGAAGCCCATGCCGATCCGCGTCTCCACCATGCCGCCGATCATCAGGCCGAGGCGATGGGTCCTGGCCTCCTCGATCAGCCTCAGTCCCTGGTGCACACCGCTCTTGGACAGCTTGAGGTTCACCACGTTGGCGATGCGGTCCCGGGCGATGCGGGCGACGTCGTCGGGTCCCTGGCAGGTCTCGTCGGCGGCGATGGGCACCCCCGCCTCCCGCACGAGCCGGGCCATGCCCTCGACGTCGTCCCGCGGAACCGGCTGCTCCAGGAGGGCCGGGTGCAGACCCTCCCGGGCCAGGTGCGCCAGCAGGTCGAGGGTCTGCTCGGCGGTCCAGCCCTCGTTGCCGTCGAGGATCCACGAGGCCTTCGGGTGGCCCCGGGCAATGGCCCGCAGCCGCTCCAGGTCGTTGCCGACGTCGTGGCCGACCTTGACCTTGAGCACGTCGAAGCCACGTTGTCGCCACTCGGCGGCCAGCTGCCCGGCCCGACCCGGTTCGCCGATGGGAAGGGTGATGTCGGTGTGCACCGCAGCGGCCGCGCCCCCGAAGAGGGCGTGGAGCGGCACCCGGAGGTGGCGGGCCCAGGCATCCCACACCCCTTGCTCCAGCGCAGCGGCGGTGGCCGCACTCCCGGGGAGAGCCTCCGCCACGACCTCGGCGATGTGTGCGGGGTCCGACGGATCGAGCCCGATCAACGCCGGTCCACCGGTCTCCACCCCCGCCCAGGCGCTCGCCGTGGTCTCCACCGTCACGGGATGGAGGACCGGTACTTCACCGTAGCCGCGGGTGCCGTCGGACAGCTCCACCTCGACCGCCACGTTGCGGACGGTGTCGAGCCGAGTCGTCGCGATCACGAAGGGGTCGACCAACGCAGCATCCAGGACCCGAGGCCGCACGGCGACGATCCGGCTCATCGGGTGCGCCCCACGGGCTCGGCGTCCACCGTCCCGTCGGGGGAGGTGCCCAGCAGCAGTTCGGCCCCCGGAGGGTCGTGGACGCAGAGCTCGATCACACGGAGAGCGTATCCGTCACGGCGCCTCGAATCCTGTCGTCACCGCGAAGGACCTGCCGACGCCCTCCTCGTCGAGACGAATCCGGGACAGCGGCAGGAGGCCGTCGGGGTCGATGGCGACGGACCCGAGCGTTCCGTCCAGAGGCAGGGTGACGCGGCCGACCCCATCGCTCACCTCGACCCAGTGGGTCACCTCGGACCGGCCGCTCTCGACCACGACGGGAACGGAGATCCGCCCGAAGGGAAGATCGGTGAACAGCTGCAGGTCGAGGGCTTCCCCCCTCAGGGACCAGGCGGCGGTGAGCTCCGGGGCGAGGTCGGCCCGCAGCCACACGTCGAACAGGTCCGAGAAGTCCTCTCCGGTGACCTCTTCCAGGGCCTCCTGGAGCGCTGCGGTGGTCCGTCCACCCTCGTCCAGGAACCGGTGGAGGCCGCGCAGCATCTGCTCCTCGCCCGCTCGGGCACGCACCAGCCCGTAGAACAGCCCCGCGACCCGCCGCACCTCCTTCTCGGCCAGCATGTCGTCCCCGTCGCCGTCCCGCGGGACGTCCCGCCACATGCGGACCACCTTCTTTCCGTAGGCCTCGTCGAGGAACAGCTCGGCGTAGAGTCGGGGCATGACCTCACCGATCCAGGCGTCGTCGGCGGCATACGGGCGCTCGACCGGCCGCCACCACTGAGCCGCCACCCCCTCGGCGATCTCGAGCTCGAGGTTGTGGGGCCATCGACTCCTCAGGATGCGCCCCGCGTCGCCAGCGGCATGGATGCCGTGCAGCACCAGCTGGCCGGGGGCTGCCTCGATGCGGGCCCGAGGGAGGGAGTCGTCGCCGTACTCCCAGGCGAGCTGGCTCGTCCCCTGGACGATCTCGAGCTCGTCGTACGGAAAGGGAGGGAGCGCGTCCAGGAAGAAGTGGATGCTGGCGCGGGTGTGGACCTGAAGCTTGGCGTCCAGGTAGGGGTCCCTCGCGAGGATGCGCACTGCCGGCATGCCCTTCTGTCCGCCGAAGGCCCGCTCCCCGTCGAAGTCCCCGACGACGACATGGGAGCGACCCGGTTGGTCGACGACCATCCACGTGTCGGGGCCCCGCCGCAGGACGCGGTCCGTCTCGCCGCTCACCGCCACCTGGTAGCGACCCTCGGGCACGCCGGCGCGAAGCAGGACGTCCACCGGATCGGCGATGCGCTGGGCGTAGGGGAGGACGTCGGCGGCCTCGGTGCTGGCGCCGAGCTGGAGGACGTCGGGGAGGCCACCGACCCTGCTCCGCTCGTCCCCACGCATCGATGCCAGCATGATCCGGTAGCGCCGCTTGGTCTCCTCGGGGCCCAGCACGGTGACCCCCATGGCGAGGCGGTCGTGGTGCGCCACCTTCACCACCATGGTCTCGCCAGCCTCGATCGGCTCCGGGAGAAGGTACACGCCTCCCTCGTCCATGCGATTCAACCGTCCGAATCCGCGCCCGATGTACCGAACGGGGACGTCGTCGACGGTCACCTCGTCGAGCCCGCAGGATCGGCCCACGGCAACCTGCTCGTAGCGCGGCTCCAGCTCGTGGCAGGGAACGCGGAGGTGCACGAGCCGGGCCTCGTCCGTGCTGGTGTAGATGGCCAGGCTCTCCACGTTCACGTCGGTGTACAGGCCGCTGTGGTGCGGCTTCGTCGCGACGTTGGCCCGCAGTCGCTGCAGGCGGGACCCCACGGGCTCTCCCTCCACCCCCGCGAGTCGACCGAGAGCCGGCCTCGAGCTCACGTGGGCCGGTTCGTGGGCATCCTCGGGCACCATCACGTGGGCGAACCACACCGCGTGATGGCCCTCCTCCACGGCACCGGTCGGGTCCTCGATCCAGGTCGTCCAGCGCGAGCTCCGGCTCCCCACGGCGTCTCGCACGACCCCATCGAACCGTGTGGCACCGTGGGCGTCGATCACCCATCGATCGCGGTCCTCCAGTCGGTCCATGCGGATGGCGTCGTGGGGATCGAGGCCGTGGAAGGCCAGCGCCTCCTGTCGGTCGTGGAGACGCTCGGCCGCGCGGCGACGGGATGCCCCCAGGCGATGACCCGTCACCACGACCTGGAAGACCCCGTCGGCGTCGTAGGACCCGACGACGCCGCCCGCGACGGCGACCTCCCGCAGCCCATCGGTGACGGCCGGCGCGTCCAGGCCGAGGAGCAGCACGGTGTCGACGTCCTCGACGATGCGCCCGTGGTCGATGACGTCCCGCATGCGCTCGACGGAGGCGTCCCCTGCGAGCACGAGGTGGTTGCCCATCCGCTCGGCCTCGCTGAGGGACAGCTCGGTGTGGGTCTGTCCGCTGCCGACGAACACGACCCCCACCGGCTCTCCGTCGGCCTCGACCCCGAACAGGAAGCCCGAGGGGAGCTCCACGCGGTGTCCCCGACGTTCGAGGACCAGCTCGTCCTCGGCAAACCACGCGGTGTCGGTGAGCGTCAGGGTCCCGGCCAGGGCCGTCGAGAGAAGCAGGTGCATGGAACCTCCAAGGCTTTCGGTGTCGGACACACCCCAGCTGTTCACCCCCTCTCGTTCCCCACCATGGCGAAGGCCCTACCCGCGCCCTCCTCGTCGACCCGGACGCGGGAGAGCGGCAGCAACCCACCGGGGTCGACCTGCACCTCCTTCAAGCGCCCCTCCAAGGGCAGCCTGGCCCGACCGCGACCATCGGAGACCTCGACCCAGTGGGTGGTCTCGTCGCGGCCGCTGAGCACGTCGACCGGCACCTGGATGCGGCCGAAGGGAAGCTCGGTGTGCATCTCCACCACGAGCTCGTCGCCGTCCACGTGCCAGGCGGCCGTCAGCTCGGGATGATGGTCGCCCCTGAGCCAGACGTCGAACACATCGGACAGGTCCTCGCCGGTCACCTGCTCCAGGGCCGTCTGCAGCTCCGTGGTGGTGCGGCCCTCCCGACGGAGGAAGGCATGGAGGCCCCTGAGCAGGCCCTCCTCGCCGACCCGGGCACGGACCAGGCCGTGGAACAGCCGGCCGATCCGCTCTGCCTCCCGCTCCTCCAGGCTGTCGTCACCTTCCGAGTCCCGCGGGATCGCCCGCCAGTTTCGGATCACGCGCTCGCTGTAGGCGTGGTCGAGGAACAGGTGGGCGTACAGCCGGGGCATGGCGGAGCCGATCCACGCATCGTCGGCTGCGTAGGGGCGCTCGATGGGCCGCCACCACTGGGCCGCGACGCCCTCGGCCATCTCGACCTCGAGGTTGCGGGGCCAACGACTGCGCAGCACCATCCCTGCGTCCCCGACCGAGTAGATCCCCTCGAAGAGCAGCTGCCCTGGTGCCGCCCGCAAGCGGGGACGGGGAAGGGTCTCGTCGCCGAGCTGCCAGGCGATGGAGTCCGTGCCCTGCACGATCTCCAGCTCCCGATGGGGGAAGGGCGGCAGCGCATCGAGGAAGAAGCGGATGGTGGCGCGAGCGAGCACCTGAAGGTCGGCGTCGAGGACGTCGTCCCGGGCCAGGATCCGGACCGCCGGCATGCCCTGCTGCCCACCGAAGCTGTCCTCGCCGTGGAAGTCCCCGACCACGACGTAGGGACGCCCCGCCTGCTCGGTGAGGGTCCAGCTGTCGCGGCCGCGGTTCAGGACCGTGTCCATCGCACCGCTGACGGCCACCTGGTAGCGACCCTCGGGGAGGCCTGCGCGCAGCTCTACGTCGACGGGCTCCGTGAGGCGCTGGGCGTAGGGAAGCAGATCCGCCGCCTCGGTGGTGGGGCCCAACTTCAACAGGTCGGGGATCGAGCCGCCTGGCGACGCCAGGGACACGTGCTTGCGGGCCCGTCGGATGGTCTCCTCTGGCCCGAACACGACAGCGCCGATGGCGAGGCGATCGTGGTGGGTGACCCGCAGGGTGGAGGTGCCACCGGGGTCGATCGGGGCCGGAAGTTGGTACACGCCCCCTTCGTTCACAGGGTCGATCCGACCGAATCCTCGTCCGACGTACAACGGTTCCCGGCCGTCGACCGTGACCCGATCGAGGCCGCAAGAGCGCTGCACGTGCATCTGGTCGTAGCGCATCTCGAACTCGTGGCACGGGACCCTGAGGTGCACGAGACGGGCCGCATCGTCGCTGACGTAGGTGACGAGGCTGGTCACCTCGACGTCGGTATGGAGCCCGCTGTGGTGCGGTCGAGCGGCGACGTTGGCGAGGATCTTCCGGGGCCGGGCGCCCTCGGGGTCCCCCACCACACCGGCCAGGCGAGCCAGGGATGGCTCGTCGCCCTCGTCTCGCGGGAGCCAGCCGTGGGCCAACCACACCGCGTGGTGGCCCTCCTCCACGGCGCCCGTGGGATCCTCGATCCAGGTCGTCCAGCGGGACATGGGGGCGCCGATGGCGTCGGGAACGAGCTCGTGGAATGTGGTGTCGCCGTGGGCGTCGATCACCCACCGATCCCGATCTTCCAGTCGGTCCATCCGGATGGCGTCGTGGGGGTCCAGACCATGACGAGCCAGGGCGACCTGCCGGTCGTGGAGTCGCTCCGTCGCCCGTCGACGGGACGCCCCCAGCCGGTAGTCGGTGACCACCACCTGGAACACGCCCTGGTCGTCTCGGAAGCCGACCACGCCGCCATCCACCACGACCTCCCGCAGCCCTGCAGCGACGGCGGGTGCGTCGAGACCCAGGATCAACACGGTGTCGACATCCTCGACGAAGCGCCGGTCGTCGACGACCGTCCGCATCCGCTCGACGGTGGCGTCCCCGCCGAGGACCAGGTGGTTCCCGAGGCGCTGGGCCTCGCTCTGAGAGAGCTCGGTGTGGGTGCGTCCGCTGCCGACGAACACGACCCCCACCGGCTCCCCGTCCGCTTCCACGCCGAACAGGTAGCCGGATGGTAGCTCGACGCGGTGTCCGGGTCGCTCGAGGACGAGGTCGTCTTCGGCGAACCACACGGTGTCGGTCAAGGCAAGGGTGCCGGCCATGGCCGTGGCGAGCAGCAGGTGCATGGAAACCTCCTCCTCGCCGGTGGAGGTTCGAACCGGATTGTTCACACGCCGGCTGGACCGCGAGGGCTACAGCTCGCGGGCCGGAGCGAAGATGGCGTCGGAGACGGTCTTCAGGGCATCGAGGTCGTGGACGTTGCCCTCGAGTCGCGGAACCTCCTGGTAGAAGCCTCCGTTCTTGCCAGCGACACGCACCTGGTGGGTGAGGATGGCCTCGGCGTCGGTCAGGCCCTTGAGGCGCCGGTGCGCCATGCCGAGCCGCGCGAGGACCCGCTGGGTCACCACCGGGTCGAGATCCCCACGGGCCTCCGCGGCCACCTCGGCGAGCACCGCCTTGGCGTCGTGGTGCTCCCCATGGCAGGTGTGGACCTGGTTGACGATGATGCCGCCCCGGGGAAGCTCGCGCTCGCCGAGCTCCTGCTGGAAGAAGGTGGCGACGTCGAGGCTGGACTCAGTGGGGGCACACACGGTCACGAAGCTGGTGTTGGGGTCGTGGAACAGCTCCATGATCGTCTCGTGACGCTCGACGAAACCAGCGTAGAGACCGGAGAAATCACGGAAAAACTGACCGAGGTCGTCGAGGAAGTCGTCTCCGAAGACCGCGCCGAGGAGCTTGTAGACGACCGCCTGGGTGCCCATCATCCAGCGACGCCCGAAGCCTCCAGCGCCCTTGGGCTGTAGGAACCACTTCAGGACCCGCTCGTCGAGGAAGTTGACCAGTCGACCTGGACTCTCGAGGAAGTCGAGGGCGTTCTTCACCGGGGGGGTGTCGAGGACCACCAGATCGTACTCACCCGAGTTGACGATGTCGTACAGCGTCTCGGTCGCCATGTAGTCCTGACTACCGGCGAAGGTGTCGGCCATGTGGCGGTAGATGTGGTTCTCGAGGATGCGGTCCCGCGCCTCGTCGTCCGGTGCGATCCGCTCGATGAGACCGTCGAAGGTGGACTTGGAGTCCAGCATCATCGCGTGGAGCTGCCCGCTGGCCTTCAGGTGGGACAGGTCGATGGCGGTGGCCTCGTTGCCGATGGCGTTCAGGCCCAGGCTGTTGGCGAGGCGCCGGGCCGGGTCGATGGTCAGCACCATGGCGTGACGGCCCCGGAGTGCCCCCGAGAGGGCCAGGGTGGCGGCCGTGGTGGTCTTGCCGACCCCGCCCGCACCCACACAGACCACGAGCTGCGTCTTGCGCATCCAGGCGTCCATGGAGACATCGAGGGGCCCCTTGGGGGGCTCCGCCTCGGGCGCCGGGAAGGGGTTGTCGAGCTTCAGGTCCCGCCGGGCAACCCCCACGAGGCGGCCGAGGTGGGCCGCCACGGACTCCACCACCTTGCTGGGGATGCCTCCGGGGGGCGCTGGCGGGACCAGGATGGGTCCGTGGTGCAGGGCTTCCTCGAGGCGCTCGGCGCTGTGGGCCGTGGCCTGCTCGAGGGCATCCTCCCAGCGACCCGCCTGGAGAAACTCCTTCTGCACGGCGTCGAGCCCGTCGGTCGCACCCATGCGGGCCAGGAGCTCCCGCTCGTCGTCGGTCAGGGAGGGGAGCGTGGCGCGGTTGAGGAAGACGGCGGGGGGCCGGCTGACCAGCTCGAACTCCTCCATCTTCGTGTACGTCTCGATGGTCTCGTTGACGACCATCTCCTCCGGCAGCGACACGAAGACCATGCGGGTGGTGCGACGGGAGAGGAGCGTGCGGAGCTCCTGGGCCCGCTGGCGAACCGGACCCGAGCGGAACAGGCCCAGCGCGCTGCGGGTGATGTCGAGGAGGCTGAAGGCGTGACCACTGGCGGGCATGTCGACCACGACGAGGTCGTACTCGCTGGCGTGCTCCCCGAGGACCGACAGCGTGACCAGCTCCTGGGAGCCCGGGGTGAAGTCCAGGAAGCGCTGGACCATGGCGTTGTCGAGGATCAACGACACGACGCGGCGGCTCGGCACCAGCCGCTTGAGGAAGCTCTTGAGGGCCTCGCTCCAGGTGACGTTGCAGATGTCGAGGTTCTCCCGAACCTCTTCCGGCTGGTAGTGCGGTTCGACCCCGAAGATCGGCGTGAGGGCGGGCCGCTGGTTGTCGACCTCGGCCAGCAGCGTCCGACGTCCGCGGGCCGCGGCGAGCATGGCGATCGCCGCCGCGTAGGTCGTCTTGCCCGTGCCCCCCTTGCCCGTCACCATCACCAAGCGGCTGTCGAGGAGATCGAGGGCGACCTCGGCCGCTTCCTTCATGTTGTCGGGCAGGTCCATGGATGGCCGGGGCTGGGGGTGGACTCAGATATCGAGGTTGCGAACCGAGAGGGCGTTCTCTTCGATGAAGACACGGCGGGGCTCCACCGCATCGCCCATCAGCGTCGTAAACACGGTATCGGCGGAGAGAAGGTCGTCGACCTCCACCCGCTGCAGCACGCGGACCTCGGGATCCATGGTCGTCTCCCAGAGCTGCTCGGGGTTCATCTCCCCGAGACCCTTGTAGCGCTGCACATCGTAGCCCCGCTGAGCCAGCTCCAGCATCGCGGCCAGCGCGCCGGTCCAGGTCTCGACGGTGCGCTCGGTGTTGCCGGACTTGAGGCGGACAGGCAGGGAGACCGTGGCCTGGAGCGTCTGGTAGAGCTCGGTGAGGCGGGTGTGGTCGCCCAGGTGGTCCGTCAGCCGAAGGGTGCGCTCCTCGCCGCGGATCTCCACGGACACCAGGATCGCCCGACCTTCCTCGTCTTCGACGGGACGGACGAAGCCCACCCGAAGCCGGGGGTCGATCTCCACCATGTGACTCCGGAGCGCCGACGCGAGCTCGGACAGGTCGCCCTCGGGAAGCAGGCCACCGGTGAGGTGGTAGAAGGCCTCGGCCACCGCCGGCGGATACTTGTGCTCGAGCCGCTTGAACCGACGCGCCACTTCGCCCAGCTGAGCCACGAAGGCTGCCACCTGGTCGGTGGAGAGTGCGCTCGCGTCGCCGGCGTCGTCGAAGCCCTCGGTGAGCACCTTCACCGTGTCGATGGCCTGCCCCAGGAAGAAGCGCTCCTGGTCCGCCTCGTCCTTCAGGTACTGCTCCTTCTTGCCCCGCTTGACCCGGTACAGGGGCGGCTGGGCGATGTAGAGGTGCCCTTCTTCGATGATCTGGCGCATCTGACGGTAGAAGAAGGTGAGCAGCAGCGTGCGGATGTGGGAGCCGTCGACGTCGGCATCGGTCATGATGATGATGCGGCCGTAGCGGAGCTTCTCGGCGTCGAAGTCGGGACCGATGCCGCAGCCGAGAGCGCTGATGATGGTGCGGACCTCGTTGTTGCCCAGCATCTTGTCGAAGCGGGCCTTCTCGACGTTGAGGATCTTGCCCCGCAGCGGCAGGATGGCCTGGTACTTGCGATCGCGACCCTGCTTGGCGGACCCACCGGCGGAGTCACCCTCGACCAGGTAGACCTCGCAGAGCTCGGGGTTCCGCTCCTGGCAGTCGGCCAGCTTGCCGGGCAGGTCGCCGCCCTCGAGAGCGGACTTTCGACGGGCGAGCTCCCGGGCCTTGCGCGCAGCGTCGCGGGCGCGGGCGGACTCGATGGCCTTTCCGATGATCGTCTTGGTGACCTGCGGGTTCTCGTCGAAGAAGTGACCGAGGTGCTCGGCGACGACGGACTCGGTGAGGCCCTTCACTTCGGAGTTGCCGAGCTTGCCCTTGGTCTGACCCTCGAACTGGGGCTCGGCGACCCGGACCGACAGCACCGCGGTGAGACCCTCGCGGATGTCGTCGCCGGAGATGTTGGTGCCCTTGAGGGCCTTCAGCAGGCCATTGGTCGTGGCGAAGTTGTTGACCGTGCGGGTCAGGGCCGCCTTCAGGCCCGACACGTGGGTGCCACCGTTGACGGTGTTGATGTTGTTGACGAAGGAGAACAGCGTCTCGCTGTAGGCGCTGGTCCACTGCAGGGAGCAGTCGACCTGCACCATCGAGCCGTCGGCTCCCTGGGACTCGCCCTGGATGCGGATGGGCGGCGTGTGCAGGGGGCTACGGGCAGCGTTGAGGTACTCGACGAAGGTGGTGAGGCCACCCTCGGCGAGGAAGGTGTCGGACGTGTCGTCCCGGTCGTCGATGAGCTCGATGGCGAGGCCGGGGTTCAGGAAGGACAGCTCCCGCAAGCGCCGGGCCAGCACGTCGTACTCGAACTCGGTGGTCTCGGTGAAGATCTCCTCGTCGGGCCAGAAGCGGACCCGGGTGCCGCGGAGCTGCTTGCCATCTTCCACGAGGGGGGCGTCGCCCTCGATGGACAGGTCGGCCTCGGGCTCGCCGCGCTTGTAGCTCTGGGTGTGGTGCTTGCCGTCGCGCCAGATGTCGAGCTTCAGGGTGATGGACAGGGCGTTGACGCAGGACACGCCGACGCCGTGCAGGCCACCGGAGACCTTGTAGGTGTTGGAGTCGAACTTGCCACCCGCGTGGAGGACCGTCATGACGACCTCCGCGGCGGGGCGACCGGACTCGTGCAGATCGACGGGGATGCCGCGGCCGTTGTCGGTGACCGAGCAGGAACCATCGTCGTGGAGACGGACGACCACCTTGGTGCAGTAGCCGGCCATGGCCTCGTCGATGGCGTTGTCGACAACCTCGTACACCAGGTGGTGCAGGCCGGCAGGACCGGTGCTCCCGATGTACATGCCGGGCCGCATCCGCACTGCCTCCAGTCCTTCGAGGACCGTGATGGACGAGCCGGTGTAGTTGTCGTCGGCGGTGGGCTCCATGAGGCGCTCCGGGAGGGGGTTTCGGCGGCTCGCACGGGGTGCGTTTCCACGCCGGGAAGGGGATGGGATGGGGACCCGATGGCATATCCCGAAGCGGCGGGTCTCTCAACCCCCACGAATCCGGCGAAGACGCCGTGACGATGCGGATCGATCCCGGATCACGCACGGGCCCGCAGCCGGGCTCTCAGGAGGCCGTGGGGCGCACGACACCACCGTCCACCTGGAAGTGGAGCGTGTCGCTCTCGGGTAGGGCGGAGAGGTGTTCCGGCGCCGTGGTGGTGGCGAAGACCTGCGCCCCCAGGTCGGCGAGCAGCTCCACGAGGCGAGCGGTGCGCGAGCGGTCGAGCTCGCTGCTCACGTCGTCGACCAGGAAGAGCGGTACCTCACCACGGACACCAGCAGCGACGAGCTCGGCGAGCTTCAGCGAGAGGACGAGGGATCGGACCTGGCCGCGGGAGCCGTAGGTGCGTGCCGGGTGTCCGTCGAGCTGGATGCGGATGTCGTCGGTCTGGGGACCTGCGAGGGTGGTGCCCCGCTCGATCTCCCGGTCCCGCACCTCCGCGAGTCGGGCCGCGAACGAGGCCGCTCGCTCGGCGGGGGTGTCTCCCTTGCAGGAGGTCGAGAGGTTCAGCTCGACCCTCGCCGAGCTGCCCGCGATGCGCTCGTGGAGCTCCTGCACGTGGGGGGTGAGCTCCGTCAGCATGGCGGCCCGTCGATCCACCAGGTCGGCACCGAGCACCGACAGCTGCTCGTCGAGGACCTCGAGGTAGCTCCGGTCGGCGCGCCCTCGGCGCAGCAGGGCTGACTTCTGGTCGAGGGCCCGGCGGTAGCGCCTGACGCGCTCCAGGTGCGCCGGCTGAGCGGTGAAGGTGGCCCGGTCCAGCCAGTCCCGCCGCCAGCTGGGGGAGCCCGACACCACCCGCTCGTCCGACGGCGTGAACGTGATGGCCCGCACGCCAGCGAAGTACTCCTGCAGGTCGTCGGCGCGCTTGCCGTCGAGCTTCGCCGAGCGGCCATCCGGGCCCAGGTCGATGCGGTAGTGGCGGGTGAGGCCCCGGTGGTCGACCCAGCCTGCGAGCGCTGCCTCCTTGTCGCCCCAGCGGACCAGCTCCCGGACCCGACGCCCACGAAGCGGCTTGAGGGTCGCGAGGAGGTGCACGGCCTCCAGAGTGTTCGTCTTCCCCTGGGCGTTGGGGCCCGAGAGCACGACGAACGGGGATCCCACCTCGATGTCCAGGGACTCCAGGTTCCGGAAGCGCTCGACGACGAGACGCTCGAGACGCATTCGACTCCGTCAGTCCAGGCGCATCGGCATGACCACGAAGAAGCAATCGCTGTCGTCGGGGTCCTTCACCAGGCACGGGGCGAGGGGGTGGGCAAGCTCGAGGACGACACGCTCGCCCTTCATCACGCCGAGGATCTCCTGGAGGTAGCGAGCGTTGAACCCGACCTCCAGCTCATCGCCGGTGAGCTCCATGGGCACGGTCTCCCGGACCTCGCCGCGGTCGACGTTGTGGACCTCGATCTCCAGCTCGGTCTCCTTGAAGGAGAAGCGCACCGCACGGGCCCGCTCGGCCACCAGGATGCCGACGCGCTTGAGGGTGGCGGCCAGGTCGTCGCGACGAAGGACTGCCTGGTGCTTGTTGTCGCTGGGGACGACGGCGCCGTAGTCGGGGAACTCCCCCTCGAGCAGGCGGAACCAGAAGATCTGGTTGGGACGGGTGAGGCGGATCGCACCATCGCCGAAGGAGAGCTCGACGAGCTCGTCGTCGGCTTCGAGGAGCTTTCGGATCACCGCGAGGGCCTTGCGGGGGATCAGCGTGCGGGGGGTGATCACCAGCTCCCCCTCGTAGGATCCCTCGGCGGCCGACAGGCGGTGGCCATCGGTGGCGACCATGCGGATCCGCGGGCCCTCGTCGTTGTCGGCGGCCTCGATGTGGGCACCGTTGAGGCCGTAGCGAACGTCGTCGGTGGCGACGGCGAAGTTGGTGCACTCGACGAGGCGGCGGAGGGTGCCCTCGGCGATCTTCGCCGATCCCTTGCCGTCGAAGGTGGGGAGCGCTGGAAAGTCCTCGGCGGCGAAGCCAGGGAGCTTGAACTCGGCGCGACCAGAGCGGATCTCCAGGCGGCGGTTCGCCTTGACCGACAGGTGCACGGTGGGCTCGGGGAGGGCCCGGACGATCTGGAAGAAGTTGGCGGCATCGACGGCCAGCTGACCGGCGGTGGTGACGTTGGCGGCCAGATCGCCGATGTAGGCGACCTCGGCATCGGTCGCGGTCATGCGAAGGCCGGCGTCGCGAGCGTGGAGCAACACATGGGCCAGCAGCGGATGGGTGCTGCGTCGCTCGATGATTCCCTGGACCCGTGCCAGGCCCCGGGCCAGCTCGTCTCGGTCGATGTACAGGTCCATCTCGTCTCCTCTGGCGGCCGCTCCCCTTATCCGATGATCCAGATCAGGGGAGATCGATCTAGTAGTCGTAGTAGGGGAGGACGATCGCTGTGGAAAAGTACGAATGCCTAGTTGAAAGGTGAACTATACCTGTGGATCAATCGGTGGATGGATCGAGGGACGACCACGGCACGGCCGGGGAAGGATTTCTTTGCCGTCGGACTCAGCGATGGATTGTCCGCAGTTCGTCCCGATCCCTTCCCAGGATGTCCCCAGGGGTATGCCCAAGATCTCCACAGGGTTTTCCACAGGGCGATCACGGGGTCGTGGCGACTCACGGGTCGAAGCGCTGGCCGAAGAGGAATGCCACCCGGACATCGTACGAGCCCTCCTCGATGGGTGCCTGGCCGCCGCAGCAGACGGTGGGGAGGGCGCCGACCTGGGGCAGCAGCGTGAAGGAGCCCCCGAAGGACAGCGCGTAGCCGAGGCTTCCGCCCACCTGCAGCCACGTGGGCTCTGGGCCCCAGCCGGACGGAGAGCGGACGTAGCTGTAGCGGCCCGCGGGTCCCACGACGACGGCGCTGCGGGGGCCCGTGGGGATGTCGACGAGGACGGGCACCATCAGGCTCTGGGCGTTCACGGAGCCGCAGTCTCCTCCCATCGGGCAGGCGTTCCCGAAGTTCTTGTAGCTGGCGAGGATGGCGGTGGAGACGACCAGATCGCTGTCGTCGTCGGTGAGGCGGAGCTTTCCCTGGGCCTCGTAGCCGGTGCTGCCGATGCGAGCGCCGAGGTCGAGGCGCTCGGACACGCCGACGCGGACGGCGAGGTCCATGACGGGTGCGGGCCAGACAGCGCCGGTGGAGGCTCCCCCTTCCAGACCGACCTGCACGACGCCCTTGCCGGCGGTGCGCGCCCGCTGTCCGGCCGATGCCGTACATCCCATCAGGGTGAGGAGGAGCAGGCACCGGCTCATGCGAGGGCCGACTCCTGTCCGGAGTCCTGGACGAACCAGCAGGGACTTCCGAGCTTCTCGTAGATCTCGCGAAGACGGGGGACGTCGACGGTCTCCGGGAGGCCGAGGAGGTGGACGTCGGCGGGCTCGGACCGCTCCAGCGCGTCGAAGAAGGGGCCCGAGGCCACCCGTGCCGTGGTGCGTGGCAGGCGGCCGAGCTCGATGACGTCCTCCAGGAAGCCCATGGCGAGGGCCTCGGTGTCGGGGTCGCGGACGACGGTGGCCAGCCGGACCTCCCCCTCGTCGGGGAGGGTGAGGAGGTAGGCGAGCAGCACGGGGAGATCGAGGTTGGCGACATGGAGCTCGAGGGTCCAGTCGGGGTGTCGATCCGACAGCCAGACCGCGACCGATCGGATCGGATCGGGGAGGGGATCGGTGCCGAAGGTGAGGACGACGCCGACGCCCCAATGGCGGGCGTGGTCGATGATCCGCTGGATGCCTTCGGGGTCCAGCTCGCGCTCGAGCTGCTCGGCCGAGAGAAGGAGCAGGTTGGGGGCGAAGAAGGTTCCTGCCATGGCGTTGATCGACAGTCGTGCCGCCTGACCCGGGTTCTCCTCCGGCATGTTGTGCCAGCTGGCGAAGGCACCCTGCTCCCTGAGCCAGCCCACGAACTCCTGGAGCTGCACGTGGAGTGACGGATCGTCGTGGCTGGCCACCATCTTGGTGGAGCCACGGAATCGGGTGATCGCCCACGCGTGATCGGCGGCCACGCGGGCATCGGAAGGGGTGCCGACGGGGACGAGCAGGTCGGGCTTCCAGTCCCGCTCGGACTTCCCGGCCTGGGCGGCCTTCAGGGCGGCCCAGGAGGCGAGGGTACGGGCGATGCCGGACTGGACGGTGACCCAGGGGGTGTCGACCTTCTTGCGGCGGTTCAGGTACAGGTAGATGCCAGCGACGAACACGACCTCGGGCAGGCCGCCGGCGGGGCTGGAGAGCACCAGGCCGACGATGCAGGCCACGGCTCCCGCGACCGGCACGGCGGTGGGAATGCGGAAGCGTGGACGCCAGCTGACCATGCCGAGGGACTGCTCCAGGGCGACCACCACGTTGACCGCCAGGTAGGTCATGATGAAGAAGCTGGTCAGGATCGGAGCGATGGCGTCGAGGGAACCGGCGGTGAGCCCGACGGCGCACAGGGCGAGGGTGGCGAGGGTGGCGTTGCGGGGCTCGCCTGTCTCCGTGGTCTGCTCGAGGCGCGCGGAGAAGGGCACGACGCCGTGGGAGGCCATGGCCTGGAGGAGGCGCGGCGCGGCGACGAGGCTGGACAACGCGGCCATCAGGGTGCTGGAGAGCAGGCCCAGCATGACCAGGCTCCCCATCAGGGCGTGGTCGGCCATGGCGAGCTTGTTGGTGAGGAGCTCCTGGCGAGGCACGACGGTGGCGTACCAGATGGCGCCCAGGGTGTAGACGGCGAGGGTGGTGCCCCAGGCGGCCATCGTGCCGGTGGGGATGGAGCGGCTCGGCTTCTCGAGGCTCCCGGACATGCCGACGCCCACCATGATGCCGGTGGCCGCGGGGAAGAAGATGGCGAAGCACTCCAGCAGGCTCGCCTGGGGGAAGCGGCCGATCACCGCGGGTGCCTGGATGTCGGCGCCGTACCAGCCTCCGAAGGCCGAGACGACGGCGGCAGCGACGACGGCCAGCATGACGGCCTGAGCCCGGGCGGCGAGGGCGGCGCTGGCGAGGGTGACGCCGCCGACCAGCAGGAAGGCGAAGGTGACGACCAGGCCGGCGGGCTGCTGGGGGAAGTAGTAGGCCCAGCCTTCGGTGAACGCGTAGAGGTACATGACCGCGCCGATGGACTGGGCCAGGTACAGGGGCACGCCGATGGCGCCACCGGCCTCGAGGCCCAGGGCGGCGCTGATGATGGCGAAGGCGCCGCCGGCTCGCATGCGGAGGTTGGTGGCGATGGACGACACCGAGAGCGCGGTGGTGCCGGTGATGGTGTACGCCGCAAGGATCACCAACAGGGCGCCGCCGAGTCCGGCGTTCCCGACGAGCCAGCCCTCCCGGAGGTAGAGGAGCGCGCCCAGGATGGTGAGGACGACCGGACGGTAGACACCGGCGAAGGTGCCGAAGCGCACGGGCTCGTCGATGGGGGCTTCGGCGGTGGCTTCGGGGGCTGACTCGGTGGCCATGTGCACCGCTATGCGCGGCGTCGGCCGGCGTCTACCTGCCGCGCAGAGACAGCGAGATCGGTCCGCGCTCGACCATGTGGAGCAGCAGCTCGGCCTGCTTGGGGCTGACCCGGACGGTGACCCGACCGTCGAGGTGGACCTGGTCGATGGGGACGTCGGTGAGGAAGGTGGTGGTCTTCATCGCTCCGTCGTCGTGGGTCGTCGCGAGCAGGTCGGTGTGCATGCCATCCTCCACGAGCCCGGCGTCGATGGGGGTGCTGTCGACGGGGACGGTGACATGGCGCTGGCCCTGTCCGACGTGGAAGGACGGAACCACGGGACCCAGGTCGCGGGACAACACCAGCTTCTCGGCTTCCTCGGGAGCGCACGCGAACGTGAGGCTGTCGGACCCTCCGGCAAGGACCAGGGCGCCGCGCAGCACGGTCACGGTCCTCTCGGACTCCAGCAGCAACAGATCGGCGATGGCGCCGTTGGTCGCATCTCGTTCGCTGACGAGGTCGGCGGGGATGGTGACGGTGACGGCGCGCATCCCGGGTGGGATGGTCAGGGGGGCAGCGGCGTCGGGCTCGGGGGGGGTGCTCTCGTCCGCTGGTCGACCGAGCGCGGTCAGGACGAGGACCAGGAGGATCGCCACCAGGAAGATGGCGGTCTGGACGTGCGAGATGCGCCCCCAGGTGGGCGCCGGTGGAGTGGTCTGGGCGGCGTTCAGCAGGTTCGACACGAGTTCCTCCGGGGGACGCAGGTGGGTGAATCCCTCGGCGAGGTCGCGGTCGATGGGGTCGTCGTGGGGATCGCTCATGGCATCACCTCCTGGTCGGACGCGCCGAGCCATGACCGCAGCCGGGCACGGCCTCGATGGACGAGGGAGAGGACGGTGTTTCGGGGACGGTCGAGCAGCTCGGCGGCCTCGCGGGCGCTGTGTCCCTCGACGGCACACAGGTAGAGGGCTTCCCGCTCTTCGGGTCGCAGGACCTCGAGGGCGCGTAGAAGCGTGTCGCGGTTCGCCAGGTCGGCGCCCGGGGGTGCCTGCAGCTGCTCGGGGAGTGGTTCGAAGTCCAGCACCTGCCGGCGTCGGTAGACGTCGATGTACTTGTTGCGCAGGGTGCGGAACAGGTAGCGACGGGAGCGGGGGGCGTCGGCCCGGAGCATGCTCAGCCAGGCGTCCTGGAGCAGGTCCTCCGCGTCGCCTTCGTTGCCGGTGAGGGCGACGGCGTAGCGGTAGCCGGCATGGAGCAGGGTCTCGAGTTCGGTCACGAACACCTCGTCCGCACCGACGAGCGAGGGTCTCGAGCGATTGCGACGGGGCTCAGATTCTCTCAGGAGGTCGTCGCGTCCTTGGGGGGCTGTGCCATGGCCGATGTCGGTGGTGGCTCGGCTATCAGCGTTCAGCGTTCAGTCATCAGCTCTGAAAAACAAAGCTTCCTAGGTGACAGCTGAGGGTCTGGTTCAGCCACTGACCGCGCCCGCGTGACCTGGGACCCTTGGTCTGGGGACTTGGTCGAAGCGGCGAGAATCCCGTCTCACCGCGGAGACGCGGAGACGCGGAGAACGACGCGGAGAGGCCCCCAGCGACGCCCTCCGTCGGAGGCATCCCGTCGTCTGCGACAGGGAGAGGGAGCATGCCGCTTCGTTGCGACACCCATGGGCTGACAGCTGGTGCGCCAGGCGAAGCCTGGGAGGAGGAAGATGAAGTAGAAATCGAAGACCTCAACGCAGCCCACGGGGTTCGAATCCCCGCCGGGAAGGTTGACCACCGCCCGGAACCGGACGCG
>Ga0213839_1000404_pt1 | contig 59232 bp, 50 predicted proteins | sample SWPATP21_FD_160075 | JGI IMG/M metagenome (GOLD analysis project Ga0213839, IMG submission 160075) | Coastal seawater microbial communities from Marineland, Florida, United States - SWPA TP2 #1 | ecosystem: Environmental > Aquatic > Marine > Coastal | place: USA: Florida | collected 2016-08-14
ATGTTTCTCTATCATCTGACTTTAGGATCGAAGAGGTTGAGATAGACAAAGATCACATTCATATGCTGATTACAATCGGCACTCGATATTCAGTAGGCCAGCACGCAAGGAGGATTAAGCAAGCGACAACCGCTAAAATCTGGAAATCATTTCCTTATCTGAAAAACCAATTTTGGAAAGAGAAAACATTTTGGTCTGATGGGTACTTTGTGTGTTCTGTAGGGAATGCAAGCGCAGAGACTATACGAAAATATATCCAAGAGCAGGGGTGACACCTATTCATCCCCGCGACATCACTTTGTTCTGATCACGGGGTTTTCTCGGTGAGTTTAGATAAATTACATTCATTTATTAATAACTGACTTATAGAGTCAGACTCTTTTGATAGTGTTAGGAGCTCATCATCCTTTGAAGGGGCTGTTGAATAGTTGAATTCTAAGCTAGAAAGAGTGCTCTTGATTTCTAAAGAGTTAGATGAGAATTTTTGACAAAATTCAGTTATCTTCGCGTTAACTATTTCTTCGGAATTTTTCTTGTTCTTCATGTATAACTTATAGTTCTCCGTTACAACCTCTATAGCTGCATGTTCATAGCGTATGGTCGCTATTACTTCACTATCTTCGATTTTATAGTCAACAATACTTACCGATATCGGACGTAAAATGCGGGCCTTCTCGCTATAGCTTGATACACCTGCTTGTGAATTGCTAATAATGAAATAAGCGCCGAGCTTTTCAGCTGCTTCTTTATGTATCAAATCTACAATGTTGTATTCATTTACTGTGAGGCCGATAGTTTTAAACTTGATAACTCTAACAGTATCAGCTGCATGAGCACTATGGCTCAATACTAAAATGACAAGTAAAAACACAAATTTCATAAATCCCCCTCCAAAGTAAAAAGTATAAATTATTGAATACAGGTTTGTAAGAATATAAAAAATACAATGAGATTTTTTCATAACCTATTGTAAAAAATGATATTTAGTTTTGTTTTTAACATCTGCGCGAAATGAAATTCATGAAATGATTAATACAGTTTTAGCTATTGGAGATTGTTTTAATGAATTCATTGAAAGCGCTAGCAAATGGGGTTTTTCTATCGATTGTATTCCATGCACTCGGGAGTGCTTATGGTGCAGAAAAAGTTAGTGTCAATTTAACGCTAAGTAACACCACTGAGTACGACGCACAAGTAATCGAGCATCTACTTCAAAAAAAAGCTGTGGAACAAGCAAAAGTAAACCTCAACACGAATGTTATAAGCGGCAATAAATTATTGCCAAATGTAAGGGCAAAACTTAAAGAGCTAAACTTAAAGCAAGAGCTAAGCACCCTCAATGCAACGGCTACTTTTGAGTTAACTGAAGGCCCAGAGTTAATTGCTAACGAGAATACCATTAGGATTTATGACGAAGTATTTCTGTTTAATGGCATCGAAACAAAACAATCATCATTGAAAAAAAGACTCAAAGAAAAGGTGTTTGAACATAAATTCTTTGCTGATATCCAAAGCAAATTATCTAACCTAGTGACAATATCAGACTATAAAATCAAAGAACCTCAAATTAGTGAAGGCCAAATGATTTATGGTGGCCTTAAGCTCTCAGAAGTATTGAACATCCGCGCTTTAGTTGCAGCCCAAAGTTACTCTCGTAAAAGTATCTCAAATGGAGTAAATATTCGAAATGAAGAGTGTGCGCAGCTTGATTCAAATCTGTTAGATGTAAACCCTCAATTTCCATCGATTGGAAAAACTGCACACTGGCCAGAATTTAAAGTAGGTGTATCGATGCTAACACTCCAGCTCTTGACTGGGTTATCTCCAAAAGTTTTAGAAATTGATTTTACTAAAAACTTACTACTATCCGAATTGCAAAAGTCTAGAGCGAGAGTAAAAGACTATAATAGTGACTTATTGCCTTATTCAAATATGTGGGATGCATACAGAGAAAGCATAGAGAACTTCAAAAATGTATTAAATGGGCAGACGTCCAATTTATCTGAAGAATATATGGGGAACATTGAGGCATCACCTTTCAGTCAATATCCGTTTGCAGATGTTAAGCAAGTTACAATGCACCTTAGCTTTGATGAATTAATTAGTGAAGGGGACTACGATGGTATTGAGTTCAATGATTGGTTTTGGGGTCCGAAAAACTACTATGGAGTACGAAACAGCTATATTAATCGCGTAGATGATTTATCGCGAGGCAAGCCTTACTTTTTTCTTGTGATAGAGGTTTCAGGTGTAAAATTCTATCGAGCTGTCCTAGATATTAACTTTACTCATAACAAACATAGCTCGGCAAAAGTAAAATTAATCCCAATAGATGTTTTGCCATTTTTACCAGGGTCAGAGTTTAATATCTTTAATCGAACAGACTACCGTAAGCTGTGGCTAAAATCTTTGGAACAGGTATCCGTGACTGATGGTTCAATAAGCAATCGAGCAGTCAATATACTGCCAAAAGAAACAATTGATTGTTTGCCCGATACGTTTGCTTTTGATGTAACACTAAGTGAGTTGTTTGCTTTTAGAAAGGGGCAGACTGCATTACTCGATGGTGACTTTAACCCGGTAAAAAATTCACATGGAGAATACGTTGTTAATCAGAATGGTTTTCTAGGTTTAATGTCTACAGAAGAGCCCGCCTTTCCCGTATCTGTCAGCATGATGGGTAACTCGATAAATATTAGCTACTACAAAGACCATAAAATTGGGGATATAAGCGTTTATTTTGAGAAAAAGGTATTTTAATAAAAAAATACTGAAATTCAGTTGAAAATCACGCTTTTAAAATTTTTTTCAATTTTAAGATTAAGCCAGACTCAATATTCTGGCTTTTTTATGGATTTTACAATTTACTCAATCGGTGAAACAGCGTTCATGTATGAGGTTCTAATGGGCCTTCGAAGAATGTTTGATTTTGGTTTTTCATCTTTGCATATTTTGATTGGTGCTACAGCTCTACTTTCACTGATGACTCTTGTAGTAAAAAGTTGGATCAACCCAAACTCTAATCCAGTACTATCTTGGTTTATTGGGCTTTGCATGTTTATGGTCTTGTGTGGTCCATTTTCTAAAGTAGATGTTGTTATTGAGTCGGTAAGAACAGGAGATGTGTATTATGTGAATGATGCACCTGGCATAGCAGCTGTTATTGCAATGATGACCTCAGGAATGTATGGGCTTTCACGAGATTATGAAGATTCATTCGCCTCACCGGATGGTTATCAGGCTGGTCAATTTCTCGATCCAATGAGGGCGCTAGTGGCGCTTGATAAATTTGGATATATGGGCTCTGAAGAACTAGATTCAGGCGTTAATGCCCAAAGGTACAGAATCAAAACATCTACAATGAACTACCTTCAAGACTGTGTAATTTGGGATCTTCAAGTTGGTGGCAATGACGCTGAGCTAAATGCTGACAAAATAAAAAATGCCCCAATGGAAAACTTTCTTGAGTCTATAAGAATTAATACACCATCAAGAAGCACTTATATTCAAATCGACACTCCTGCCATGGAGCTATTAACATGCCCAAACGCATACTTGAAGCTCAAAAGTTACTTTGATAGCTCAAGTTTCAGAGAGATGACTGACAGGTTTTTGCAGAAAGAAAATGTAAAACCACAAGATGTTGAAGCCGGCGCGGAATCGATTTCTGCATTAAGCGCGACAATGAATGCATACCATTTAGCGACGGGAAGGTATTTATCAAATGTTTTTGCTGAAGCTGCTGCAAAAAATGGGGATATGCAAGGGCTCCGCTCTGAACTTACTTTAATAGAAACAAAGTCTCAGCGACATTACCAAATGGCCGCGGATAGAAACCTAGCTTTGGAGCTATCAATTGGTTTTGCAACCTTCATTGAGGCCTTTGTGTTTTTCTTGATCCCAGTTATTGCAATCATGCTTGTAATGGGTGCTGAAGCTATGAAATCAGCTGCTATGTTCTTTGGGGTAACTGTGTGGGTTAACTTGTGGCCGGTAACCATGAGTGCGGTTAACCTTTTTACTTTACTTGCTATTCAAGGTCGATTTACATCAGTGTCAGCTGGTGGCGGTGGTGTAAGTGCAATCACATTTGGTATGTGGGGGCATAGCATGTCAACAATCGAATCATTTATTGCAGTGGCAAGTAGTTTGGCTGCTGCAGTTCCTATGCTCACTTTATATATACTGCATAGGGGTGTTCACACCATGATGGGAGTATCTAATAAGACGTCTCCTGATACAAATATTGATTCCAAGAAATTGTCACCTGATGTCACAACATCTGCAAATGGAGGTAAAGCAAGTCAAGGTGATACTACTATGCAAGCCAGTGATGTTCATTCCTCATATGGGCAATGGAGCCAAGCTCAACTGAATGGTGGACAACGAAATGATGTAAGTATTAATCCGGGTGGCGCAGGGCCTGCCTCGGGTTACCTTAAACAGTCATCAGCTGAGTTGTCAGCGATTGGCTCTAGAAATACTCAATTGGCAAATACTGAAGCCGCTAGCCAAACATTACAAAAAACTGCCACTGATAGTAAATCTGCTACTTTAGATTCAATCAAAGGGTATAAACAAGGAGAGTCGTTTGAGAGTGTGGATACTTCACAATTATCAGAGGACGAAGCTTTCTTAGCAGCACAGACCGCAGCTTATGCAACTGAAAATAACATGAGTTTATCTGATGCATATGATCACGTACTACAGGGCTCGGCAAGCATGGTAGCAAAGGGGGCTCCATCAATAGCAGGGTTTGGTTTAGGTGCTAATGCGAAAGCAGCGATCACAGCAAAAGCGGCATCACAAAAGCAAGTAGGCGCATCAGAAAGGTTGTCAGAGGACGAACGTGCACAAGTTTCTGAATCGATAAAAGCTAACTGGGGGAATGCAGTAAAAATGGCTCAATCATCGAGCAGTGATAACTCAGTTGCAAGTAAAGAGGCGGTTTCCCGACAGGAAGCTGTTACAAATGCTCATACAAATATGCTTCAAGCTCAAGCCCTTGAAGCTGAGGGGAATACAGCTAGCTCTGCTTCAAAAGTAATGACGCAAATAAATGCAGGTGAGGTTCAAAACTCAACCGCAGGAGCAAATAAAGCATCAATCGGCTCAATTGTTTCAAAACTTTCAGATGAGCAGCAGTATGTTCTTTTAGGTAGTTTGATTGGTGATGAAGGCTTAAATGGTTTATCTGGTGACAAGAGGAGTGCTTTAATTTCTGAGCTGGGAGATAGCTTCGACTACCACAAAGAGCAGGTAAATAAAGGTGATAATGCGAGATTACCAGAAAGGCAAAAAAATAATATTGCTTTGGCCAATACGGTTACTGATGCAATCGCAAGAATGTCTGGAAATACAGAAGTGCTGTCTACAGATCATAATGGTAACCAACTTCCTCTTTCAACTGGGGTTACAGCACTAAAACAAGCTAATACCGAAAGAGGGGCTTCTGCAGGCTTAATGAGAGAACTAGGTGAAACATTACAAGCGCCGAGCCTAATTTCACTTAGTGACCAATTGAATGGATATAAACCAAGTGATAATTCACATATTCCAAAACCAGAAGATAATACTGGCATAGACACCAACACTTTAACTAACGATGTAAATAGTGGCCTAAAGACTGATCCAACAAACATGTTCAATAATGAGCGTAATGCACAAGCATTTGCTGAACACAAAGAGCAATCTCAAAACGAGGTTAGTAGTAGAGGCGCATCTGGTACAGATGCTGTTAAAGCTAAGGGTGAGGATGTTGTTTCTGAGTCAGGAGATAAAAATGCAAATAATTTAGCGCATGCATTTGGATCATTAAAAGTATTAGGCTCAGAATCTAATGAATTATCAGGCGGTGTAGTTAGTTCTATTGGCTCACTATTCACTTCTTCAGTGGGTGAGGCTGTTACGGATGAGTTTAAGAAGTCTGGTAATGGTGAAGGTATTAATTCGAATCTAATTGAAATGGGTTTTGGTGTTTTATCAAACAATACACCAGAAGCTATTAGAAACTTACTAACTAGCGCAGCAAATGGTGAAGGTTCGATTATTAATGGTGAACGCTTATCTCCAAATGAAACACTAATGTATGCTGGGGCTGTTCAAACAGCAATGCGCCCTGAGTCTCTAGCTGCCTTCAATGAAAGTTTAAATTCAAACTCAGCTCTTCTTGCTTCAACGTTACCTAATAACCCTTACAGAAATGCTCAAGAAAATATTTCAGCTGTACAGGAGATGAGAGAGAATGAATCAATTAATAATGCCCTGAAGAGTAGTGAGTTAATTGCGGCATACTCAGCATTGGCAAACCTTGATGATGGTCAAATTGAGGATGTAATTGCAGCCACGAAAGGAGATGATAGTTTCTTAGGTATTAATGATGCTAAATACGCTCGTCATTTAGAAGCGCTAAATGAGTTATCCCCACAGTTAGGTTTAGAACCTCAGTACAACCCATCAAGGTATAAAGATGAGCCAAGTCCAAAAGGTAGTTTGGAATCAGTAAACTACGACTCTCAAGCTAGCTCAATGGCTGAGTTTGCTGGATTAAATGAGAGAGAAAATTTAGATCGAACTGAAAACAGATCGAAACCTAGTGGCCAAGGTCTTGTTGAGGGTATTACCAAAGGAAATTATGACCAAGATGCCAAAGAGATAGCTAAATATGCGTTAGCAAACTTTAATGCAACTGGAGATACATCAGGAGTAAGCTTTAAGGAACTTAATGATCGAAATTTAGATAATTTTAAATCAGCACAAGTTTCTAGTCGAGAATTTAGTATTCCTGACTTTACTAACATCACCCCTGAAGCAATGGAAGATCTGAATAAGATGAGGGATGCACTTTTAATTGCAGGTAAAGATAGCGAGGCAGAAACACTAACAAATACAATTGCTTCTATTACTTCAGATGAGCAAACTAAAAATGGGTATGAATCAAGTGCATCTAAGGAGCATGAAAGCCAAGTAATTAATAACGCAATTCACTCAGAAGGTGTTTCTAGTAAAGCGAAGGAGTTTGCCGCGAACGCCCTTTATGGCACAAGCGATACTCCAAGAAATCTTTCTCATGATGACATGAGAGATCTACTTACAATAAATAACTTACTAAGCACAGCTCCAGAAGCACAAAGAACATTAAGTGAAGCGATCACAACTGCCTTCAAACCGAATTATAGTGATGCCGGTACTAAAGAAGCAAATCCACCTGTAAACAGCCTTAATTCAAGCGAAGCCTCAGTGCAGCAACAGTCTGTAAATGAAAGTGATTATGATAAGAGCTCTGTCACACAACAGAATTCACTGAGCGAAACACCAAAAAGCTCATCAGTTGATAATAACCGTGGTGAAGCAATAGAAGAAACCCCTATCAAGCCAAGTGAGGTAAATAGTGGGGTTAACAGTACTGGTAAAGATGAAAGCGGGAATGTTCTATCTAAAGAGACATCGATTGCAGGTAATGATTCAAGGGATCGTATTGATACCTACCAATATTCTGGCACAAAAGATGATTCTTATCCGAATACTACAGATTCAGATCGTTCTTTAGTGGGCACACAATCAGAAAACCTTCAGGCATCGGCAAGTGGTGGTTCTATTGTTGCTGAGCCTAGTCTAAAACCTGACACAAGCGATGATAATGTGCGGACTCAAACACAGTTAACAGCTTCTAATTCTTCTCAGAAAGGTGAGTCTTTTGAGCAATCTAACTCAGATGAAAGTTCAGTTGTGAACAACTCTAGTTCTGAGAACCTAAGTTTTAATGAAACAAACGCTAGTGAAGCAGAGATGGTTAACAATAGAGAAAATTCAATTGAAGAGAGAAACCCGTCTGGCCTAAAGCCTGTAGCTGGTGATGAAGTCACTAGGACCGAGTCACAAGAGGTTGGATTAAGGCAAGTTATTGATAATACAGAAATGAGCAATGATGCATTATTAAAAGCGGAAAATATCTTGTCTCTAGGTTCAAATTCCAATTTGAGCTCATTTACAAAGGAAGAAAAAGCCGAGCTTTTAGATTTGGCTGACAATCTAGAGGCAAATAATTACATAGCTGAATCATTACAAATCAAAAGAACGTTGGAGAGCTAACATTGACGATGACATTAGAGCAAGAATCAGCAGCTAACGATGTTAATAATCACTCTTTGATTCTCGCTACAGCAGGTAGTGGTAAAACAAAAACATTAATTGAAAAAGTAAAAAACGTACTAAAAAAATCATATGACAGGAAGGTTATTCTCGTTACATTTACAAATGCGGCCGTCAACGAAATGCAAGAAAGGTTGGAAATAGCTCTTCCACAATCATCAATAAATAGAGTTTCTGTAACTACATTTCACAGGCAGTTTCTTAACCAAACAAAGAAACTCATGCAAGGTAAGCTACTAATTGGAGCAACATACTTCAACTTTATTGAGAGATTGAAGAATTACATCGAGAATGAGCACCTACTACCGGAGTTAAAAGTAACATTCAGTGACATTACGAGCATTTTAAATGATCAGCCATTAGATGAAAAAAAAGGGTTTGATAAAGACGCTGTTAAGCTAGTTAAAGAATGTTATCAAGAGTTAAAGAAAAAGAACCACCTGTATGACTTAGATGACGCAACCAGGCGCGCGGTAGAAGGAACTTTAAGTGGGGAAATACCGCTATTAAATTGTACAGACCTAATGATTGATGAGTTTCAAGACACAGATTTACTACAATATGAGTGGATTGCCCTGCAGGGGCGCGGAGGGATTAATCTAACACCAGTTGGAGATGATGATCAAAGTATCTACTCATGGAGAGGCGCTAGAAGTTATGAAACAATGCTTAAGTTTAAAGATGAATTTAAACCCAATATTCATATGCTTGCAAAGTGTTTTAGATGTAGACCTGAAATAATAGATGCCAGTAAAAATCTAATAGAATTTAATAAAGATAGAATTCCCAAAGGTATGGTCTCGGGGAAGGAAATCGGTGGCACTGTTAAAACATACATACATAAATTTAAAAAAAGTATGCTGTTAACATTTTTGGAGAACTACAATAAATATGATGGTGAGTGGGCGATCCTAAGCAGAACTAATGTTGCATTGGACTCAATAGAAGAGTTTCTGATAGAACATGAAGTAGCGTATTCAAGAAACAATCAAACAAGTATTTTTAAAACAAGCGCTGGTGATTTTGTAATTAAACTGTGTTCATATCTTTTAAATAAGTTTGCACACTACCATTTGTCAGAAGTTTTAGGGTACTTAAAAGAGGATGAGAACCTAATTCCTTTAATTTCTGAAAGTATCAAGAGTAATTCTGATATTGAGTCATATCTAAATAATTACGATCAATCAATTAATGGAACAGTTTTTGAAATGTTCTATTCAAATTATTATTTATTTGAAAATACTCATGATTCCAAAGAGATAAGCACAAGAATTGATTTGTTGATTGATTTCATCATAGAGCGCCGCTCAAAAGGCGACAAGCTGAATAAATGCGCTGTTGAAACACTACTTCTTGAAGGGCTCAAGATAAAAACAGGCTCTTGGTTCGAAAGAATTAAGCTTTACTCAGATAAAATTAAAGAGCAAAACAGCAAATCTGAAATTGATAAATCAGTGGTAACTTTAACCACATACCATGGCTCTAAAGGCCTAGAGTGGACTAATGTGGCTATTTTTGACGTTATCCATGAAACAATGCCAAATATGCAGTCACCAATCGATGAGGAAAGACGTTTGCTGTTTGTTGGGATGACACGCGCTGAACAAAGGTTATTTATTCATAGCTACTTAAATAAGGCTGATATTGATGATTTAAAGGATGTGGGTGAATTGGCACTATTCAAAAAAGATTACGAATATAACCCACCAATAACATCAGATATTAATGATGTTTGTTTTCCAAGCGAGTTTATTGAAGAGATTTACTACACTAACGATTAATCAAATGTTGTTTGCCTTATTTCTGGAAATTTAATCTTTTGTATTGTTGACTAAAAATTTATAAGCAATTATATTGATTATAACCCTAAAGGTTCAGCCTTTAGGGTTAACCAATCAACACAGACTATCAACGTCACAACCACTCTTCTGAGTCATTATCGGAATACAAATTTCCAATAATGATTTCTCAATCCACTTTACCTTTTAGGTCTTTGATTTTTGCACTATGCATAATTATGCCTATTGGTATTTAAAGTGGCTTCTAGCTGTTGAAGTTAAATCTCAGCGTTAATACCTTCTTGGTATTAAGACGGTTGAAGTGATTCTTTCACAAATACCTAACCAATTCCTATACGGGATACTCTTCTGTATAGGAATCGAAATCTCATTCGATGCGACCGCTATACAGATCTACTTATTTTTAGTTCTGCGTTTTCGGTCAAATGCATTGGAGGAGATTATGGATATCATTCTTATATTACTGGCGTGCACATATGTTGCAATCAAAATTCACAGCATTATCGTTAAGCCAATTCTATCAATAGCTAGTTCAAGCTGGGGTTAATTTGAATAAACTAATTCCAACCTACTCGGGCTACAACAATCACAATCAGTTAAATATTCAGAGTGTATATTGCATTGTATATGACAGGTTAACGTTAAAAGTTTTAGCAACAGCTGAAACACATAACGAGGCCAGTCAAATAGCAACTGAGATATTCAACAAAGACAACGTATTCGCTGTTCCCGGTGAAATTAGGTTTTCAGATGAGAGTATTTCACATAGTAATATTCTTGGAATGAACCTTGTTAATTTTGAATTCTTTGTTGAAGCAAATATGAGTCATCCACTGATTAAATCAACTTTCACAGGCGAGCATTAGCTCCCTGTGAATTTCCTTACTGGTTATATCTATCCAGCTTGAAGCAGGATGCTTAGGTATAACCAGTAAGGAGAAACCTATGTTTGAAGATACTGCTTTTCATATTTTCGACAAATCAACATCAACACTTACATTATTCTCAGGTGAGATAAAACAGATTGATGTTAATCATTTAGACAAACCAGACTACCTATCAGCTGTAAAGCAAAAGGCCATTTCTAGTGGCTTAATTGGCGAATGCGATTTTGTATGTGAATGGGATGTTTAACAGATAGTAGGGTAAACCTTACTCTCTGAATGAGCTTTATATATTAGAGTTTATTCAAAGGGTTACGGTGAATATTGCCGTTATTTTTGATTAAGTCGCGCGATATTTTCTTTATGTAATTATATCTACATCAGTTGTGATGATTTTATAACTTTATAGAGGGCTTATTTGTGCGTACTGCAAAAGATAATTCAGCAAGGCTTGGTGGTAGAGTCGCGAGTCTTGATATCAGAAATGGTCAAGATGGGTATTTTGGTACTGTGACAATTGCTTGTGATGACGGCTACTTTAAGAAGTCAAACGAACCTAACGGACAAAGTGAGTGGGTTGACAGAACTTACTTTTTTGATGTCAAAGTGGATAGTCGGTTTTTAAAGAATTTTAAACCAGCTATTGAAGTAGGGGACGAAGTAACTTTAAGAGGAAAACTTGTTCAAGAAAAGTGGACTGATAATGGTGGGCAAAACCGCTCTTCAACAAAGATTAAAGCTATCGAGCTAATTCAACATCTTAGAAAAGTTGAAGTGGAATGTTTAAAAGCCTCTGGCTTAATTGGCAATCAGAACCAACAAAATAGTCACCCACAACAAAATAGTTCTTCAAACTACCAAAGTGCGCCTCAGCATCATAGTCAACAGCAAAATAATGCACAAAACTATCAGCGCAGCCAGCAAGACCAGAGCGCACCAATAAACTATCCGCAATCGCAGGGCGGTTTTGCTCCTAAACCTCAACCAGGGGGGTGTGGCGGTAGTCAACAATAACAAGCTAGATAAGGTTTCCTAGCCTAGGAATTTGCATGACAAGGATGTCACTTTTGTTTTTCTAATATTCATAATACCTTTCGCCTCTCGCGAGTAACTCTGCTATGGCAGTTAAAGTTGAATATTAGTTACGCACTCTCAACATCAAGTTGAAAAGCAAAAATCTATTTTGTGAGTGCACACCAAGCAACATCGTTGCTTGTTTTAACCTCTGAGGGTTTAACCTTCACAGGTTAATCCTTCAGGTTTTTAAAATTTGGAGGAACTTATGAATAACAAATCAACCGGCGCATATTTACGTCGTCGCGAACGCAAATTAATTAAACGAGCAAAACGTGATGGATCTAACAAGTTAGTTATTCGCGCAAGCCGTTTATATCAAGAGTCAAACCGCGTTTTTCACGGTTAATCTCTAACCTATCTACCAACCCACAAAGGGAATTTTCCCTTTGTTGGGGATGTTCCCTTTAAAAATCTCTTTGGAGGAGAACATCATGGCTAGACCAAAAAAAGCCATAACCAAAGCTCAAATAAATGCAGAACTTGAAAGAATGAAGCAGTTTAAGCCGAAGCGAACAACTGATCACTTTCTGTCAGTAAATGCAGAATATACGTGCCATTCGTTAGACGAAGACATCATAACAGCTCATCGAGCTGGTAAAGTTGCCCCAGGGCAGGGTGTATTTTTTGGTTTAATGGATGATTGTTTGGATGCTGCAAGAGGTGAATATTACATTCATTGGTCAGACGAGAACATTAAGGCGTTATGGGAAAGTGTTTTGTATCGTTCACTTGGTATGCTTCGGTATGCTAAAGCGAATTCAGAGATGCTAAACGACGAACTTGAGTGGATTTGCTCTGCAAATTTTGATTATGTATGCCAGTGCCTAGATTTAGATGCTTGTTCAATTAGAATTGCAGTACCACAGATCTTACAACAGTATAATCAACTTAATGAATTACTTGTAACTAACAAATACGCTAAAGCTCTTTGTGAATACAAGCACTTCATCTTAAATGGTAGCAATTTCTCATCGTCTAACTCTCACCTTTATAGTGACTTAGAAGGGCCTGACATCCCTCTTTGGCATGAGCTAAAGTTTTAGGAGTTTATAATGAAAATTTATCCTTTTCATGAGTCTAATACTTGGATTCTACTTGATGATAATGTTACTGAGCGAAAGCTGCTATTAGGTGAGAGTGATGAAGGCTATCACTTTGGTCATATTGATGGTTGGCCGGAATCAGTTGAAGTTTGGAATTCTACCAGTTATGCAACTAAGGAATTAGCGGCAGAGGCTCAAGTGAATTTTATGCTAGACCTTGCAGTTGAGGATGAAACAGAAGAAGTATATGAAAAGTGTTCTGTTCTAGACTCACCAAACCTTCATCTTTATGAAAAAAGTTATATAGACTTTTTAGAAGTACCATTTTAAATATTAAGAAATCAAACCCATCAAGGGACACTACACCCTTGAAGGGATAAGTGTCCCTCAAAAATCTCTTTGGAGGAGACACAATATGAATACTCAAACACAATCAAACGTATCTACAATTAAACCAGCAACTAAAATTGATTATAACGAAATGATAGAGGTTGACGCTCATGAGCGTTTCCCTGAAATCTTCGACCCTAATCAATATAAGATTAAAATTCGTAAACACCGCCACCCTAATTGTCAAAAAGCAGACATGTATTATACGCCGGATGAAGCAACACTTCGTAAAGCGTTAGCATGGTGGCTTGCGCCTGCTCAACCGAAGCCTCTTGGCTTGGTTGGTGAAACAGGTACAGGTAAAACGGAGTTATTACTATTCATTGCAGATCGCTTTAATGAGCCTGTCTTCATTGAAAAAGTAACCGTAGGCATGAGTGGTGAGCGCTTAGAAGGTGGTTATGAATTAGCTGTTGATGGAAAAGGTAATAATGTTACTCGCAAGCGATACAGCCAAGCTGCATGCGGATACAAATACGGTGGTTTAGTTATCTTAGATGAAGTTGATAAAGCTAATGAAGATTTATCAACATCGCTTCATTTGTTTGTTGAAGGCAAACCTTGGACACTTAGTGTTTTCGGTGAAACCATAAACAAACATGCTAACTGCCGAATAGCTGCTACAGCTAATACTACCGGTGGTGGTGATAGTGATAGGTATATTACTTCACAACGTTTAGACCAAGCATTACGTTCACGTTTTGGTTGGTTAAAAACTAAATATCCAAGCAAAGCAGTTGAGTTGGAAATTTTGGAAAAGAACTTTCCGAAACTAACATTGCCGATTCGCAAGCTTATGGTACAAACAGCTGACTCTTTAAGAACAGCTGCATTAGGTAAAGACCACGATGGCAACATCGATAATGGATTAGGGTGTGTTTTTTCAACACGAACTTTAGTCCACTGGGGTTTTTACATGATGACATTTGGTGCCAATCGTTCTCCATATGAGTCATTTGAATTTTCGTTCTTAGGTTCCATTGATAATGATGAAATTGAAGAGGTTAATTCTGTTGTTCAACGAGTATGGGGTGATGAAATTAATAAACCACTTGGCGAGTTAATTCAAAAAAAGTAACTACCTCAAACACTAACACATCTTCTAACTCGGCTAACTTAAAAGTTGAGAGAGGGGACACAGTGTTTGAGTGCTTTGAAATTGAAAATGGTCGTTTTGTTGGTTTTAGCTACCAACCATCAAATGGTAAATACTTCCGTATTGAAGGGGGTAAAGACCCACTTAAAATTGACGATGTAAGAGACATTAAAGCTATGAGTATGTCTGAGTTAATTCAGGCAACCGATAAGATTGATTACATTAGGAACGGCAATCCTTATTTTCTTATTCATTCGGATGAGAAAATGAAGAACTGTGACTTTGTAAACTGTCGAGCTCAAGTTATGTTCAATGCTCAAGGTAACCTGAAATGCAATAACCCATTTGATGTTTATCATCATGCCGGTGAAGGTAAATATTGGGCTGTAACATCATTCCAAAATACGACATATGTGTTGTTCAAGAATGATAATACTGAATGGAAATGGGTTTTTATGTCTGTAAACGGTGAGAGAAATGCTCTTGCCAAAAATAAAGAACAAAGAGGTTATTCACTTATGGGAATAGGCCACTTTAATCAAAATACATGGGATATTGAAGTGATGTAACCAATCACAGGTCCTATTAATCAACCAACCCTTTGGGGAGTACTTTCCCCAACAGGGAAGTCTCCCCTTTTTTTATATCAAATTGGAGGAGACAACATGTCTTTATCAAACGAAGCAATCGCAAACGGCAAAGAGTTAGCAGAACAAAACACTTCACTTAAAAATGGAGCATGTTTGTTAGGCTGGCAATTAAGATCGCCATGTGGTGAATCAACTTTACCGAACGCAAAGATAGAACTAGATGGTCAGAAAGTATCATCTAATCAAATAAAGGGGAGTAAACTACAGTGGTTTCCTAGAAGCAAACTGAAGCTTACAACGAAGTACAACAACCGTCTTACACGAACTTTTAATAGTTATGGTGTTAAGTATGGAGACTTTACGGTTGTCCCAACAACCAGATTAAATGAACTAAAGTCAGAGCTTGATGAAATCAAGCGTGATTGGCAAGACGAAGTATCAGTATTAATTGCTGAATATGATAAGTCAGTTAATCAACATATGGCTGAAAATTCGGATATCGCTGCACTGATCCATAAATATGCCTTATCTCAGGTTGAGTTCCAATCAAAATTCAAACTGACGTTTACAAAGCCTCTGGCTATGAAAGCGCTTTTTGATGATGATGAAGACGATATCAAAAATGATGTTGCAGAAACTCTTTGGCAAGAAATTGCTAAGGAAGCAAGTAGTGTCTACAAAACTAACTGGTTTAAAGACAAAACACCAGTTAATCGCGTAAGCCAAAAAGTACGTTCACCATTTAGAAGAATGATGAATAAACTTATTGATTTATCATTTGTAGATAGTGGTATTGAGAATGTGGTCAGCACAATACAGGAAGTTTTAAATAACTTACCTTCTAGCGGCTACATTGAAGGTCATTCATTTTCAGAGTTAACCAACTGGTTACTCGTGATGAGTAATGAAGACACACTTCGCCTTCATGCAGAAGGAAAACCTCAATATAGTGCAACACCAGAGCCGGAAGTAATTACACATGAGGATACCGACGAAGCGAATAATTTCGTTTCAGGTGAGTCAAGTGTATCTGCTTCTGAGAGTTCAATCATTGTAGAAACAGCTGATCAAGAAAATTCTTTTGAATTTGACCTAGCGCCTACAGAAGAAACCGATTTTTCCGAGCCTGTTGAGCGCAACAACTCATTAGGTGATTTTGGATTTAATTGGTAACAAATTAAGGAAGCAATCTAGCTTCCTTTAATTCTAAACCCACAGGGGATACTCACCCCTTGTGGGTGTATCCCCTCTTAAACATTCCTGGAGGAGATGCAAATGAATAAATCAAAACTATTAAAACGATTTAGAATGCTTTCAAGAGTAATGAGTAACCGTGGTGACATTACGATTAACTTAACTGGTAACAGATGCTATACAGATTACAACAGCATTACTTTACCCGTAGGTGATCTTGAAAACCCCGGTTATCTCGAACTTTTGGAAGGCGCTATTGATCATGAAGTAGGCCATCTACGATGGACCGATAGAACATGGACAGCTAAGTCGTATGAAAAAGGAGCATTTTTCAATGCTATTAGAAATGGCATTGAGGATATTCGTATGGAAAGAATGGTTTGTCTGGAGTGGCCGGGTGCCATCTTAAATTTATCTAAGATGGTTACTCAAGGTATTAAAAAGGGATGGTTCAGTAAACCAACTGATAGCTTCCCGCCTTCATTACTGTTACAAGCTGTAGTTGTATATTATGGTCGATATAAAATTAACGACCAAGTACAACTAAAGGAGTTCTGTGAAATTGCATTAGCTTTATTAACTGATTGTATTGGCCAAAAACCAGTACACGATTTAATTTTGCTATTGGATACGATACCAGCTCTTCGATCTAACCAACATAGTTATGAACTTACAGAACAGATCATTCAATTACTTAAGAAAATAGAGTTTAAACCAGGCGATAGCCAAGGTAATGACTCAGGCGATAGCCAAGGTCAAAACTCAAGTGTTAGCCAGCAAGTAATTAATTTTGTAAATGAATGCCTAAATGCCGATGAAAGTCAGCTCATGGCAGATTTGCATGAACAAGTTAATAACGAGCTAGAGAAAATGGCTGATGAAGTAAGATCAAGTAATGATGTGGAGCAACTAATTGACTTCAATGCTCCTTTAATATCAAAAAATGATCGTGGCACAGTTGGTACTGCAGAGCTAAACCTAGCCAAGAGACTTTCAACACCTATAAGTCGAGAACTCCATAAAATAATTTATGGGTTAGACCGAAAAAGTGTGAATTTTTCTAAGCAAGGTAGGACTGTTGAGGCAAATAGACTTGCTGGAGTAAAAGCTGGTAATTTTAATGTTTTTAAATCAGAAAGATTTACTAAAGCCCCGACAATGGCGATATCAGTCCTCGTTGACAGGTCTAGTTCAATGAGTGCTGTTGAGATGAATGGTGCAAACACTTCTGCGCTCGCAATTAACTTAGCAATAGATAAGTTGAAAGGCGTAAATAGTGAATGCATATATTTCAGTGCCGGTGACCTATATGAAGCAAAATGCTTTAAATCAACAACTAAAGCCGTTAAAGACAACTTTAGAGTCAGTAGTAGAGGCGGAACACATACAGGGTTAAGCCTTTACTCTGTAATTCGTAGGCTTTCACTACGTGTAGAGCAAAAGAAAGTTGTTTTTATCATTACTGATGGCCAAGCAAGCGATCTAAAGTATTTAGAAAAGTCGATTGAAATGTCGGAACTTCTAGGTATTCAAATTGTATGCATTGGTATAAACACAGGAATGCTTTATGGCTTTGAGAATCAGGAATTACTCAACATTCAAACCGTTGAAGAGTTACCTTCAATTCTAAAACAAGTAATTAAAAATAAATTAATTGCTTAACCAAGTAATGCGCCCTTTTGGACGCATTTTAAAGCAAACACAATGTTTTAAAATGCGGCTATATGCCAAATAGATTTTCTGCTTTTATCTTAATTTACTGATGGCACCTTGCTATCAAATTTACCGCAAGGTAATTAATTTTGATAAAGCATAAAAGCTACTCAAATCCTTGTATTTGTGTAGAACAAGTATCGACGTCTCGTTGTTACTTTGGGTTTAACCCTAGACTTAGCATAAGCGAGTTCAGCTTGCTTGTGTTCAACAAACTTAAATCAACCCATAGGGGATTATTATCCTCTGGGTAATTGTCTCCGCTTAATGTTTCTTTGGAGGAGACAATGACTATTTCTAACTTAAAACTAAATGAAGTAACTGGTAAATATATAATCACGTCTGAGCTTAGCTCTGATGAAATTATTGAAACAGCCAAGAAGCTTCTAAACAATAGGTTGAGAAGAGGAGCTATTTTTAATAGTCCTACTCAAGTAACTGATTATCTTGAAGTCCATTTGAAGGGGTTAGAGCATGAGGTTTTTTACATGCTTTACCTTGATAACCAAAATAGACTAATAGACAAAGAAATACTTTTTACCGGAACGATAAATGCTGCAAGTGTTTATCCCCGGGAGATTGTAAAAAGTGTACTAAAAAAGAATGCAGCCTCTGTAATTTTAGCGCACAACCACCCATCAGGTATTGCTGAGCCATCGCAAGCGGACAAGCTAATAACCACTAAGATCCAACATGCACTCAATCATATTGATGTAAGTGTGTTAGATCACATCATTATTGGTGAAAACACAGTCTCATTTGCTGAACGCGGCCTTATCTAACTTAAATTAAACCAACCCTTGTGGGGATACTTCCCATAAGGGGCGTATCCCCTTTTTTTGTACTCTTTGGAGGAGATACGCATGAATAATTCAATTAAAAAGGCAATTATGCCAATCCCATCGTCAATACCTAACACAGAAGTGAGAGAGGTACATATTGGCGGTAAAACGATTCTTTCATTACGTGCTAAGTGGGGACCTTTATTTGAAGGTCAACAACGAGCTCAAGCTCAAGGCTAAACGTATGAGTTAGCCTTAGGGCTAACTCTTCTTTTTATTCGAGGCGACCACCTAAAGCGCCTTGTATTCAGGACGCTTTAGGGTCGTCTTGAGGAATAGGAGAGTTGTAATGATTGAATCAAAAATAGATAAAGTACTTGCTTTAGTTAAGTCAAATGGCGGGTGGTCTTCTGTCTACTCAGCTTACCCAGGACTTAATGAAGCAGTTTCAAAATCAAATAACCACGGTGGTTCACCACAAGTACCATGCCCAAAAACTGGAAACGGAAGAACTAAGTTTCGCCTTTTCCGCGATTGGGCTGATACCGGTGGCGCATACCATAACGACATAGGTGCTTTACCCGGCGGAATCGATGTAATTGCGTTTATGGAAAGTTGCTCAAAAAGCGACGCTTTAAACAAAATAATCGATGTCTGTGGTGGTGACTTATCAAGCATCTCGCGCGAATACGTTCAAAATGTGAAAGCTTCACAGCCAAAAGGTATTAACGATGATGAAAAAGCAAAACGAGTTGCAAAACTTGAGAAGCTTTTTCAACACGCTATTCCTGCAGCTCATGATCAATCTGGTCGGATACAAGCTTACTTGAACAGCCGTGGACTTAAAACTGATGCGAAAACTCTACCGTATACACTTGGGTATGCTGATGAGCTTTGGTGGGGAGATGGTCAGTCTAAGCCTAAGAAACTTCACGGTTTATTAGGCTCAATGACTGATTCAGATGGTAATCGAATCACGATTCATCGAATTTTCCTGAACAATCAAGGCTTAAAAGCTGATGTACCTAATGCGAAAATGTTAATGCCTCCGCCAAGCTATATTGGTGGATGTTCTATCAAAATTGACTCACCAGTAACTGAAGGAGATAACACCTTCATTGGCGTATGTGAGGGGATTGAAACTGCATTAGCTGTACGCGAGGCTACAGGCTGTCCTATGTGGTCATGTTATTCGGACACTTTGCTAGAAATGGTTAAAATTCCAGATAATGTGACTTCAGTATTAATTTTTGCTGATAAGGATGCATCTGGAGCAGGTCAAGAAAAAGCAGAAGCATTAGCTGCAAGACTACGTAGAGAAGGAAAGTTTGTTGATATTTATATGCCACCTTTAGATATACCTAATGGCAGCAAAAGTATGGACTGGCTGGACACCTACAACTTAGCAGGTCCTAGTGCTTTTCCATTTCGCTTACCTGTTGACATCTCTGTTAATACTGGGGGTGTCAAATGATTAGCGTTTCTGGTCAAGTTTACAATGACACAAATGGAACACTATTACAGACTTTAGAGCTGAATAGTGTTGCCCCTACATCTAACTGTAAATCAGGTTTTTGTGGGGCGTGTCGCATCAAATTACTAAAGGGCAATGTCGAATATATCGATGAACCAATTGGCTTTACAAGTGAAGGTGAGATATTACCTTGCGTTTGTAAGCCAAAAGGTGACATTGAGGTTGAAGTAACCTTTTAGATTTTTACAACCAACCCATGCGGGGAGCCCCCGCTTGGGTAGCTCCCCCTGTTCTTTGGAGGAGCAATGAGCTATCAGCAATTACGCGTCTGCCAGCACATTCAATCATGCAGAACGGGTCGGCTCGGTTACCAAGCATGGCAATGTGATAGCTGTGGTGAGTCGCAAAAGATTGGGTGTAGTTGTCGAGACCGTCATTGTCCGCGTTGCCAAGGCATAGCCACGGCTAAGTGGGTGCAAAGACAGCAGGAAAATTTATTACCGTGTAGGTATTTCCACCTTGTTTTTACGCTTCCCCATGAACTCAATATCATAGCGCACTACAACCCAAATATGTTGTATCAGTGTTTATTCAAGGCCACATGGCAAACGCTGAGTAAATTTGCCAACCGAAAAGGACATGGTCAATTAGGCATGACAAGCGTACTGCATACATGGGGGCAAAATTTAAGTCAGCATATCCATTTACATTGCTTGATACCCGCAGGTGCAATATATAAAGCGCACTGGTATGAAATAGAAAAAGGCTATTTATATCCCGTAAAAGCGTTATCAACAGTCTTTAGAGGGAAAATGCTGGCGGAACTCAATGAGTGTGATAGTTCATTGGCGAAGATAAACACACCAACAAAATGGTGTGTGTATAGCAAGTCCAGTTTAACGTACAGTGAAAAGCTAGTGAGTTACCTTGCGCGTTATACCCGAAAAGGTGTGATGTCAGAATCGCGATTAGTGTCAGCGACTGAAGAAACAGTGAGATTTAAATATCGCGACTATGCAGATAACAACCGCGATAAAGTCATGACACTGAGTTGTGATGAATTTTTGCGGCGTTACTTACAACATGTATTGCCTAAAGGGTTTATGCGCATTCGCCACTACGGTTTTTTAGCTAATGCGTGTCGGAAGCGAAAGTTAGCGTTAATAAAGGCTCAATCAACACACAAATGCAAACTAGTGCAGGCAAAGCCAGAAACTGAATCATTGGTACCGCATTGGTTTTGTCAGTCATGCAAGGTGGGTATTTTACGATTTATTGGTGTGATGAATTCAGATACGCCAACAAATGAAATAGTGCGAACGAGTTAGCAGCCTTGCTTGCTGCTTAAAATTAATGAGTTAACCTGCTTAATTGCTCAGGCTAACGACCTCTGTGTGCGTAAAAATATAATTGCTTCTTAAGGCAAATTTAGGTGTAATGGAAGCATAATAAACGCTGAGTAAAGCAGGGATAGCTTAGATGCGATAGGCTCGCCAGTAACGTTGGCTTGATATCGCTTAGGCCAGAAAAAGCAAATTCCCATAGCATAAACAACACCAACTCTGACACACCGAGCAGGTAGCGGCTCAGTCCAACAAGCGATTATGCAACACAAACTGCGTGTCGCATAAATACTAAAATGTTATAAGCCTGTAATTTGCCATGGAGTAATATGACTAACGATAAAAAGATATCTTTATTACAGAAGCTTCTCGATAAGTCGGCATCTGTAACTGTTGAAAGTAGCAGTGATCCCGAATTTAAAAGCTGGAAGAATTTAGTAGAAAGAACTCTCATTAAGGTATTTGGGAAAAATTCCACTGAGTTTGAGCAGTTTAGTGCGTTAGATTTTTACTATAGAGTTTTTATCGTCACATCTTCAAGCGATTACACTTCAGATCATTTAAGGGTATTTAGACAAGATTTTAAAATGCTTATTGCATCAATTGAGCAATATATTGAAGAATTGGCCGAAGAAGAGCCAGAGATAATAAAACCTTCAAATGAAGAAAAACCATTATCCAAAGTGTTTATTAGTCATGCCTCAGCAGATGCGGACGTAGTTGAAGAAGTTATAGAAATATTAGAAACAATAGGCCTTGAATCTAATCAAATTTTTTACACGTCATTCGAAGGTTATGGAATTGATTTAGGTGAAAATTTTCTAAACAAAATAAAAGAAGAATTATCTTCTGATTCTCTTGTAATTTTTATCTTGTCAGATAATTTCTATAAAAGCCCTGTTTGTTTGTGCGAAATGGGAGCAACTTGGGTATTAGCAAAAGAGCATATCCCTATGATCATCCCTCCGTTAGATTATTCAGACATCAAAGGTGTAATACCTCTGTCTCAAGGTTTAAGAATAAATGAGGCAATGAAGCTAAATTCATTAAAAGATAAAATTGAAAATGATTTTTCATTAAGCAATTCAATGTCATCATCTACTTGGGAACGCAAGCGAGATCGCATTGTGGCAAGAATTGAAAAGCATTTAACTGCAAGTACAGCGTAAAAGGCTTATAACAAGTTGCTTATAAGGACATCAATGAGCCTGAAAAAGGATTTCTTTCACCACATACCAGAAGAGTTTCATGACCCAGTTACTGGTCTAATTCCGCAGCGAGAGACAGAGCTGAGTGCGCTTCTAGCACACTTTCACCTGACTGATCAGGTTGATTGGGAAAAGGTAACATTGCGTTCAGTTAGTGAAACCGTAGAAGACTCTCTAGCTCATAAATATATTCAAGCTGGCGTCCCGTTCTATTGTGAGTACCCTCTCTTTTCAAACTCGAAAACCGTAGAAATATGGGGAGGTATGCCTGCTGACTTGCTTTGTTTCTCAGCTGAGAAACAGAAGATTGTTTTAATTGAAAATAAGGTGGGCAGTGGGTTTACCAGTGGCGGTACTCAACTGGATAGGCAAGCTCAGTATTTGTCTAGTACTAGCTTTAAGGAAAAGGTCTTAATTGTTCTGGGCCCCAAGGTCTACTTTGAGAAAGGGTGGTACGTTAATGAGCTGAGCAAAGCTCAAGCCGAGAATAAAGGTATTGCTGCGTATACTTTATACTGGGAAGATATTTTCTCAGCCATAAAAAGCTAACAAGGCCATTAAAAATCGCGCGTTTCACGCGCTGGACTCGCAACAAGTTGCTCGCCTTTTATGGCGGCGTTAGCAATTTAATTTAGCATTTAGAAAATCTTTTAACCCCTTTTGGTGTGTTCGAACGTTATTAAAAAACAATAATTAAAATTTCAGGAAAATATGAACAATAAAGTCTTTAAACCCCTCATCGTTAGCTCACTCGTTCTATGCAATTATGTCAGCGCTGCAGATTGTCATGATATGTCACAAAATATTGCCAAACAACTTGAAGATAACTACGTCATTGAAAATACAGCAACAAGGTTAGCTCAGTTAATACGTTCGCAAGTATTTTTATCTGGTTGTGAACGTCAAAAGTCATCTGAAGATATTGCTGAATTTATGACCTTGGAATTAAACAAGATTGCAAATGATAAACATCTTTCTGTTGTTTATGATCCAAATTGGGTTAGTGAATTGAAAGATTATCGTTCGTCAGCACAAACTGAGGCGTTTGCTGATAGTCGTGTCATGGAGACTCCTATAGACAACTATGGTTTTAAAAAGGTTGAATTGCTTGATGGCAATATTGGTTACCTCGATATAAGAGCTTTCTCTGACAGTCACTTAGGAGGTGAGACGCTTGAAAATGCGATGAAATTTTTACAGCATGCCGATGGTATCATTATTGATTTAAGGAACAATTATGGCGGTAGTCCATTTATGGTGACTTCCTTAGCAAGTTACTTCTTTGACCTAGATACAGTCCATTTATCAACTTTTGAAAGCCGTGAAAACGGTGTGTTAACTCAAACGCAAGATTGGACTTCGCCATATGTACCTGGTCCTAGGTTTAAAGATACTCCACTTTATATCCTCACCAGCAGTAATTCTGCATCCGCTGCAGAAGGCTTTAGCTATTCAATGCAAAGTTTGAATAGAGCAACCATTGTTGGAGAGGTAACTGCTGGCGCCGCTCATGGTAGAAGTATTGAAATAGTAAATAATGATTATATTCTCACTTTACCATCCACACGACCTGTAGATCCAAGAACAAATGACAACTGGGAAAGAAAGGGGGTGAAACCAAATATTGAAACAAGTAGTGATAATGCATTTTATGTTGCTTATGCAGAGGTGCTTAATTCCTTAATCAAAAGTAATAGTAAAAACCTTGGTTTGCATCAATGGGTCTATCCATTGGTTAAAGCAAAATCGAGCCAATACCAGCCAAGTCAGAGTGATTTCAATCAGATAGTAGGTACGTTTGGAGAGCGCAAGATATTCCAAAAAAGTGGTAAACTCTTTTATCAATATTCAAATGATCCGGCGTTTGAAATTGAGTTACTTGATAAAAAGACCATTGTTTTTAAAGCGTTTACTGAAGCAAGACTGCAAGCAATATATAAAAATAAGCAAGTCATTGCATTGAAAATGCTCTCTTTGGGTGAGGATGAAAGAGTGTTTCAGAGAACGATGTAAAAATTGCTAACAAGGCTGTTAACACGGACAAAAAATAGTTGGCTTTGATTGTACCTAACAAAATTCTAGCCAACTATTTTTAGCTGGTTACAATGACGTGAAGATCCGCTTTTGGCACAGAGTCATCCTTCGGCGCTAAATTGTTAATTAGATGGTACGCCCCACCCATTAGCTAAACTCATAGAGTTGGCTATTACAGGAGGAAACCATCATGTCATTTGCAAAAGTCATAGGTATTGATTTAGGTAAATCAACTTTTCATTTAATTGGTCACGATTATGCTGGCCGTGAAGTCTTTCGTCATAAATATTCCAGAGCAAAGTTAGTCGATTTTCTATCTGTCCAAGAATCAACAACCATTGCGATGGAGGCTTGTTGTGGTGCTCACTGGCTAGCAAGGAAATGCAAACAATTTGGTCATGAGGTCAAACTAATACCAGCTCAATACGTAAAGCCTTATGTTAAGTCCCATAAGAATGATTACATTGATGCTGACGCAATTGCAGAAGCTGCGACAAGGCCTAACATGTGATTTGTTTCAGTCAAAACAGAAGAAGCTCAACTAGGTATAGTTATTAGACGTGTTCGCTCTGGCTATATTAAAGAAAGAACCGCCTGTATGAACCGAATTGGCTCGATACTATTGGAGTTGGCGCAGATCTCATCGTAGAGCTGGGACTAATGTTAGTCTCTAATAGACTCTGAATACATTAGCGCAAACCATCTCCGTTATTTTTAGTTATTAACTTGCAAAACGGGGCGTACAATACATTCTGTCCAAAAACGAGTTTGAAAGCGTTGGTTGGGGCTGTGATGAAGAAACCAGTATGATACTTTAATACGCAGTGGCAGCCCGATACAGACTTGGTTGTAGAAATTAGTATGAATCTTTTTTGGGGTTACGTATCATTTAGAACGGTACGAACAGGGTTACTTGACTGTTTAGTATGAAACTTTATTCCTCCCACACCAAGCTAACTTAATAACTAACAGCCATGCCAGAACTCTGAGAGTTGGGCCATCTGATAAATATCGGTGCCGTCTTCATCATAATTTAGCTTGTTTTTATGTTGAATGGGACTAAACCAAAAGTTAACCGGTTTACCGTTTTCCACTTTCTTAAAAGCTATTTGAATTTGTGTATTAGCATACAACTCTTCATGAGGATGATATAAATCACCGATAGACTCGTATCCTTCAGGTGTTGTAAACATTACCTTATAATAACCTGGTCTATAGCTATATTTTTCCTCAATCAAAACTTTTACACTGTAAAAATTTGGTATTACAAAGGTTCTGCTATCCAAGCATGACACACTATTGTCTTTAACAATAAAATGTCTACCAGGGTGAGATTTAAGGTCTGTATTTGCTTCAAGCGTATCCGGGTAAGTAAATCCACTTTTATGGCCAAACATTCCTTTTAATGACTTCTGTCTACCTTTATAGCTAGAGTTAATCTCAGTACCATTTAGCATGATCACATCGTATAAGCAGACTGAGCCATCATCGAGGATATACGTTTCTAAAACGCCACTTTCAAAGCTTCCAATTGCAACTTTAGAGGCAAGCATTTCCTGAATGTTTTTGTCTAATGTGAAAGCATTACCTTTAATATCTACAGCTTGTATTGAATTAATCGATTCTTGGCCAAGTTTTATATAAGCCCGCTTACCTTGCTGTACAGGAATAACAACAGGGTCATTTATTTTGCTAAGCTGTTCTGCAAAAGGCACGTCAAAGTCACACTTATACATAGGAGGCTTAAAATTGCTAAATGGCAAACACGGAACTTTAGTTTTTAATTGCTCGATAGGTTCATATCCATCAATGACCCTAGTTCGAAGCATGTTAGAGTAGTTCATTCGAGCAATGCCAAGGCAGTCGAATGGCAAGCGAGCCGTTTCTTTCATATAACTTATTTTTTGCTGGCCATAATACTCTCTAACTTCAAACTGTGTTTCGTCATCGCTTGCGAAAAATGCAATTTCACGCCAGTTCTCACGCTTTCCCAATTTATTTAAAATTTCTGACTCAACTTTAATCATTCAGATAACTCCAAAATCAAGGTTGTAAAATTCGCACTGATCTTCTGATGCTTCATTCATTTCGGTATCTTCATTACTCACTTGGCGGTTATGTTGGCCTAGTACGATAATATTTGCAGGTGGTTCAATGATGTCATCTAGTTTTTTTAATGCTTCTTCAAGTTCTCCACCTTCTGTTGAAACGTACTGTGAAGTAATTACGCAGCTAGCAAACTTATCGTTATTAGCCTCTTTGTAGTACTTAAAGAAATCAGAGTAATATGAAGTTAATCGGCTTTTTAGAACGGGTAAGACTGGATGGCTAATTACGCTATCCTGCATGTCCAGTGTTTTCAAGGCACGAAGAATTAATGCAAAACCAGCCCATTCAAGTGTATTGTTGAATACATCCATACCCCCAAATACTTTGTTTTGCCATGCATCAAAAGCAGAGTGCATTTCATACTCATCCATATACCAAACTTTGCTTGTACCATTTTCAAACTCTAATAATAAATAGCAACCAGAGTATGAAGCCCCCTGAGTGCTATCGCCTTTAACGTGAGATACTTTGTTTGAGCTAACATCAATTGAAAACTTATCGTTGTCATAAACCACTGCAAGTTCATAGCTTTTTACAATACCTTGAGTTTCAAGGTAGGCAATTACATTATCTGTATTTAGTGCAGGAAACAGACAATATGCAGTAGTGTAGGGATGTTTCCTAACTCTTATGTTTACTAGGTTAAGCAGCTCAGGACTCAGAGAGCCGATCAACATATCCATTTCTTTAATTGTCGCAACAACGTCATCTAGGGCGCACTCTTTAATCAAAGCGGAGTAATGAGAATGTGAAGCCAAGTTGAACAATGTTTCCCACTGTTTAATATTGTCTGAAGTAGATTTGATTAGCTTTTCAATTTGAACTGATAACATTAGTACGCCTCACGTGAATAAGCACTTTCGAATTGTTCTTCATAAGCTTGGTGATTGGAGCTGTGCTGACAATCTTGATCATCAAACAACATTGGGTCATTCATAACACTATCTCTATAAATACAAGGGCAGAGAGTCTTCCAGTGACGTTTAATAAGGGTTTTCTCCCTCATTTGATCCACATGCACTGAAAGCCACGCTTCATTGCCCATCGCCTTACCTTGCTCTTCAATAGCTAAAATTTCTTCAGGAGGCATAACTGTAGTCTTAAAAGAACCATCAATTAGCTCAGTTTGACAATAGCCACCGGCTAATTTTCCACGCATTGCTTTAGATAGTACGGTTGTAGTGTGGGTAACTTTTGAATTTACACCGTTGTATTGGAAATTGTCTTTTTCATAGAAAACATTCGCATTAATTTGTTTTACTTTTCCAGAACGGTAAGCAAGTTTAAGAATTCCCTTGTAGCCTAATCCTAATTGAGTCACATATTGGCCTGATGATTCACTATATTCAGTTTTTAAAAAGCAAAGCTGCTCAGTAGGGCAAAGTGAAAGGCCTATTTTTGCAGCTTTTAAAAATGAACTGATTACGGACTCAACTGGAGTGTAAGGGAAGCTATATTCTACGTTTAATCCAGACATAACGATTTGATAGACGTAGTTTAGCTCTGTATTAAAGTCTAGCTTATAACCATTTTCGGAAAGATAAGCATCAAACTGGCCTTTGCATGCTGTTAATTTTCCATACAATAAATTTTGATATTCTTGAAGTGATAAACTCATAACGCTCACCGTTGAACTTGGATATGTAATTAGAATATTTGATTTAAAAAATCGCGCTTATTACCAGTCAATAACAACTACCTCATCGTTTTTGGTGTATCCATACCAGTTTTCACTATCTAAACATTCTTTAAGAGTTGCAATTGCTTTCTTCATGTCATTATGAGCAATCATCTGGCGGGTACGTTTCATCTCAAAAACCTCGCATATATCAGCCTCTAAATATTCAACACCGATAAAAGCAAACAATTTAACGGGAATACCTGCTAAATTCGCAACATACTTATAGAAACTCTCTTGAACGTCATATCGAAGATCTCGGCATTGGAATCTAAACTTATTTGGATTGGCTGAACGAGTAGACTTAACATCACTGGCAATTGCATGCTTGTTAATGTAATCGAATTTTACTTTAAGCATTAATCCTGAGTCAGGATCTCGCGCTATTACAGTAAGCTCCGCAAAGCCATTTGAAATTAATCGCTTAGCTCTAGCGTGAGATTTGAATGTATCCAAAATTCTATGGGCGTCATCCCAGACTAAACCATCTATTGGTGTTTTATGGGTTATGTGTGACAACGCTCCATCGTTAAAAGCAGCTAATAGACTAGAACACTTATTATTTTCGACCATTTTTACAGCTTCGTTGTAGGCTTTGACTCCAGCGCCTTTTACTATGGATTTTGCAATCAAATCATCAAAAATTAGGGTGTTTGGTTTAGCATCTAACAAGCGCTTAACTAACTCTGATTTAGTGCCTGAGACCTTTTGACCTGCGGCTTTTAATGCGTCCTTTAGCTCAGCACTTGTGTGAAGCGCTGTAGGATACTCAATGGCAAGAGGTACACGAAAATAGCGATCATAAAAACCAATTGGCTCTAATATTAACTCATGACCATAAGTGCCAGTATCAAGAGTGTTTCTTTGTGCAGCAGTTCGTTTTCTTTCCTCATTAGAAAGATATTGACGAAATACATGAGCTGGTGTGTTTTTCGCTAACCCTTTAATCAGAGATGAGCTATGAGCATCTAATTCGTGGTAAACAGAATTTGGCACACCGCTATAAATACCCTCAACAAGATCACCATTAGAGTCCAAAAAGTTTGGATTACCTAAATCATCGTATGCAGGCAGAATAGTGTTAAACCACTCTGTAGGTTTTTCTGTTTCTTGAACTTTTAGATTTGCTGATGCCATGTTCTTGCCTTGCTCTACTTATTTAAAGTAGTAACATCATGTCATAGAGATTTTTTCGTGCTGAACTGAAGAAGAAAACCTATCTTCAAAGTTAATGATGAGAATTGAGCGCGATCTTTAATTTTATATTTTCAGATAGTTAAGTCATTTAGAAAGTATATAGTTTGACTCTGAGGTGCTTGCATCACACTTTCACTCTAGCTATGCTGAATTTTCAATAAGTTATAGCGGTATAATATGTCTAGGAAGATTGGCCATACTGAGGTGCAGTATCGTAAGAGGATTAAAGAAGGGCGTGGTACAGGCGAGTATCAGGATTATAAGCCTTGGTTAACGGCTTATGATGCGCCATCCGATGGTCGTGTACATCGAGTCTTTGGTTATAAATCCAAACGAACACACCACTCATTATCCGATCTTGACCTATCCATGTTCTACTTGCTTGAGTGGCGGCAAGATGTGCTGCAAGTCAAAGAGCAGTTTCCGCTTGAACGCAATATAACAATAGAGCTTGCTGAATCTACTGGCATCAAATATCCAAGTGTTCGAGGTATTGACCAATACTTACCAAGTGACTTTCTTGTTGAAATAACCTCATAGATTAATCACTTTTTATTAACTATATTAGCAAGTTAGTGACATACCGCTAAAAAAGACCCCAGCGTTTAGCCTTGCCCTCACTGCTACTATATAATAACGCTCAAGTATTTTGTTATTATATTAGAGCAAAATACACTAATGTTATTATATTAGAGCAAAATACACTAATGTTATTATATGGTACCATTTAATCGGTATGTTACTATATAGTCTCATTATGGTTTGAGGTTACTATATAGTAACCCTTAGTTGGTTTGTTATAGTGTAGTAACATTGCAGGTGAGTTAGGTGAACGTATGAAGCTATATGATGGTGAAATCTTAAAAAAGGCGCGTAAAGCGCAAGAGCTGACTCAGGCAGACGTTTGTAAAATACTCGGCATAGGCCGTAGACAAATCTCACAAATGGAAAACGGTGTTTTTGATGGGGGTCTAAAGTACTTCCTTAAGTACTTATCATTATTGAACTTAAAGATTGACATAATCAAAGGAACGAGCGGCTGGGTAAACGATGATGAATATAGTTATATGCCCGATGATAAGAATTACCCAGAGAATGAGGAAAGGGCAACATATCACTCTTCTAGCGCTGCAATAGCAAAGAAAAAACCAGCAGTATTACCAGGTATGGATGAATTAGATTCACTCGTTGATTTGTTATTTAAAAATTCGGGTGATAGTAATGACAAATAAAAACGCACACTACCCTAATCAAATTAAGACAATTGGTGTTAAGTCATTTGGTGAAAATGCAGGGATTTTACAAAAACCCGCAGAGCATCGATTTACATACTCATCAGCTAATAGAATTAGCTTAACAATGCCTGTTGAAAAAAAGGTTTTTAATCATGGTTCATTGCACCCAATTTTTACTCAAAATTTGCCGGAAGGGGCAATTCGTGCCTACCTATACGAACGGCTTATCAAAGCAAATAAGGATATTAGGTTTGATGATATGTATATGTTGGCGCTTCAATTTAGTAACGCAATAGGACACTTGGCCTACGGTAGCAATATTACTCAAGCGAAAGCGGAGCCGATTGGCCTTGAGGACGTACTTACTTATAAAGGTAAAGATGGTATTTTTGCGAGCCTCCTAGATCGTTATTATTTACATGGTGTAGCTTCTGGAATGCAGCCCAAGGTGCTCATTCCTGCAACTGCGACAAATGACACAGGGGAAAGAGCTACAGTTCAAACAGATGAATACATTGTGAAAACATTCGACGATGATTTTCCGCTACTCACGGTAAATGAGTTTGTGTGTATGCAAGCAGCAAAGGCGTGCGGCTTAAAACCACCAGCCAGTTACTTAAGTCAGGATTTGAGAACCTACGCTGTAAAGCGGTTTGATATAAAGCCAAAGCGAAAAATTGGGGTTGAAGACTTCACTGTGCTAATGGGTTCTGCAAATACTCAGGAAGCTAAATATCAGTCAAGCTATGAAAATGTAATGAATTTTACAGCAAAATACACAGGGGGTAACCCGCGTGAATTAAGAACGATGTACTCATACATTGTGTTTTGCATGTTGATTGGCAATGGCGACGCTCACTTAAAAAACTTCGCGCTAACTTATGATGGCATGATGGCCGCTGTAACTGTTGCACCCCCATATGACATCACACACACTCCAATTTATCCAGATATCGCAGATGAATCTGCATTAAAAATTAATGGTAATCGAGTGTGGCCATCTCACGCCGAGCTCGTTGATTTTGGTGATAAATTTGGTATTTCCAAGCCAGCGCAAATAATAGAAGAATTTGCCGATACGATTGCTGATTACTTGAAGATTAGTGAGGAAGTAAGATTAATGGATGGATTAAGGGAGTCGATTGAGAAGTCCTTAAGCACCGCAAAGGTAGGTGTGTACACTTCAACCGGTTACACGCATAGAAAAAAAAGAAAATTCGAATAAGATAACAACAGACAGCTATTACCTGTCTGTTGTTAGTTAGTACTTTGGTTGCTTAGAACTGCCTAGATACAGGAGGCGGCAGTGACATTTGTAAGGAAAAAGCAAGGCGTGCCTTGCTTATTTTTTTGTTAAAAATCAACTGTTGTGGGTGAACAATAAAGTTTCATACTGCTAGGAGGCAACTTGTAGCAGTAAAACTTTACCAGTTCTTGTTGCTTGTTCTACGAAACAAGTAGTTTGTTTTAGTTTTTCACTGTTTTGTTTCGTTAAGGTGGTAAATATTTCAGGTTTAGTATGAAACTTTATAATTTGAATCGAGCAATAATATAAGCTGTTACCTAAGTCCAGTATGAATCTTTCTTTCCCAGCTCCAAATTTCCAAACCAAAACACCAGAGCTGCAGCCCTGCTCAATATGAAACTATATTGCGTGATGACAGCAATTAGGTTAACGATAATAACTTGATCATTAAGAGCAAGTATTTGTAGAGCTGTCACCAGAGGGTACAATACAGAATGGCGAACTCTTTGAGTCTTTAAGATGTTTTTGAACGGTACTGTGATAATTCGCCCGGATATGAATTAAATGGCAGGTTGATAACAGGCTTCAGTGTCACATATGAAAAGCGCCATGTAGAAGGAGCTTGGGCAACTCACCCTTGCTTCAAAGTTCACTTTTCTAACGATGAGTTGAGGCCGTTTTCTATCAAAAAAGCTATTAAGTCTTTAGCTGATAACCAAAACTAGAACTTTAAGTAATAATAGTATAAAGCAGCTAAGTTAAAGACATCCATTTTATAGCATCTATCTATTGCCAACTTACTGTGAGAGAGTATTAAAATATCATACTAAAATGGCTGCGATCGCAATCGATACGCAGCCATTCCTAAATCGAAAATGTCCAGAGACGAGTAATAAATATAACTCGCCTTTGTCGGATAGACGACACCTGTTACCAAGTGTCGCCCTCCTAAGAACCGTACGTGCAACTTTCACTGCATACGGCTCAAGCCTTCACGAAGGCACCTAATTGATACCCAGCAACTTATAAAGCAGCGAGATTAGGCTCATTCCAAGAGTTGCGGCATTGCCTCTTTGCTTTTCTCTTTGCCAAGTATTCTTGGTATAAAGGAGCAAAAGGCGTAGCTTCACTCCTGATTTTCACATGTCTCTCTATTGGCACCTTAGCTATTTGAAATAGATTAAACTGACAATCCATATTCATGCTCTTCTGCCAACCATGAAACTGCCATTGGCCTCGACGGTTGATAAAGTACTTCATGGCGATCCAAGTTTTTGATTTTGTTGGATGACGCCTTTTAGCCCAATGCCATAACGCTAGAAATAGTTTGTGGCTCACATATCCGAATACTTGTTTGGCAACGCAATGGCGATAGTAATTCGACCAACCCCTGAGTTTCGGATTTATCAACTTGATTAGATCGTTAACGGGGGGGGGTTGCGTGCTTTTTAGTGAGTTCGCGCAAGTTACTCAGAAATATTAACGTGTTAGATTTACTCGGTTTAATGAGCAGCTTTCCTTTGTACTTTCTATGGTTAAAGCCTAGGAAGTCGAAACCACGGCTAATGTGAGTAATGTGCGTTTTCTCTTCGGAGAGCGTTAAGCCTCTGTGTGCTAAGAAGTCAGCAATCAACGGTTTGATATCGTTCTCCAGCACGTCCTTTGAAGTGCAAGTGACGACGAAATCATCAGCGTATCCTATAAAGTTGGCTCTCGCCCCATTTTTAAGTGCGGTGGACTTTATGCGTTGCTCAAGACCTGAAAGAGTCATCAGCATCAAGGTTGGTGATATGGTCCCGCCTTGTGGTGTTCCCTCGTCAGAGCGATAGAGCAGCCCTTTGTCCATAAAACCAGACTTTAACCATTGTTCCAACATTCGTTTATCTACAGCTATATTATTCATAAGCCATTGATGCCCAATTTTGTCGAAACAGGCTTTAATATCTCCCTCAAGAACCCATTGAGCGGATTGCTTTTTACTCAAACAGAGAAAACACTGAGCAATAGCATCAGCAGTACTTCTGTTGCGTCGAAAGCCGTAACTATTTGGGTCAGCAAGTGTTTCTGACACAGGCTCTAGTGCAAGAAGATGAAGCGCTTGTAGCGCTCTATCGACCATGCACGGGATACCCAAAGGTCTGAGCTTGCCGTTTTTCTTAGGGATGTAGATACGCTTGAGCGGTTTGGCTTGATAAGCTTTTCTGCTCAATTGATTGACTGCTTTCATGCGGCGCGTATCCGTATTCCAGATGACGCCGTCTATTCCGGCGTTTTACTGCCTTTGTTTTGTGATACTCGCTTAACAGCAAGAAGTTTTGCCGAATGCGAGTGAGTCAGTATCCACTGCAACGCTTTCGCTTTGCCGTGTTTACTTTCTCTTGTTGCTTTTGCAATACGCATCTGAAGCTTTAAAACGTGTGACTCAACAGTTTTCCAATTTATGGATTGCCATTGAGCACTGTCAGAAGAGGCACTAATCTCTTTTGAAATCATCATTTGCGTTTCTCCTTGAATAAAGTTCTTCAAATTCTCTTGCAAAGGAAGACCAGTCGGAAATCAGCTCACTTTCGTGCCAGACAGACGTCTGTATCTGCATCATTACAATCCAGCCTTTGCTTTCTCCAACATCCTCTACCTGCATCACTATCGGCTATATAAGCTTTCCCAAAGGGAGTGATACAGGCTTACCGTGTTCCGTATGTTGCGCAATGTCAGGTTAGGTGCCCGCTATAGTGCGGAGAGTTCAGTGATCACGAAAGAGCATGGGGCAATCTCTTTCCGACTCTCGCGCCTTTTGGCTACAGCGTATTAACCACTTCCGCTGTTTCATCATATAACGCACCTTACGCGGATTCACTTATGTTCATCATACTGACTGCCTATCACTCACCCGATTTGTGGTTATCAGGAGGATCGTCCTCTCACGATTAAGATCCCGATTGGCGCATACCAACCTTCGTTACATTGTCAGAGCCGCTACTTTATTCAGGCTCCTAGGATCATCTGGTGATACAGATGGTTCACTCATTAAGCGGTGAACAGCGCTTCATACGACTTCACGTCGCACGCCCAAAATGAGTTAGAAGAAATTGCTTAACGAACTAAAAACGCTATTTACATCTTGCCATAAATCATGGGTAAAGATTCGTTATCTAAGAATTTATTCGCATTCACCACTATGGCTTTTAGCTAATGCGTGTCGCAAGCGAAAGTTAGAGTTGAGAAAGACTCAAGCATCAACCCCATTCAAAGCGGTGAAGCCGAAGGTAGAGCTAAAACTATTAATACCACATTGGCCTTGGTAGTCATGCAAGGTGGGTATCTTCGTTTTATTGAGGTGATGACTTTAGATATGGCGAAAAATAAAATAGCGAAAACGAGTTATCACCTTGCTTGCTTTATGAAATCAACGAGTTAAATTGCTTGATACCAACCCGCAATAAAACTTAATCATTTTGAGGGATAAAACCTGTCGCTAACTGTGTTAAAAATTTCTCATTTAGAGCAACTAAATAACGAAATTTTTGCCTTGTTATCAACGAGGTTTTATTGCCTCAAAATAGACTACTTAATTAAGCGGATTGGTATGACTGCTCAGGCTGGTAGCTATTGTGCGTGAAAAAATATAGTTGCTTATCTAGCTAAACTTAGGTGTAATGGAAGCATAATAATCGCTGAGTATCGCAGGGAAAGCTTAAGTTATAATAGGTAAGCTTATTAAATCAGCTAATTTAGTTAGAGCCTCTAAAAAGCAAATTCCCATAGTATAAACAACACCAACTCTGACATATCGAGCAGGTAGCGGCTCAGTCCAACAAGCGATTATGCAACACAGACTGCATGTCGCATAAATACTAAAATGTTAGTGTTTAAGGATAATAAATGAAATCTGTGTGGTTGCTTTTTAGTCTTTTTGTCCCAGTGGTTGTTTTTGCCAAGTCTAGTTTCGTCACGGTAAATGGCTATGATGTCGAATACGAGATGTCTGGTAGTGGCATACATACCGTATTCTTAGAGGCTGGAGGTTCAGCAGGTTTATCTGATTGGGACCCTATTTTCAAAAATCTTGCCAAGAACACTCGTGTTATTCGTTACTCTCGGATTGGAAACGGCGGCTCAGAGCACGTTGTGAAGAATTATAGCTCTGAGGAGTATGCTGAAGAGGCTCGTTTAGTTCTTGAAGCTCTTCACATTAAAAAACCAGTAGTTTATGTGGCCCATTCATATGGCGCTTACGTCGCTAGACGCTTTGCTGCTACCTATCCTGAATGGGTTTCCGGGTTAATGCTAGTTGAGCCAGCTTCAGAACATGATGTTGATATTATGAGAAGAATTGATCTTACTAAAGCAGAAAAAGAAATTGCTCAAGTGAAACTGGACGATATGAAAAACGGAATGTCTAACCAATACCTAGACTTCTGGGCTAAACGACCACTACCCGGTTATCCTGAGATACAGGATATTCCTGTAACAGTCATTGCATCAATAAAAAAATATGAAAATCCTCCATTACTCTTTTTCACAGATGAAGCCCGGGAAATGTGGGGAGAGTTACACTCTGAATGGGCAAACGCATTTCCACAAGGAAAGGCTGTATTAACAAACAAGAGTTACCATTTCCCACAGAAAGATGAGCCAGATATGGTCATTCAGGAAGTCATCGACTTGTTGGGGAGAATTAAACACTAACAAGTGCAGTCAGCGGATTCGCTTCGCTCTTCGCTGCTGCAAGCGTTACCATTACTAAGGAATTATTGTGAAAACTGGACTTTTACCAATTGCTTTTTTATTTATATCAAATTTTGCCTTTGCTGATTGTGAAATTGCCCTTCAAAAAAGGTTAAAAGAAGATCTAAATCTAACCTATCAGCAATTTGATCAAACATATGATGCTGGGTTTAGACTACTAGAAAAGTCAGGTTGCCATGCCGAAGCAGCTATTTTAATAAAGAGATTTATCGAACATAATAATGCAAAAGAAAGTTCACTAACATGGCATTTAGCGCAAATGGAAGGGTTAGCGGGTAATTATCAACAAGCGATCTTTCATGCAAAACAAGTCTTGAATCCAAATGAAGACTTAAGCGAATTCCCAATGTATTGGAATGATTTCATTTTAGGAAATATCGCTTTTTGGTCTAAAGATAAAGCCACGCTAAAAAAGCACATGGCTAATATTGAAAAAGGATTAAGCTTTAAACCAAATCAGATCAATTTTAATTACCTTAAGAATCTACTTACAAACTTTAATTCAAGCTACTTGCAAGCATTATCGGAAGCGTAACGCTAACAAACGCTTGACCGAATAAATACTCTAACGTATTTCTGTCCATAGGCGAGTTACCTGCTGACTCGCCTTTGCCCCAAAATGATTCAGCTCTGAATGACTACTTCGTAACAAAATCGGAAGTGGGCCAGCATTTTTATAGTTAAGAATGCCAAATTATTACGTCATATTCTCGCAAAACCAAATGCTTCTGAGTTAAACATAGAGTAATTCAACCACTACTAGAAAAAAGATACAGAATTAGGTATGTTGGTTTCTAACCGACCTAAAAATTTGACTTAAAAGGATTTATTTTGGCGCACATACTGATAATTGCTCTTATAGTAACAATTCCATTTTCTTCGTTGGCAAAAGAACAACTATCCAAATCATTTTTGGAGTTATTCAATAATGGCGATCGCATTGAGGTTATTGATTACCTTTCTAAGAATATGTCTCAAAGCAGAATTCAGGCCTATGGAATTGATGCTCACGTTGGTGTTTTTTTAAATGAGCAAAATACCTATGGCTCTTTGAAGCTGTTAGATACTTTGCCAGATGAAAATCATAGCGAGCGACTTTTAGTCACCTCAGAAAATAATCAACTCACATATACCTTACTGATCAATAGAGAGAGCAACGAGCCCTTCGGAATAAATTACTTTACGCTCCAAGATTCGAAGTCAGAAGCAGGGTTAATCGAAAATTTATCTAAACAACAATTACAAACAGAATTAGCCTCTTTTTTAGGTCAATTGGAAAAGAAAGATGCTTTTTCAGGAACTGTATTAGTGGCCAAAGGGAAAGATGTTTATTTTGAAAATGCATACGGCCTAGCCAATAAACGATGGAAAGTCAAAAACGCTTTGAACACTCGCTTTTCTCTCGGCTCAATCAACAAAATGTTTACTGCCATAGCTGCATTACAGCTAATCGAAAAAGGAAAACTAAACTTTGACGATAAATTAGTAAACTTTGTCGATAAGAGTTGGCTACCTAGTGGTGACGTAGACAAAATCACGGTTAGGCACCTTCTGACTCATACCTCAGGGCTAGGTAATTTTTTTAACGAAGAATTTAATAAGAGCAACAAAGAGCTTTATCGCAATTTAGAACAATACAAACCTCTAATAGCAAATACTCCGCTTTTGTTTTCACCTGGAGTTCGCAATAGATATAGCAACTCTGGAATGTTGATGCTTGGTTTAGTCATACAGAAAGTTAGCGGCATGCCTTATTACGACTACATTCAAAAAAACATTTATGACCGAGCTAAGATGGAAAATTCAGGAAGCTTCGAACTTGATTCATCAACACCTAATTTAGCCACTGGATACCTGAGAAGAATGCATAGCGATGATTGGGTAAGCAGCACTTACACAAGAGCTGTGAAAGGTAGTCCCGCTGGTGGTGGATTTTCTACGGTGAGTGATTTACACCGCTTTGCGATAGAGTTAACAAACTATAAATTACTAGGCAAGGATTTAACCGAGCAAGCATACAGTGCAAAGACAGAATACAACTCAGCGTTTTGGTATGGCTATGGTTTTTCTGTAGGCGGTGAACCAAATAATCGTGTCGTGGGGCATGGTGGGGCTTATTTAGGAGTAGACGCTCGTGTCGATATTCATTTAGATACAGGCTATATTGTTGTTATTTTGGCAAACCAATCCAATGTAGTAGCTCCCGTCAGACGTAAAATAAACGAACTGTTGTCGAAATTGGATTAACTCCAATTTCGATACGAGTCGTCTTTAGTTACACATCAATCACTAAGTCCTAACTCACTTCTGTCCAGAAGAGAGTTACAAGAGTATGATACTTTAATATTCAGTTGTAGCTTGATTTGGACTTGATAGTAGCTTTTAGTATGAATCTTTATTCCTCTCCTACACTAACTCGCACTGGTTAGCTGAAGCCATACTCATGAACTCATCAACTATCGTGCTTAGCTGGGGAAACCTAGTTTTGACCTCGTATAAGTACATCAAAAGCTTTTGATTGTTGGTTCCGCAATTTAGATAAAAAGGTATGGTTATTAGGTAGTCAGCAAGTGCTGGTGGTATGATTTCAAAATGACCGGCATTGTTACGAAGCTCGAAAAACTCTAAGTCACTAACAGCAGAAATGTTAAGCTCATTTAGTTCATCACTTTTGCTCTTAACATGCTCAATATCTGCCTTCATTGCCCAAAATGGTACCCAAGCTGAGTTGCTGAAGTTATTTATAAGTTTTTTATAATCACATTTTTCAGTCAGGCTACAATCTAAGAATTCTAAATTAGCTTCGCTGATGTCATAAGGTAATGATTTTACAGCCTCAAAACTGTCTTTTATGACACCAGCCTCTTTAGTAGAGGCAAACTTTATACGATGAAGCCAATATAAAACTAAACCATCAGCATACTCGCTGCTTAAACTTTTAAGCTTTATTCCAGCATAACTCTCAACAGGAATAAATTGGCCGTTCCAAGTAACCGGTTCAGAGAACAGAAATGTACCTTGGTTAAGCTTGCCATTAAAGTGATCGATAATAGTGGAGTAGTCAAAAGTTGGCTCTACACTAGAGTTGTCAGCGGGGTGACGTAATTGCAAATAAACTATTGATAAAATAGAGCAAAGTAAAATGGCAATGATAAACCACTTTGAGTTTTGATATTTTGAGTATTTATTCAGGTTTATAAACATAAAAGCCTCCATATGTATGCTTAATAATGTACAGATATACGCAACATATAGAGGCAAAAAAAATCTAATATTTTTAAAAAATTACTTTTTATTTTGAGGTTGCTCAGCTTTTCGTAGCTCTACCTCTTTTTTGATCTCAAGCTCTTTAAGCTCAACATCACGCTGGTGAGTGGCTTGAATTGCTTTTTGTTCATCGCTCTTTCTATTCTGCAGTCGCTTTTCAAGTTCATCGAATGCAACAGACACTTTCTCTTCTACTGTTTTAGCACGCAAAGACTGTATTGCTCGGTTATATTCTTCATAAGGCATTTTTACAAGAACATATGCATTTGCTACTCCATCAATATTATACAATTCACGCTTTACTCTCTGCGCACCGGCAACACTAACTTCTTCGACAATTGAATCAATAAGCATATTAATTTGAGTCTCAAGGTTTGAATCTAGAGTCTGGTTTTCATATGAACGATCTTGGCCAGAGATAAGTTGTTTAAAGCTTTTTGCTACATCAAATTTAGCTCTGAGCTCGGCTGCTTTTAATGCAAAAGGAGGTTTGTTTGATGAACTGTATCCAACGCCAAATACACCTGTTGAGTCAGATTGTGGTACATCTAAGTACCAATCTGGAATACTATTAATGAGTTGGTCCATTTTCTCGGTTTTTTTATCAACTTGCTTTTGGTGAGCAACTTCTATCTGTTCAATTTTTTCATGGATAACGTTACTAGAACATGCTGAAACTGTTAGTACAGTGATCGCGATTAATAGGTGACGTTTTAAAGTTTTCATGTATTTCTCCAAATTTGAATTTCAAAAGTAACGATACAGGATGTTTAAAAACGCGCATTTTTAGAAAAACTTAAATTTGATAAATCAGCAGGTCAGCATTTATGCTCCGTATAAACCCCAAATTTGTGGGGGTTATTGAAGAAACTAAAGGATTTTTGCATGAACAAATTCGCCATATTGTTTGGGTTGTCATTTATTTTGCCCAGCAAAGTATTCGCTGTAACTGGTGGAGGAAACCAAGGCGGCCCAGCATATGAAAGTTGGCAAGGGTTGATTATTAAAGATGAAAATCGTTGCTCTTCGTAGGTTAAGTTGCAGGCTCGACCATTCCGAGAGCGCCATTTGCTCCCTTACCTTTTCTAGATAGTAAATACTAACATCTAAACAAATGATAACCTGAGTGTGGCCAACTTAAAACTATTTTAATTTTAAGAGCTGTTAATTTCGTTACTTTTACATTATGCAAGTTTATCTTTAGTTTAGGGTGTATTTACATTTACGCATATCTACAACTTTGTCTTTTCTAGCCATACTTCTCATCCTAAATATTTAATGACTTTGTTTTCTTAGTTGAAATATAGGTTAACTTCAGACCTTATTTCTTTCGTCAAACCATCAACAGGATCTACTTACACTACTATGTGAATATAAAGTATATTGTATACAATGATAATTTTGTGTTACAAAAGTGTTTCTCTTTCCGAGTTGGATAGAGAAAACAATAATTATCAAAGGTAAATTATGAAAATAAAAACATTAATTCTGGCGCTACCAATGCTTGGAGCAAGCTCTTTAGCTCATTCAGCTAACGTGCAGGAGCGCTTATTTACACCAAAAAGTGCAGAAGTTGAGCGTACACATCATCACGGTGTAGATCACCAACATAACGAAAAAGCGCCTATTGCTGAGTTGCAAAAACAGCCACAACAACTTAATCAGTTCATGATGCGCAGCCAAGCTGCCGTTGTCACTTGTGATTTAAGTGCGATGGCAAGTGCAAGCACTAGTCTAATTATCACTGAACTTAAGAGCCAAGGTACTAGTTGTATTAATGAGCTATTTAGTGCGCCATCTTCTATTCAGAGTCAGGTTTATAGTTCAGATAACATGTATGCCGTTGCAAATCATGCTAAGTCACTCTCACAGACTTATGCTGGTGGTGGAGATGTTGATTTAGAAGCACTGTTTTTATATTTGCGTGCGGGTTTTTATGTTGAGTTTTATAATGCTGACGTGAATTTTAGCTCTTGGGTACAGCCTGCAGTAGTTGATGCTATAGATGCATTTGTAAACAATAGCCACTTTTATGATGATAATGATGGACACGGTAAAACACTTGCTGAAGTTATCATAACTATGGATAGTGCTGAGCAGCAGCATCGTTACTTAAACGTGGTAAAGCAGTGGTTAACGCGCTTCAATGAGAGTTATGCTGCAAAATGGAATATGCGTAGTGCTGTTAATGGTATTTTCACGCTACTTTATCGTGGCCAGTGGAATGATGCATTTGTAACCGCTATCGGCACTGATACTGACTTAGTTGCTAAGCTAAGCGCATTTACTCAAAAGCAGTGGATGATAGACTCAGATGCACAATACTTGATTGTTAACGCTGCCAGTGAACTAGCTCGTTTAAAACAATATTCAGGCACGCCAATACAAGCAAGTGTTGATACTGGTTTGAAAGCTATTTTTAGCACCTATAACAGTTTTGGTTATGGTGATGCAGTATGGCTTGCAGCAGCTGATTCTGTAAGTTATTACGCAGATTGTAATGACTACGGTATTTGTGGCTTTGTTGATGAACTAACTCAACAAGCGTTGTCACAAAATTATAGCTGTAGTAGTACTATAAAAATTCGCTCGCAAAATATGACGGCTATTCAACATGCAGCAGCATGTGATGCTATGGGCGCTGAAGAAGGGCTTTTTCATAATAAGCTAGCCACAAATAACACCCCTGTTGCTGATGACAACAATAACTTTTTACAAGTAAATATTTTTGACAGTAGTGACGATTATAGCAAGTACGCAGGTGCTATCTTTGGTATAAATACTAACAATGGCGGTATGTATTTAGAAGGTGACCCATCTGTAGCTGGCAACCAAGCTAATTTTATAGCTTATGAAGCAAGTTATGCTAATGCAGAGCACTATGTATGGAACTTAGAGCACGAGTATGTTCACTATTTAGATGGCCGTTTCGACTTATATGGTGACTTTAACGCACCCACAGAAGATATTGTCTGGTGGTCTGAAGGGGTTGCAGAGTATGTTGCTAATTTAAATAACAACGATGCTGCAAAAGCCACTATTAGTGATGGCTCGCGCTATACACTAGCGCAAGTTTTTGACACCACCTATGATGGATTTGATCAAGATCGAATTTATCGCTGGGGTTACTTAGCTGTTCGCTTTATGTTTGAACGTCACAACAACGAACTTGATGCCATGTTGGCTCATACCCGCACTGGTAATTGGAGTGCCTATAAATCAAAAACTGTAGAGTGGGCCAATAACTATGAGAATGAATTTGTACAGTGGTGCGATGACTTAGTTGCAGGTACGAGCACTAATACCCCACCAATAGCACAAATTAATGGCCCATATTCTGGCATGCAAAATAACAATATTAGCTTCACGAGTAATGGTAGTAATGATAGCGATGGTAGTATCGCCAGTTATCAATGGAACTTTGGCGATGGTAGCAGTTCAAATCTGGCAAATCCTACCCATAGTTACACAAGTGCAGGAGAATACACCATAACATTAACTGTGGTTGATAATGAAGGTGCAAGCCAAACTGTCACTACAGTAGCAACTATCGAAGCTGACAGTAGTATTGATGATGGTGTGCTATTGAATAGCCAGCCAATTAACATCAGTGGCGCTCAAGATGAATTTTTATATTTCACTTTTGATGTTCCTTCAGGCGCCAGCGACCTTATGTTTAATTTAACTGGTGGTACAGGTGATGCGGATTTATATGTAAGTTTTGAAGCAGCACCGAGTGAAGCTATATATGATTGTCGCCCTTACATTGGTGGTAACGAAGAGTCGTGTGCTATAAATCCTGCACAAGTAGGCCGATACCATGTGATGGTTAGAGGTTATAATGCATTTGATAACGTTCAGTTAACAGCATCATTTACCCAAGTGACTTCTAACGTGCCTGATGTGTGTGCTAGTCAAGGTAGCCGAAGCAGTGGCCGCTTAAATGATGGCGAAGTAATTTGTCTAGGTAATAGCGATCCTATGTGGTTTAGCATTGCAGATGTTCAAGGCCAAAATGGTATTGCGATCACCACCGCTAATGGTAGTGGTGATTTAAGTCTAAGCTACGCTGCAAGTGGTTGGCCAAATGGTAACAATGAAGTGGCTGAGTCAAATAATAGCGGAAATGGAGAGTGTATTTATATTTCAGGCCAGAGTGAATACTGGGGCTACCTAAAAGTAGCTGGTAATAGCACTGGTGCAAGCTTAGTCGTCGACTTTAACAGTCAAGGGTGTCGTTAGTTAATATATAAAGAAACAAATGCAAAGGTTCATTTCTTCAAAGTCAAAACACCCCTTTAGCTTTTTTCTGGTGTTTTAAACTAACTATAAATTGAACTACTTGGATGTAAAGTTGATAAATAAACATTCAATTGTACTTACGTTGCAAAAGTGTCGCCAAAGCTGACTACTTCAATATTGATGAGTGCATTGAAAGGTAATTAAATTAGGCCAAAGGTGGCTGAATACCAAGAGAAAGAAAGCAACATCAACTGAGTTAACGCTGGACTAAACAATGGTAATCTAAAGAGGAGGCAAAAGCCACTTTCTTGCGAAAGTGGCTTTTGTCCTATTGTTAAGCTTAGGACAAAGTTAGCTCTTGAATAAGACGAATAGGCTCACCATCAACATTTAAAATGGCCTTTACAGAAATCTGTTGTGGTTTGTCAGTTTTTGTTACTTTGAAGGTGTATGTTTTTTGTTCATAAGGTGCTATATCAACACTTTTCTGTTGAGATTTTGCGGGGGTGGCTTGCTCGAATAATGTTGAGGTTAGAATAATGTCCCCAGTTGTTTCTCCAGAATAAGGCCCAGATAAATTAAACGCTACTAACCAATGGTCTTCATGCTCTTTCGTTTTTACTATATTGAACTCAACGCCATTAAACGGGGTTACTCGCCTTGAGAGCGTAGTTTGGTGCGTTAACGACTTCCATTTGAGAGTTTGCGCAATAGTAATCTTATCAGCATTTATTTCTGTTGGCAGTGAGATATTATGTGTTCCTGAAGTCAAGTTGCGTTTTAGCTGATGAGTTTTGCTTGGCTTATCAGCGCTATCTATGAGTGTTACTTGTGCAGTAATTTCTAAAGGGGAATCAGTTGGATTGACAACTCTTAAAAAAGGCTTCTGTTGGTGATAATAAATATCAGATTTAACCCCGGAAAGTGTACTAAAACCAGCATTATTTAATGTGGCTATATATTGACTTTCTAATGCCTCTAGTTCAGAACTGACTTCATCGTGCAGCTCTATAGAGGGTAATTTTGCTAAAATATTACTCAACTCAAGATCGCATTGTGGTATAAACCCCTCGTGTTGCTGGCAGGTTTTAAAAACTCGGTTTAGTAGATCATAATTTTTAAAAAGCCAAGGGTTTGTAAGCGCATTCTCTGCTGTGATAGGCAACAAGCGAGAAGGGGTAGGATTAAATAAGTACGGGGTGATTTTATGATTGTTATTTTGACCTAACAAGCTGATCTTTTCGCTGTTAAGTGTTGCTATCATTTGCTTATTCAGGGGAATAGAAAACTGCTGGGTTACTTTCTTACTACCACCTTGAGCGTGTAAGTTAACGCGTAACTGTGCTTGCTCGAGCGTTAAGTTTATTGCAAGTTTCTTATCTGCAATTAATGCATCTTTTATCTCAGGTGTCAGGGCTATTTGCTTTGATTTAAAGTTATCGTAGTTTTGTACATTTATAATTAAGTGGCTGCTATCTTCAACAAGCAGCATCAGCAATTGATCATCACTTGCCTGCTCTTCACCAACAAAAGTACGGCGATATTTTTGGTTTTTTTGGTTACGCTTTCCTTGTAGTGCTATGCCAATTTTTCCTCGATGTAATTGAGCAGCTTCGAACTCGATTAGCGCGGCCACTTGGTTTTTATTTGCTACATCAATGAGTGAACTCGGCTTTGGCGCTGGAAAGTCCATGACTGGGTGGTTGGCAGCTGAGGGGGGATTAATATCTAATCGTGATAACGCCGTTGATTGAGTATTACGTAGCCAGTAAGCATTACCGTCTTGCTCCCAAGGCCCTGATACAATATGGAAACTAGGCTGGATATTTTCTACAAAATCAGCAAAACCTTGTTCTATTTCCGACCAATTTTTAAAAGTACTTTTAAGCAGTGAGTTAGCTGTTGAAAGTGTGGCTTCGCTGTGTGGGTTCGCTAATCTGAGCTCTTCAATAAAGTGAGCAAAGTACTGTGCCCGTTCAGGAGAGCTTAAAAGATAATGAATAATAAAAAAATTAAGTCCACGTTTTAGTGCTGGATCGTCATTTATTTCTTCAATTGTAGGTTTATTTGCGCTGTAATATTGTTTTAAACCGGTTTCAATGTAATTCATTGGGGCGCGATCAAATACCATGGCGGTGAGTTGTTTTTGCTTAGGATCATAAACATGGTGAGCAATCGAATCAGCTAAACCTTCGGTGATCCAATTAGGTGCCCACGTTGAATGGCCGTTTAATGCCATATGAAAAGCATGCATGGTTTCGTGAATAACTATATAACGCTGATGGTGCTCACGGTGGCTGGGGAAATTATATCCGGCACGGTTATAAAACATGGTTTCACCACCGGCCGTTTTATGTACGCCACGTAAAAAACCATCATCAAGCATGGCTTCTCGTACACGGGAGCGACTACTACCATAAACAACTGCAATGCGTTGGCGCTCAATATTTGGGGGAGCCATACCAAATAAAGCAACATAATGTGGATATGCCATTTCAAGTAGCTCTAAGTATAGCGTGACCTTCTCTTTGGGTAGATCACTTTTTAGCGCAAAGTGCTTACTTACCCACCAGTTGTAGCCCCGACTATTTCCTATTTTGCCATCGCTGTATGTATATGGAATTGTTTTTCCTAAAAACTCAATATCGATATTATTGAGTGTGCTGGTATAGCCCTGGACGGTAATGTTTGCTTGCATTTTACTTGGGCCGCTTTTTATGTTGCCGATATCAGGTTTATTATTCGCACTAGTATTAGGCGTGGGCTGACAGGCAGTGAGTAGTAAAGTTAATAATGTGAGAGATATAATTTTTGTCATTTTAGTTGCTTTGCTTGTATATTGTATGCAATATAAAATACTGCGTTTAATTGAAAAAGTAAACTATGAATAATAACCAACAATTACAATCAGCAGCACAGCAGGAAACTGGCAAAAATAAACAAACTTGGCGTAGCTTTGGGTTAGGTTTCTACTTGGCTAATACCATGGAAATTTTTGAGCGTTTAGCTTGGTATGGCTTTTTTGCAGTATCGTCGGTGTATATGACCACACCCATTGAGCAAGGGGGGGTCGGATTTAGTGATGCAGAGCGAGGCGCCGTACAGGGGATAATTCCGTTTTTTTTATACTTATTACCTGTGATCACTGGGGCTTTTGCCGATCGTTATGGCTATAAAAAAATGTTTACATGCTCATTTGTTGTGATGGCGCCAAGCTATTACTTCTTAGGTCAAGTGACTGATTTTAATTCGTTCTTTATGATTTTAATGTTAGTCGCTTTTGGTGCATCCTGCTTTAAACCTGTGGTAGTAGGCACTATTAGTCAAAATACTAACGACAGTAACCGAGGATTAGGCTTTGGTATTTTTTACACTATGGTTAATTTGGGGGGCTTCATTGGCCCGTTAGTGGCTGGGTATTTAAGGACTATTAGTTGGGATGCGGTATTTATTATGTCGGCATCTTGGATTGTTATTAATTTTATTCCATTGCTTTTTTACCGTGAGTCAAGCAGTAAACTACGTAGCAGCATAGGTGCGGCAGCGGTTTTACAGCAAGCTCAACATGTTTTGGGTAACAGCCGTTTCGCATTATTACTGTTTACAAGTGTAATTATTTTAATGACGGGGGGAGTTAGCTGGTTAACATACACTCAAGCTTTTTCACTAATTACGATTTGGTTAGCTGCGAACTGGTTATGGGATAAGTGCGTAAGCGTGCAAAAAGCGTCTAAATGGTATCTACAACCGGTGAGGGTTAGCAATCGTAGTTTTGCACTATATTTAGCAATATTAACGGGGTTTTGGACGGTATATAACCAACTTTTTTATACTCTACCTTTGTTTATACGTGACTATATTGATACTCAAGATTTAGTTGTACTCTTGAGTTACTTTGGTCAATCAGCAGTGGATTTTTTTGCTTATGTTGATATTCAAGCTTTAAGTAACAAACTGCAAACACTGGCTGCTACTCATAGTGTAACACCAGTCAAAGAGGTAAATTTAGAGGCTGTGCGTCTAGAGTTAGTCCACTTAAAAGTTAATGTTCCTGTTGCTGAAATAGCGCTATTTTTTAAACAAGCCAGTGCTTCTAGCTTTTCGGCTGAGCAAAGTATGCAATTGGCGCAGCAGTGGCTTAAATACCGACAGGTAAACCCTGAATACCTGATTAATTTAGATTTTGCAGCTATTGTTCTGTTACAAATAATAGTAAGTGTTAAATGCCAGCATTTTAAAGTTATATCTGTCCTAATAAGCGGTTTAATTGTCACAGCAGGTGCTTTTTTAGTGTTGTTATTAATGAGCGCGGGGGTATTACTAAGCCAATTGGGCGGTTTAGTAGTGGTAACGGTTATATTATTAATTGCTTTTGGTGAAATGCTCACCTCTCCAAAAAGCCAAGAGTATGTAGCGAGCATAGCTCCAACAGGCAGTGCTGCTATGTTTATGGGTTATTACTTTGTATCTATGGCATTAGGCTTTTTATTTGCTGGATTTTTGTCTGGGTGGAGTTATGGTTACCTAGTCAAAGAGATAAAATCCCCCGAAATCATGTGGCTATTATTTGCAGGCATTGCACTAGTTACCGGATTTGGTTTTTATTTATTAGCGCGATACAAAAGGGTTAAATAAATGATTTTTAAAAATCTGTTTATTTTAATCACCGTGCTTTTAATCAGTCATTGTGAGGCTGCTGCTAGTGAGGTGGTTGATTATAAAAACTTAATAGATAGAACCGGAAGCCCATATTATATGCAGGACTTTGAGCAAGGCGGCCACCAACGTTTTAGCCCTCTTTTTGATCTAGGCGCGTGGCATGGACATTTGCTACCAACAGATGAAAACGTCGGTGCGTTCACCGGGCCTGCTATTGTTACTGAGGAGTATTTAAATTTTATAGCGCCTTATCTAGAAAAGCTGACTGTTTATAAAGGCCTGAAAGTCGATGAGGCCAATAAAGTGAAGCTAGCAATGCGGGCTTACAGCGAACCCGGCGCGTTAGTGCAAGAGCTAAGCGGTGATGGGGTAAACATAACGCTTACTCTGCGCTTTGTGACAAATCGCACTTCATTAGTTAAAACACAGATTAAAACCACAGAGCCTGTTACATTACATTTCACAGGAAAGCTTATAAACCATTTACGTGCTAACAATGGCACCGAAAAAGCGGGGCGTTCGCCATTTGTGGTTTATCCGAAATTAAACCCCCGATGGCAAGTCACCAGCAATAGTATTGCGATTAGTTTTGGCAAAGTAAGGGCGCATGGACACCTGCTCACCTCGGGGAGTTCACAGTTATTGCTTAAAAAAACGTTAGCGGTTAAAACACGTCATGACGACCTAAGTTACTCAAGCAAAACGCACATAAAAAACAATCGCACATTCTACACAAGCTATTCATATTTATTAAATAATCAAGACGTGGTACGTGAAAGAGAGATTGTTGATGAAATTTTAAAGCAACCCGAACACTATTTATCACGTAGTAAATTACGTTGGCAAGAGTATATAAATAAAGCGACACAGCCAATTAGTAACAAGCAGCCTGCCTTACAAAAACTTGCGGTAAAAAGTGTTGAAACGTTAATTGGAAATTGGCGCAGTAAAGCTGGTGCAGTAGGTTTTGATACCGTTAGTCCTGCCGTGACCGGTCGCTGGTTTTCAGGTAATCAAACTTGGCCTTGGGATAGCTACAAGCAGGCATATGCACTGGTAACATTTAATCCAGAGCTTGCTAAACAAAATTTGAATGCTGTGTTTGAGCATCAAATAATGCCAAACGATGCTGTCAGGCCATGGGATGCTGGATTTATACCTGACTTAGTGGCCTATAATTTTAGTGCAAAACGCGGTGGGGACGGCACAAATTGGAATGAGCGTAATACTAAGCCAAGCTTGGCAGCTTGGGCTGTGTGGCAGGTGTTTGAAAATACAGGCGATACTCAGTGGCTCGCGCACATATACCCTAAACTAGTTGCTTATCGTGAATGGTGGCTACGCAATCGTGATCATAATAAAAACGGTGTGCCAGAGTATGGTGCCACTGTTGATAAAGCTCATAATACTCGTGACGGCAAGTTATTATTTAAAGTAAAAACCTCGGCAGGTTGGCGAACAAGAAGTGGCTTAAAAAACTATAGGACTTACCTAAGCGATGAAGCAACCTTAGAAATTAAAGTTCCGGCACAAACAGCCGCATCTTGGGAATCTGGTCGTGATGATGCTGCTGTGTTTGGTTTTATAAATAATCAACAGTTAAATCGTTATATAAAAAACGGCGGGATTCGTGGTGACTGGCACGTTGGTTTTGCAGAAAATCGTAATGAGACAGGTACATTAGTTGGGTATTCATTATTGCAAGAATCTGTGGATCAAGCCTCTTATATGGCTGCTGATAACCGTTATTTAAGTAAAATAGCGAAGCAGCTTAAGTTACCGCACCAAGCAAGTTATTTTTTAAGGCAAGCCGCTCAGTTAAGGGATTATATCAATCGGTGCATGTTTGATAAAAATACAGGCTTCTACTACGACATTGAAATAGCAGATACCCCCTTAGCGAATGGTTGCGCTGGGAGGACTTTAGTAAAAAGAGGCAAAGGTCCTGAAGGGTGGTCACCGTTGTTTAATCAAGTAGCGAGTATTGAACAGGCAAGTGATGTGGTAAAAACAATGCTTGATAATAATGAGTTTAATACTTACGTTCCGCTTGGCAGTGCTGCGCTGACTAATCCGGCTTTCGGTGCGGATATTTATTGGCGTGGACGAGTATGGCTTGATCAAGCTTACTTTGGGTTAGTAGGTATGAGTCATTACGGTTATTGCAAACAAGCTCAGCAATTAAGTGAAAAGCTATTAAATCATGCCAATGGTTTGCTTTCTAATGCGCCAATACGTGAGAATTATAATCCGCTTAATGGTGAGCAACAAGGAGCGCCTAACTTTTCATGGAGCGCAGCACACTTATTACTAATTGCTCAAAAGCAAGGTAAATGGTGCCAATAATTGGCACTGTTTAATTCAGTTCACCAGACTAATCACACTATGGCATAAATTAATCACCACTGCTTAAGCTTCACAAATTACAAGAGAATTAACACAAATAGAATATTGTATACAATATTCTATTTGTGTTAATATTTATAGGAGTTACCTTTAAGCACAGGAAATATGATGAAAACAACGAACACAGATTGGCGCTTTTCAGTTATGCCGGCCGTATTCACATGGCTAAAAGAGTCTGAATCTGGATCATTTGAAATAGACTTTGATACAACAAAGAAATACGCTGCAGAAATTTTAAAAGTACAAGGGAAAGGCGGTAGTAGGATGGGGGGGCTTGTTGGATCAGGCACATTAGGTGAAAATAGTTATCTAAGTGTTGATCAGCGTCTTTCTTTACTTGAAGCTCTTTCTGATGTTGCAAAAGAATACGGTGTGCCACTGATCAGTGGTGCTGCGGCAGAAACGAAAGAAGAAATAGCTGAAATTGTAAAGCAACTTGCATCTGTTGGCGTAGATACTGTCATGGTTATGCCACCAAAAACCAAAGAAGCACCTAGTGATGAAGATATGTATGCATATTATGCGCTTTGTGCAACAGCCGCTAAAGAGGCTGGCATTACAATTATGCCTTATAACAACCCAGATGCAGCTGGCTACCATGCGCTCTCAACCGAGCTTCTTAAAAAACTTGCTGCGCTTCCTGAAGTAACTGCGTTAAAAATATCGACGTCAGATGTTTCAATCATTGAGACGATAATGCTAGAAAACAAAGATGCAAAAATTTTGGCAGGTGTAGACACTGTCACTGTGCATGCCGGACTAGCAGGAGCATGTGGCGGGATCACAGGTGTAGGTTGTATCTTTCCAAAAGCGAGTGTGACGATGCAGGAGTATGTAAATAAAGGGGAATGGGCTGAGGCTAACAAAATTTCTCAGGCTATGAATTCCATCTCTTACTTGGATGCTCAACCGCTACTTATGGAGTACCTTAAGTGCGCATTTGGAATTCATCATGACGATAGGGATGGTGGACTTCGTACTTTCGGTAATAAATTAACTCAACAGCAAATTGATGACGTTCGTGCAAGATATCTTTTAGCACGAGAGAGGCTTAAAGCTTTGGACTTGTTAGGCTAATTCGTTGTCTAGTTCTTTCAAGTACTAATTAGCTGCACGGTAAGTATTCGCCGTGCAGCAATGAGTATATTTATCTTATAACCCAAATGGGTTTTCGAGGCTATGAGCGGGTTCAGTGAACCACTTTGGACCATTTTCAGTAATATAAAAGTGATCCTCTAAACGCACACCAAATTCACCAGGTACAACTAGCATTGGCTCATTACTAAAGCACATACCTGCGGCTAGAGGTGTTTTATCGCCGCCGACTAGGTAAGGCCATTCATGGATGTCTAAGCCTATACCATGACCGGTACGGTGTGGGCAGCCAGGTGTTTGATACTCAGGGCCAAGGCCTTGCTCTGCTAAGTAAGAGCGGGCAGCGTTGTCGACACTCTCACAACTTTGACCTATTTGAGCTGCATCAAAAGCGGCCATTTGTGCGGCTTTTTCATAATTCCAAAATTGGCGTTGGCGGTCTGTAGCTTCACCAAATACGTAAGTGCGAGTTATATCTGATAAGTAGTCGTGTACTTTACAGCCAGTATCAATTAAAACCATATCTCCTTTTTTAAGAATTTGTGGCTCTTTGACACCATGAGGAAATGATGTCGCGAGGCCAAACAAAACGATGCAAAAGTAGTTACCAGGCGCGCCAACTTTTTTGTGCGCTTGTTTAATAAATTCTTCTACCTCAGTTGTGCTTATACCCTCATATAGCATGCTGGCTGTGGCCTGATGAACTTTTAAGGTCATATCCATCGCACGCTGTATTAGCATTAGTTCATTGGCTGACTTATGCATGCGGCAATGAGCTGTAACAGGCTGTGCATTAACGAGGTTTAAGCCTGTTTGCGCTTTATTTATGCCATCGAAAATGAAAAACTGCGCGCTTTCGTCAATCCCTACAGTGCCGCTCTCAGCAATGCCCATTTCGGTGAGCACTTTGACAAATAATGCATAAGGACTTTCGTGTTCAAGCCAGCCGCGAATTGGGCCTTCTATAACTTTAAAGCCATTGAGAGAGCCAATTTCAAAATCAGGGGCTATATATTGTACTTCGCCCTTCGCGGGTAAAATAGCACCGACCATGCGCTCACTTGCGTACCAGCGCATACCCGTAAAGTAAGTAAGGTTAGTCCCTGCATTTAAGTAAATTGCATCAATATTATTGGCTTGCATATACTCTTGAGCACGGGCAATACGGGCTAGATGCTCATCAGCTTGAATGGGAATTAAATCGCGAGTCATATTGGAAAGACTAGCAAGTGCTTGTTCTTTCGTTTGAGTACCAATACCTTTGGTCATCATTAGGTTCTCCTATGTATTTGTTTAATTATAATTTTTAAAGAATTAGCGCATAAACCGGTTTATAGAATATGGCTCTAAATTTATGGAGGGGGCTTTATTGAGACACAAATCTGTAATTAACTCGGCAGTTATGGCTCCTTGTGTCAACCCTAAATGCTGATGACCAAAGGCAAAGTACAGGTTATTGTGATTGGGGGCTTGGCCTATTATAGGTAATGAGTCAGGCAATGATGGCCTACAGCCCATCCATGTAGTCGTGGCACTAAGAGGCTGGCTAGCTAATAACGCTTGTGCATGGGGCAGTAAAGCTAATGCACGTTTATTGTTAGCCTTTCTATTTATACCCGCAAACTCCACTGTGCCTGCCACTCTTAACCCTTGACTCATCGGGGTCATGATAAGACTCCGTTCAGCAGAAGCTACGGGCCGTGTTAGGCCATGGTTAATATTAACCATACAGTGGTAACCACGCTCGGTATCTAAAGGTGCTGTGTATCCAAGCGGCTCGATGAGAGAGGCACTCCAAGCACCCGCTGCGATCACGACTTTATCGAAATTGAGACTATCTTGTTCATCACTCACCATAAAACCTTCACTTTTAGGCGTGATAGCAACTACTTTCTGTTGACGAAATTGCCCTTTTAATAAACTGAACTTTTGCGCTAATTGGATACAAAATAAATGTGGTTCAATACTATGAGCAACGTCTTCAAATAATAAAGCGTGTTTTATTTTGTCGGATAAACTGGGCTCTAGAGCATGTACTTGCTTTGTATCAAGTAGCTTTACTTTAATTCCTTGCGCTTGATACATAGCCAAGGTGCGCTGCACATCAACCAATGGGGTTTTTTCAAAGGTAAGTAAACTCCCTTGTTTAGTAAGCAGGTGGCCCAGTTGATAGTTTGCTAATAATCTTTCATAAGCATGAATTGCATGTTCATTTAAGGCTTTGAGAGCGTGTGTATGTGCAATAAATCTGGCAGTAGGCATATTTTTAATAAACTGCCAAAACCAAGGGAGAGCTTTTATTGCATAGCGCCAATCAATGCGCAATGGTCCTAATGGGTTAAAAAGCATAGCAGGTAATTTTTTTAATAATGCTACCTGCGCTAGAGGAAATACCTGTTCGGTGGCAAAGTGCCCAGCATTACCTTTTGAACAGCCTTGCGCTAGGCCATTTTCATCGTATAGCGTCACTGCAAAGCCAGCTTGTTGTAACTGTAAAGCTGTGCAAATACCAATTACACCGGCACCGATCACGGCGACTCTTTGAGTTCTTGTATTGGTCAAAATTACCTTCCCCTGATGATAAAAGTAAAACGCTATACGTTTTTTAAAAAATAAATCGATATTGTATTTACTGACAAGTAGTAAGAAAAAGCTCTACAAGCTCTTTCTAACTCATTTTTAGTTATAACTTTCAATTAGTTATGTGTAATTGGTTATTTGTAATCTTTTAAGGGTGTGTACCTATAAATTCAATATTAAAATAGGATATTGATTATTGTATACAATATACTTATCATATCAAGCATAAATTCAGTTCGGAATAGGCAAATGAAAACCAATTGGCATGGTGTAAACCCAGCAATAGCCGCTCAGTTTAATAGTGATGAGTTAGTTAACTCTACATGGCAACTAGTTGGCAGCGCTATAGTAAAAGCTATAGCAGATTTTAAACTACTGGTTGTAAATGAAAAAACTTCTTCATCAACGCTTAACGATACTGCGAAAGCGTATTGTGTTGATGTAAATAAACCTAAATTGGATTAAGTGATGCGCAAAGGAACATTTTTTTGTATAGATGGCCATACTTGCGGTAACCCTGTGCGGCTTATAACAAGTGGCCACCCTCTGTTACAGGGAAATACCATGAGCGAAAAGCGCCAGGACTTTTTAGCTAACCATGACTGGATCCGTCAAGCGCTCATGTTTGAGCCCAGAGGTCACGATATGATGTCGGGCGGTTTTTTATACCCACCTACTAGCGAAGATGGTGATGCAGCCATTTTATTTGTAGAAACTTCCGGCTGCTTACCTATGTGTGGTCACGGTACAATGGGTATTGTTACCTTCGCCTTAGAGCATGGTTTGCTACATGCTAAAACCCCCGGTACTTTAAAACTGGATACGCCAGCAGGACGAGTTCAGGTCAATTATGAAATGACTGGTGGTAAAGTGCAGTGGGTTAAAATTTACAATGTGCCTGCTTATTTAGCGCATCAGTCTATATGTATCAATATTCCAGAGTTGGGCGAATTAAAGGTTGATATCGCCTTTGGTGGTAACTTTTATATTATTGTTGAACCACAGGGCAACTTTAAAGGTATTGAACATTTTAGTGCAGGGCAATTACTCAAATACAGCCCATTAGTGCGTGATGCTATTAATACCAAAATACAATGTATCCATCCGCTCGACTCTACCGTTCAAGGTGCTAGCCATGTGTTATGGACTGGCTCACCCAAAAATTCCAACTCAGATGCGGCTAATGCGGTTTTTTATGGAGATAAAGCCATTGACCGCTCACCATGCGGAACAGGCACTAGCGCCCGCATGGCTCAGTTGTTTAGTAAAGGCTTATTGCAGCAAGGCGATGCATTTATTCATGAAAGTTATATTGGCAGCCAGTTTATTGGCTGTATAGAGCAGGTGTCTGAAGTGGCAGGTCAAACTGCTATTTTACCTAGCATTCGCGGCTGGTCTCGGGTAACAGGAACGAGCACCATTACAGTAGATGACGACGACCCATATGCCTATGGGTTTCAAGTAATTTAACGAGGAGAAAAGCATGACATTAACAGGACAAAGCCTAATTGCCGGACAATGGCAAGGTCGCGCTGAGCAAGGTGAATTTCAAGCCTTTTCACCGGCTAAAAATCAACCATTATCGACACGCTACTTTAATGTAACGAGTACTCAGTTAAATACGGCAGTTGATGCTGCTGATAATGCTTTTATCGAGTACAGAAAAACGAGTTTTAGTCAGCGTGCAGATTTTTTAGAGTGTATTGCAGAGCAAATTTTAGCACTTGGCGATGATTTACTAACGCAAACCGCGCAAGAAACCAATTTACCTATGGCACGCTTACAAGGTGAGCGAATGCGCACGGTTAATCAGTTAAAAGCATTTGCCTGTGCACTGCGTGAAAACCCAGACTCACCACTAGGTTTAAAGCTGCTTGATGAAGCTGATAGTAACCGCTCGCCACTACCTAAACCTCGTACAGAGCTTAATTACTTACCTCTTGGGCCTGTAGCTGTATTTGGTGCGTCTAATTTTCCGTATGCATTTTCAACACTCGGGGGGGATACCGCCGCCGCACTTGCAGCAGGCTGCCCAGTGGTTGTTAAAAATCATACTGCGCATCCAGGCACTGGGGAGCTAATGGCCCGTGCAGCGCTTGCTGCGATTAAAGAATGTGATATGCCGCTAGGTGTATTTTCAATGCTGCAAAGTGATGTTTACGATATTTCGCATCAATTAGTCGCGGCGCCAGCTATTAAAGCTGTTGGTTTTACGGGGTCATTTAATGTCGCACGATTACTACAAGAAACAATTGCCAAGCGTTCAGAGCCTATTCCGTTTTATGGCGAGCTCGGCAGTATAAACCCACAAATAGTTTTACCAAAAAAAGCTCAAAATGAAGGTAAAGCTATGGCTGAAGCGCTATGCCAATCAATGCTAATGGGTAATGGCCAATTTTGTACCAGTCCTGGCTTATGGCTGGTACCAACGGGCTGTGATGAATTAGAAGCCGAGGTAGCCAACTGCATTAGTGCAGCCGCCTCAGATACTTTATTAACCCCAGGTATTGTGAAGACCTTTAAAAAGCAAGTTAGCCAGCGCAGTGAGCTCGAAAACGTAGAGCTTATTGCAAAAGGCGCACTTACAGAAGACTTTCATGGTAATGCCCATGTATTTGCCTGTAATGTTGATACCTATTTAGCAACCCATGCATTACGTGAAGAAGTATTTGGCCCAGCCGCTTTATTGGTTCGCTATGAAAGCATAGAGCAGTTAAGTTTACTAGTAGCAGCGCTTGAAGGGCAGCTTACGGCAAGTGTGCATGACAGCGCTGATGATTTAGCTAAAGCTGAACACGTTATAGAAGAGCTGAAATACAAAGTAGGGCGTTTAATACATAATCAAATGCCAACCGGCGTAGAAGTATGTGGCTCAATGAACCATGGTGGACCATTTCCAAGCTCCACAGATGTACGTAGCACTTCCGTTGGGTTAAATGCAATGTTGAGATTTTTGCGACCAATTTGCTATCAGTCTTAGTTAATTGTAGCGGGAGTGCAAATTGCATTTCCCGCTACCTCTTTATTATGAAGGATTCTAACTTGGCATGCGTGTTTTCATAGGTATAATGCATACTAAATGCAATTTATAGAAATTACTATGGCCATAGAACATAAAACTCGAACTCAGCTTGTTACAGAAGCTATTCGTGAAAAAATTCTTTCAGGTGAAATCAAAGCGGGTGATCCGCTACGCCAAGCTGCATTAGCCACAGAGCTAAACGTGAGTCGAATACCGGTGCGTGAAGCTTTGCTACAACTAGAAGCCGAAGGGCTGGTTAACTTTGAGGCTCATAAAGGAGCCACTGCCACACAGCTTTCGGCGTCGCAAATTGACGAAATTTTTGACCTCAGAGCACTTCTTGAAGCCGAGCTATTAAAACATTCAATACAAAGCTTAACTGATCAAGACTTAATTGATGCCGAGCTTATTTTAACTGAGCTTGAAAGTGCCATGGATGCCGGCGATACCCACCTTGCCACTGGCGATTTAAACAGCCAGTTTCATGCTAAATTATACAGCCGCGCCGCGCGCCCACAAACCCGTGAGTTGGTTGATATGTACAGCAAAAACTCAGAGCGCTATGTACGTATGCATATTTTATTGGCAGGCGGTTTAACAAAAGCTCCTGAAGAGCACCGTACTTTACTCGAGTTATGCAGAAAAAAAGACTGTCAAAATGCCTGTGAATATCTAAAAAATCATATTGTTAAAGCTAAAAATGATATAAAAAAATTACTTATAAAATTAGAAGGTGAAAAAAGTAATTAAAAAATATATCAGGCAACTAGTACAGGCTACTAAACTCTAATTTATAACTTTAGGCATCGCTTTAGCTTTCCAGCAGCAATAAGACAGTAGCGATGTCTTCCTCCCTTTTTATCTAAACTCACCGAGAAAACCCCGTGATCAGAACAAAGTGATGTCGCGGGGATGAATAGGTGTCACCCCTGCTCTTGGATATATTTTCGTATAGTCTCTGCGCTTGCA
>Ga0213839_1000411_pt1 | contig 58842 bp, 59 predicted proteins | sample SWPATP21_FD_160075 | JGI IMG/M metagenome (GOLD analysis project Ga0213839, IMG submission 160075) | Coastal seawater microbial communities from Marineland, Florida, United States - SWPA TP2 #1 | ecosystem: Environmental > Aquatic > Marine > Coastal | place: USA: Florida | collected 2016-08-14
GCATTTAAAGTTTGGGTGGATGATTACAATAATGATTTCCCCCATATGGCGCTAGGGTATAAAACACCTCAGCAAATGGCGGATGAGACTCTCTTAATTGCTGCTTGATTAAACGGGGGCATTACATGGCATCTGTTCTATAAGGTTTTTTTGAGGATATAGTCGTTGTCCAATCTGTTCAATTTCCTTGAATACCTCGGATTGCTGATGTGGGTCCTTACCACAATCCAATAACTGCTCGCTATATTTATCGACTGTGATAGCAAATTGCTTTTCCTTATTTTTTGGCAGCAATTTTTGAGCTGCAGGCAAAGAGCTAGGCCTTCTATCAAGTTCTACATGCATCACCTTCACTGTCGGCGTTTCCTTTTGATGATGTTCACAAATCTTATGACTATCATCATAGAATTTTAAATCACGAATACCATGGTTATGCATATGCTTAACAGCATGCGCCAACATTTTCTTCTTACTACTATCCAACTCCTCAGAGGGCTTCTGTCTATCTGCACTGGCTTGTTCCACAAAAGCAGGCGTTTGCACATAAGCTAAGCGCTTGGTACTTTTCATGAGATCATTCTTATCCACTTGAGCTGCATTATTTGGGTTCAAAAATTCTTTTTCTTCTTTGCCAAACACCTCATCAAAATAAGCACCAAACTTTTTATGATCCTTTTGTTCATAACTAGCAGATGCAGTCACTAAAACACCCATAACCTCAAAACCCATGTCCTCCAACTTTTGCTTAACCTCTAAACGTGTCACATAGCGATAACCTTCAGAGTTAAGGCCAGACTCTAGCCTTTTAACAACGGTGCTCCAGGTGTAATGACATGCCGCGGTAGTTAATATGATTTTATTACGACCCTCACGAATAAGCTGCTCTAAAAGCGCATAGTTCCAATCAAGCCCATCATTCAAAACAATGGTATTATCAACATCAAGTAATGCACCCTTTTCGGCACCACCCTCGATAGCTTTTGTTTTTTGAACTATTTGGTTGTTATCTTTCATTTCATACCTCAATCTATAACCTATTGATTTCTTAAATTAACTTATATCATTCATAATAATAATTATAATCAACCAATATTAAAATTTTATGAACAAACGATACAAGTAAGTAGTTAGTTGCCACTAGATGCTTTAAATAACCATATAATTCTAAGCAAAAAAATACTGTAATGTGTGGAACGTACGCTCTGAGAGCATGTGAGGTATGCAGATAAAAGGACTACATAAGAATTAAGACTATTGCTTTAACCAACTTTAAAATGAAAGTTAGGGTAAGGTGTTAGCCTTGCTGGATTTGCTGGGAAACCATCAATAAACAAATCAACATCAGTTAGTTTTCGATCTTTCAGCTGCCCAGAAAGGCTTTTTATAGAAAAAGTTAGCTGACCATGATGGTAAAAAGGTTTTTCTAACTCAAGCACGACAGGTTGCGTGCCACCTTGAGAATCCATTAAATCAGCATGCGCCAAAGCTGCATTAGGTGAGTCATCTTTAAAATATGCCTGCCAATTAGCAACAAAGTCTTTTAATGGCATCACCCCTGCTTTTCGGAATGGGCGATCAGTGAACCATAAGGCATGCTGGTGAAGATTTGTTAGAATTAATTTAGAGTGTAATGCAGGGCCCTTTAGAATAGCACCATTTTTTGCAGTGATAACCAGCAAGTAGCTGCGCTTAACCGGCTGGTTTGCCGCTTGTGCAACTGTAAAAAGGCAAGCCAATAAGGTAAATATTATTATTTTCATTTGTAACACTCCTTGTTACTTACTGCATAACATCCACCCTATCACAATACTAAAGTGACTAACAAGCTATCATAGGTGTTAACAGAAACGATTGCCTGTTAGGATTCCTTTGAAGCTAAATAATCTTCATAACTTCCTAAATAGTGCTCTACTTTTGCACCTGGTTGCATTTCAATAATTTGGGTTGCCAAAGAAGATACGAACATTCTATCGTGACTCACAAAAAACACGGTGCCTGGATATTGCTCTAAACCCATATTTAAAGCTTCAATCGATTCCATATCCAGGTGATTTGTAGGCTCATCAAGCAGCAAAATATTAGGGCGTTGTAAAATTAATTTAGCTAACATAAGACGTACTTTTTCACCACCCGATGTTACACGAACGCATTTTTTAATATCATCACCTGAAAATAACATGCGCCCTAAAGCACCACGAATCACTTGCTCGTCATCGCCTGGTTGGCCCCATTGCGTCATCCAATCATAAAGATTATTATCGTTATCAAAGTCTTCTGCATGATCTTGAGCAAAATAACCAAGCTTTGCATTTTCACTCCACTTTACAAAACCAGTGCGTGGCGGCATTTCACCGAGTAATGTTTTTAATAGTGTTGTTTTACCAATACCACTTGGACCAATAATCGCAACTTTTTGCCCTGCTTCAGTATGCAGATTTAAATTTTTAAATAAATCAGGATGATCATCATACCCATTACTTAAATTACTCACCTCACAAACAAAGCGATGCAATTCTTTTTCTTGCTCTACACGAATATAAGGAAAGCGACGGCTAGATGGTTTTATTTTTTCAATCACAATCTTATCAATTTGCTTTTGGCGTGATGTTGCTTGTTTTGATTTAGACGCATTCGCAGAAAAGCGACGCACAAAATCTTGCAACTCGTTCACTTTCGCTTGTTTTCTCGCAACATCTGCTTGTTTTTGTTCACGCGCCTTCATGGCTTCTGCCATATACTCATCATAGCTACCTGGAAACAAAGTGACATTACCATAATCTAAATCAGCAGTATGCGTACATACTTCATTTAAAAAGTGACGATCATGCGAAATAATAATTAAGGTACATTTCTTTTCTTTTAAAACATCTTCCAACCAACGAATTGTATTAATATCCAAGTTATTGGTTGGCTCATCTAACAGCATAATATCTGGATCTGAAAATAAAACCTGCGTTAACAACACACGTAATTTCAAACCCGGCGCTAAGGTGCTCATCTTGTTATAATGCGCTGCTTCTGGAATTTCAACACCAGACAATAATTCAGCTGCACGTGATTCTGCTGTATAACCATCTAACTCAGCATATTTCATTTCAAGCTCAGCCACTTCCATGCCTTCATCTTCGCTCATTTCAGGCAACGCATAAATCTCATCCTTGCGTTTTTTTATTTCCCATAATTCTTCATGGCCCATCATCACCGTGTCAATGACTGAAAAATCTTCATAAGCAAATTGATCCTGACTTAACGATGCTAGACGCGCATTAGGCGGCACCATCACAGTACCCGCCGTTGGCTTTAATGTGCCAGCTAGAATCTTCATAAAGGTGGATTTACCAGCACCATTTGCGCCAATTAAGCCATAATGACCACCCTCGACAAATTTGGTGCTGACATTTTCAAATAAAGGCTTTGGGCCAAATTGCATGGTGATGTTTGCTGTGCTGATCATGATAATACCTTAATAAAAGGGTGAAATATGACGCGCATTGTAACAAATTGAGCATATTGTGCAATGTTCGAGACGCCTCTTTCTTGATAATCATTCACTTATTGAACCGATTATTTGCTCACTAGCTGCAAGGACATTATTATACCTTGGCACTTTGCACGACTTAGATCGCGCAACACAACCATCTAATGCCGCAACTTAAAACGACACACATCCGTGATCGTTAACTTTACTCTTATAGATGTGACTATAATCCAGACTTAACCAAAAAAAACCCTTTCTTATGCCCACAAATTTGACAATACATCCTGATGGGTGTATCATTGATTACATAATCATTGATGTGAGACATTCCAGTGAAGGTTGTTTTCTATAGGAAGCAAAACGGCAAAGAACCAGCCAAGGATGGGTTACTTGACCTGCCGGTTGATGAAAAAGCCAATGCTTTTGAGCGACTAGCTGGCGTCCAAAAATATGGCTTTGATTATGCACGTGTTATATTTAAACCTATTAAAGGCAAACTTTGGGAAATTAAATATAAGTATAAAAATCAACATAGATTTTTATACTGTATGCACAACTCAGACAGCATGGTAATTTTACACTACGTAAAAAAGAAAACACAAAAATTAGAAAAAAAAGATAAAGAACTTGCAGAAAAACGCATGATGGAGGTGCTCAATGACTAACAATAAACACATAGGCACAAGCTTAGATGCAGTCATTAAGTCTCAACTTAATGATCTTGAGTTTTCTCGAGAGTACGAGAAACAAGAAATGATTAGTTTAATCGCACAAAAAGCTTATAACCTCAGAATTGAAGCAGGGCTAACGCAAAAAGCTATGGCAGAAAAATCTCAAACAACTCAGCAAGTTATTGCTAGAATTGAAGGTGGCAAAGACCAACGAATCCCATCTCTTGACCTATTAAACCGAATTGCACATGCAGCAGGCAAACACCTAAAGATCTCTTTTGCTTAGCATTAAATGCAACTGCGCCATAATTTTTTCTGGCTTATCGTTAAAATCAATAAAACAATCACACTGCCATTTTTGCGTATTTAAAGCTGTTTTATTGTTTGGTATTATCCATGGCGCATAAACACGCATACCTCTTTTTCCTGGCTTTTTGCTTGAGGTAATTATGCCGTGCTTTACCAAGGTTTTTTTATCAAAAATAAATTGGCCGAAATGCTCCTGATCTTCAACACTAATAATAAAGTAATCAAATGTATCACTTTCTTCAAATGGTGCTGTGATGCCCTCTTTCCTTTTCCATACAGTTACAAAGTGTCCAACTTTAGTAGGCGTGATTTTTGCAGCTCTATAAATAATCTTCTTATTGGCTAGTGTAAAAGTGCAAGCTTCATAATCTTGACTTTCTTCATTCTCTTTATAATTGCTTATTAATAGCTGGCTAGGTCGGTAAATATTATCTTTAGCTATTAACAGCGTTTTATGATTCATAGCATACCCTGATGCTGATTAGCATCGTCAAAATATTTTATAAAGAAATATTTGGTAAGCTTTGGATTCACTTTGTTTTCTCTTATAAATTCAAGAGTAAAACCACATTTTTGATAAAATTCTGGAGCCTGAAATACAGAGGTGACAAGGTTGATATTATTAAAGCCTTTACCTTTAAAGCGTTCCTCTAAATTATTTAATAGCTGACGACCATGCCCTTTATCGCGATACTTTTCATCTACCCATAAGTCATCAACATAAATTTCAGAGAATGCAGTATAAGCATTTAATACACCGATAAGATTGCCACCATCATTACTAAGCACTAATGAAAATGTTTCGTAATTAACATCAATACCATGCGCTTTATCATAGGCATCAAGACCGTGCTTCATGCTTTCTGCGATATCTTCTGGCAATGATTTGTATAAATTTATTTGATGTTTATTCATAAATGAGCACCCTGCAAATTATGCTTAACAAAAAAGTGATTGCGTTAACAACAGCTCACTTACTAAATAATGACTATACTTCAACCATTTCAAAATCATCTTTGCCAGCGCCGCATTCTGGGCAGATCCAATCGGCTGGAACATCTTCCCACTTAGTGCCCGGCTCGATGCCATCATCCGGCCAACCTTCAGCTTCGTTATAAATTAAACCGCAAAGTATGCACATATATTGTTTCATTGATTATTCCTGAAGTAACAAATTAGCCTAAGTAAAAAGGATTTTATCAGTTATTGCAAGCACAAGGTATATAGCTCCTTGTACACAAGTGACGTGGTTGCATAACCAAAGGGAGCATTAACAGCTAGTTGTTAATAACATTCCCCCTCTCCGAATCATCACCTTCCAGGTGACTCTTCGACTCTCCCACGAGGGGAGAGTGGGTTTTTATAAGTTATGCAGAAAGCCTACGCAGGATAAGGTTACGCTTTGCGTAGCATGAGTAAACAGGTAGAATAGCGGGCATACTTTTATAGGGGAACCTTATGAGCTCTAACAAATCAACCGTATTAAACCAATCTGAATTATGCTTTAGTGATGCACTTTCTTGCATTCCTGGTGGCGTGAACTCGCCAGTACGCGCTTTTAAATCGGTAGGTGGCAATCCCATTTTTATTGAACGAGGGGAGGGCGCCTATTTATATGATGTCGACGGCAAAAAGTATATCGATTATGTAGCTGCTTATGGGCCTTTAATCGCAGGGCATGCACACCCCAAAATTACTGAAGCGATTTATGAAGCCGCAAAGAAGGGCGCAGGTTTTGGCGCACCGACTGAGGCTGAAACTGAACTGTGCCAAACCATAACTAAGCTCATACCACACATGGATCAATTACGTTTGGTTAATTCTGGCACCGAAGCCACCATGAGTGCCATTCGGTTGGCACGCGGTTTTACTGGCAAAGATAAGATCATCAAGTTTATTGGCTGTTATCATGGCCACCACGATAGCTTATTGGTTGAAGCTGGATCTGGCGCTTTAACCCACGGCCACCCTAGCTCTGCTGGTGTTCCCGCTACACTTGTTTCTGACACGTTATTGGCACATTACAACAATTTAGACGAAGTTAAGTGTATTTTCGACGAACATAGCGACAACATAGCAGCTATTATTGTGGAGCCAATTGCCGGCAATATGAATCTAGTACCTGGCACATCTGAATTTATTCAGGGCCTACGTGACTTATGCGATCACCACGGTAGCCTATTAATTTTTGATGAGGTCATGACTGGCTTTAGGGTAGGGCTGCATAGCGCTAGCGGCCTATTAAACATTACGCCCGACATTAGCTGCTTTGGTAAAGTCATCGGTGGCGGCCTGCCAATCGGCGCTTTCGGCGCGCGCAACGAGATCATGCAACACTTAGCACCAGAAGGGCCCGTTTACCAAGCCGGCACTTGTTCTGGCAACCCAGTCGCAGTCGCAGCAGGACTAGTCCAAATGAACCTAATTCAGCAATCTGGGTTTTATGATAATTTAGAACATAAAAACCAGCAGCTAATGCATGGCCTACAAGACTTAGCTGATAAATACGACATACCATTTCGCACCCAAGCCATTGGTGGCATGTTCGGCTTTGCCTTCTGTGATAAAAACAGCCCTTGGCAATCTCTTAGCGATGTGCAGCAAAGCAATACAGAAGCGTTTACCACATTTTTTAAAGTGATGCTTGAAAATGGCGTGAATTTAGCGCCATCTGCTTATGAAGCCGGCTTTATTAGCGCAGCGCATACGGATACCGATATCAACAACACTTTGAATGCAGCTAACAAGGCTTTTCAAGCTGTAGCTGGAATGCATGGCAGTGCAAATAGTTGATTGCATTTAGTGCAATCTCCTGAGATAATAAAAGACACTATCGATCGACAAAACAAGGGCTTTCTCATGAAAGGACGCATTTGCAAACTAGCAATCACATTATTAACTATTGGCGCTGCAAGCACAGGCTTTGCCACAACCACCTTAAATGAAGTTTTTCAACAAGCACAACAAAACGACCCAACCTATTTAGGCGCTGCTGCAACTTACCAAGCCGCCAAAACAGCAATGCCTTTAGCTTATGCAAACTTATTACCGACACTTGCTGGTACAGCTGGTTATGCTAAAGTTAATAGCGCAGGCGACGCATCTCACTATTGGACAACTACCTGGGGCGCAACACTTACGCAAAATATTTTTGATTGGTCTGCTTTTGCTGGTGTTGGCAAAGCCAAAGCAACCGTACGTGGTGCACTAGCTGCTTATCAAGATGCAAGACAAACCTTAATTCAATCTACCATTTCAGCTTATCTAACCGTTATTCAAAATGCGGCAACTGTAGAATATAATCACGCTTATACTAACCAGTTGTTACAATTATTAAAGCAACAAAAGCAAAAATTTAAAGTTGGGATTATTCCAATAACAGATGTTTATCAAGCTCAATCTAATTATGATAAACAAGTCGCACAAAACATTGCTGATCAAAACACTTTAAATAGCAGCATTGAATCTTTACGTGCAATTACCGGACAGTCTTATGCTAGCATCAAAGGTGTTGGCGCAACATTGCCATTACACAGCCCCAACCCTAACAAAATGCAAACATGGGTAAACACTGCTTTAAAACAAAACTTAAGCATAATGGGTGCACAAGCACAAGTGGATATTGATAAAGCATCTGTAAGCATAGACCGCGGAGCACACCTACCATCTTTAGCGGTGACTGGCGACTACAAATATACTAGCATACGCAATAAAACTGCTAACAGCGCAATTTCAAATCACAATGTTTCGAGTGTTGGCCTTGGCTTAACATTACCTATCTTCAGTGGCGGCGCCATGTTTGCACAAACACGCCAAGATGCATTTACTCAGCAAGCTGATCAACAAGCCCTAGACGCAACGGTTCGTAGCACAGTAGCAAGCACCCGCACAAACTATATGGCAATTTTAGCAGCGATTAGCGGTGTGCAAGCAGCCAAACAAGCCTATGTTTCTGCTAGCCAATCTTTAAAAGCGACACGTGCTGGTTATCAAGTTGGAACTAATACGATCGTAGATGTTTTAACAAATATGAGCAACCGCATTCAAGCACAACAAGGCATTGTGCAAAATCAAGTTGATTACTTAAATGCAATTATTGCATTAAAACAAGTAGCCGGCACTTTGAATGACCGTGATGTTAAGGCAGTGAGCAAAATATTAAGCAGTGTTGTTAAATTACCGAATACACTTTCTAGCACCAACTATAATTTAGGCAATACGAGCTCACACGCACCCATGACTGACGCACAAAAAGCCGCGAAGGTTAATTCAACTGGCACGACAACCACTGCTGCAACTACAAATAAAGCTATGAGCGCTATTAAGTCCAACGCTAGCTCTGCAAGCAGCGCCAATACTTATAGCCTCCAATTATTTGTAAGCAATAGCAAAACACGCGCTAATAACTTTGTAAAACAATTCCTGAGCAATAACAAAAATGCTTTTATCACTCAACATGTTTCAAATGGTGTGACACATTATGTTGTGATGTATGGCCATTATAGTAGTTTGGCACAAGGTCGAGCAGCTATTGCTAAACTTTCTAAACCTATCCAAAGATTACAACCCTGGGTAAGAACCTTAAGCAAATAAAGTTAAACACTTTAACTTTTAAAGCTCAATAAAAAACCCGCACATAGCGGGTTTTTTTATTACTTAATTAAAGCTTAACTTTAAATTAAATTTTCACACTTAAAGCACCCATTAAAGTAAAGTTATTATCAATACCTTTTGCTGAAGCAACAGAAGTTACTTGCGCGCGCTGTGCATAAACATTCGCAGTAAAGTAATGATTGATTTGATAAGCACCTGTTAAACCAAGCAACCAATGCAATGATTCTGTTTTTGGCGCATTATAAACAAAATTACCATAAGCACCGACGCTTAACTTTTTATTTAACACATAGTTAAAATTGGCATCATATAACCATGGCTGATAAGTTTCAGTTGAGTAATGCAAGTTTTGCACATGAGCAGAAATAGAGTAGCTATTTGTGGCAAAGTGCCCACCTAGCAACCAAGCCGGTACTTTCCCTAAAGACTCAGAAAGCTGCAATGGACTCATATTAGCATAACTAGCATCTAAATCTAATTTACCATACTGGGTTTTAAAACTATAACCAGCATTAAAAATAAATATATTTGGATGAGCAGCATTTGGCATAGATGATCGATTACTTTCAGAGCCATTTTGCGCAGCACCTGTTACAGATGCATGCCATTGGTTCATAGCTACTACAGCCTCAACACCCATTATGGTTGTTTGCGCATAAAGAGAGCTAGCTTGAGTTAACAACGGCTGATAAGGGTTATAGAAACCAAAGTCTGAATTAAACTGACCCGCCTTTACACCTATGTTTGATGAAAACTGATAAGTCGCAAATGCTTCACGAATAGCAAGTGCATTTTGTAATACAATACGGTTAGGATTTGTCTTATCATAAGCTGCAAAGCTTGAATAACCAGCATCTGCAAAGAATCCAGCATTGTTAGAGTCATAACCTAACAACACATCAACATTATCTAATGAATAAGTTAGCGTGTTATCTTTTACTTGCCCAAAATTAGGTTGGTAAGTGCTATGCAATAATAAATAATTTGTATTGTAAGCTGCGCTGATTTGTCCAAACGCCCCCAACCAAAAACCATTTGCCTTACCATTTAAATAATTATGTGGCACATAAGCCTCATAAGAATTACCTTCTAAAGCATGAATTAATGCTTGATGATTAGCTGGTTGTTGCGCTGCAACAGCTGTTGCTGTTAGCGATAATGCAGCTAACGATACGACTAAACTTTTTAGTCTCATAATAAATCTCCTGAAAATTAAATATTAAAAGCAACCAATACTTTTAATAAAGTGGTGATCATTATGCAAATGATTAGTTGAAACTTCAAGATATTTTTATTCAGGCATAAAAAAACCCGCACAAGGCGGGTTTTTGACAAAATGTCTTTTTACTAAGACTTAAACTTTTACAGTTAAAGCTAGCATTAAAGTATTGTTGTCTTTAAAGGCAGGGAAATAATTATATGCTTTAGCATGCTGGGCATAAACAACAGCATTTGCATAACTATTAAGCGTATAACCGAACTTAGCACCCAACAACCAATGTATCGGCGCCTCTTGATTAGTTGTTTTATTTAAGTAGCTACCATAAGCACCTAAGATCATACCATGACCAAATCGATTGCCTAACTTGTAGTCTACATAACCATCAAAAACATACGGCTTTGTACCCGATTTTGAACGTATATTTAGTATGCCTGCTTTTGCAACAAAATTGTCATTAGCAAAATGCGCATTCAAAGTCCAAGCACCAGGGGTTGCTGTCGTTGTTGCTGTGCCTGGCACCGCTAACTTACTATTATAACTACCTTCCACACTAGCAGTACCACCTCGGAAAGGCATATCATAGCCTGCATTCACGATGAATGCATTAGGGCGCGCATCGTTAGTTGAACCAGTTGTTGCAGCTTTAGTAGCGCCATTTACCATAGCACCTGCTACCGAACCATGAAAACCGTTCGTTGCAACAACAGCTTCAATACCCGTTACATTTTGACGAGCAATACTAGAACCTACAGACATTAAAGCAGCTGTTGGATCATAGCTACCAGTATCTGCATTAAACTTACCACCTTTTAGCGCAAACATATCGTTAATTTTATATGTTAGATAAGCCTCAGGGATAGTTTTTCTACTTTGTAATTGAATTCTTGTTGCAGTTGCATAGGGGGTATTTGCATAATTAGCGTTTACAAACATACCAACATGATTTGATTGATAACCCATCAGTACCATGGCATGCGGCAAGCCAACGGTGAAACTACCATTGTTAGTTAAAGAGCTTGGCGAACCACCTTGACTAATTAATGCAGTGCTGTTGTAAGCTGCAGTCATTTGACCAAAACCAGCTATCCATAAACCATCAACACCCTTAACAAAGTTATGAGGCACAAAACCAGCATATGAATTACCATTCAAAGCAGCTTGCAAAGCTTGGCTATCACAATTTGCCTTTTGTGCTACATTACCAGCAAACGCAGCCGTTGTTAATGATAACACCGCAAGTGATACTACCCATTTATTTAACTTCATTAGATTCTCCCTAATCATTAGAACAAACTTAAAAGTGCACATCACTTTTAAAATCATCAATTTATTATGCAAATAATTGCCTATAACTGCAAGCTTTTTTACAGGCATAAAAAAACCCGCACAAGGCGGGTTTTTGACAAAATGTCTTTTTACTAAGACTTAAACTTTGATAGTTAAAGCTAGCATTAAAGTATTGTTGTCTTTAGTTGTGTTTTTACGCATTTTAGCATGTTGCGCATAAACAACAGCGTCTGAGTAACGGTTTAATGTGTAACCGAACTTAGCACCTAATAACCAGTGAGTGTTACCAACGGTAGCTAAACCATAGTTAGCAGTTGTTGTTGCACTTAAGTAACTACCGTAAGCACCTACAACCATACCGTGACCAAATCTGTTACCAAGTTTGTAGTCTACAGAACCGTCCCAGATGTATGGTTTTTTACCAGACTTAGCATTGATAGTAAACACATCACCTTTTACAGCAAAAGCGTTGTTAGTGAAGTGCGCACCTAAAGTCCACTCAGCAACAGATGTAGGAGTAGCAGCAGATTTGCTGTTAAAGCTACCTTCAACACCAGCAGTACCACCTTGGAAAGGCATATCATAACCAGCATTTACGATGAATGCGTTAGGACGAGCATCGTTAGTTAAACCAGTAGTTGCTGTTTTAGTAGCACCATCTAACATAACACCAGCTACAGAACCGTGGAAACCATTTGTTGCAACAACAGCTTCAACACCAGTTGCACCGAATGCATTTACACCAGTACCCACTGATACTAAAGCAGCAGTTGGATCATAGCTACCGAAATCAGTGTTAAATTTACCAGCTTTTACAGCAAACATATCATTGATTTTATATGTTAAGTAAGCTTCAGGAACAGTCTTGCTGCTAGCTAACTGAATTTTACCAGAAGTTTTAGCTGTAGAAGGAACGTTTGCATAATTAACGTTTACAAACATACCAACGTTGTTTGATTGATAACCCATCAATACCATGGCATGTGGTAAGCCAATTGTGAAGCTACTACCGTCATTAGTGTATGCTTCTGGTGCACCTGCAGAGTTAATTAATGCCTGACTGTTATAAGCAGCAGTCATTTGACCAAAACCAGCTAACCATAAACCATCAACACCTTTGATGAAGTTATGTGGTACGAAACCAGCATATGAGTTACCGTTTAATGCAGTTTGCAAAGCAGTTGCATTTTGAGTTGTTTGACGAGCCTGTTGCGGTGCATTCGTACCAGCAAAAGCTGCGCCAGCTAAAGAAAGAGCCGCAAGAGCAGCTACTAATCGTTTCTTATTCATTGAACTGTTCTCCCAATAGATTTTAGTTCGGCAGCCAGCACAAAAAACGCTGCCGCCCTGTTTCTTAAAAATGAGCCTGCCAAAATAGAAGACTCAAACAAACCATGTGGCTAAAAAAATAAATTCTCAAAGACACATGACACTAGGTGCATAAAGCACTTAATGGGGAGCTTAACGTAATTAAAAGCAAAGATCAAATAAAAATTGCATAAAAAGATTTACTTGCAAAATCTGTCAACTATTTGGACAAACCTACCGCAGGTTGGGCAACATCTAGCCAACTTAAATCATCTTATAATAACTTACTAGCATTTATACATAATGTTAGAACTTAATTTAAATGTTGATAGTTTCTCGTGCAACACCGCAATCTAAACAGCCTTCCAACCTTTTCATCGAAAAAAATAGACTTTTTGCAATAATTACCCCAGTGGCCTATCCCATTTAACTGACTTCTCTATTGGCTGATATCTCACATTACCTGGCCCTGCATAAAAAATTCTTAATGATATCAGTGACATCACTAAGAAAATAAGCTATGTTCTGATTCAACACCTCATTCAATCATTTAAAACAAGGAGATTACTATGAGCTTTGAGTTACCTGAACTGCCTTATCCTATGGATGGCCTAGCACCTTATATATCCGCTGAGACACTTCAATATCATTATGGCAAACATCATCGCGCCTATGTGAACAAGCTAAACGCCTTAGCTGCTGATACTGAATATGCCGAAATGGATCTTACAGAAATTATTCGCAGCTCTGATGGCGCTATCTTTAATAACGCCGCACAAATCTGGAACCATACTTTTTATTGGTACAGCATGAAACCAAACCCAACTGGTGCGGATAATACCCCAGCCGGTGACTTAGCTGCTGCTATTGACAAAACCTTTGGCTCATTTGATGATTTTAAAGATGCCTTTACCGCTAAAGCTACAAGTCTTTTTGGCTCTGGATGGACTTGGTTAGTGCTTAACAAACAAAATAAGCTTGAAATTGTCAATACACCGAATGCTGAAACACCTATTAGTGAAGAGGGTGTAACGCCATTACTGACTTGTGATGTGTGGGAGCATGCTTATTATTTAGATACCCAAAATCAACGCCCGAAATATGTAAGCAATTTCTGGGAACTGGTTAACTGGGAAGAATGCGATAAGCGCTATCATAAAGAAGGGTAGTCTTAACCATGCCCATTTTCCCTGGTGGGAGAGTCGAAGAACCACCTGGAAGGTGGTGATTCGGAGAGGGGGAGCATTATTAACACCTAAATCGTTGATATTCCCCCTCTCCAAAATCACAGATTTTGACTCTCCCACCAGGGGAGAGTAGGAATTTTGCACTTGACTGAAAAAGCGGAGTTTACTTAAACGTAAATGAGCATTTTGAAGAAAGCTTTAACGAAGAAGATCGCGAAGCATTGGCTGGGCTTTCAGGCTTCGATGAGATTCGAGGCAAAGCTTGACTGAAAAAGCGGAGTTTACCCAAACGTAAATGAGCATTTTGAAGAGAGCTTTAACGAAGAAGGTCGCGAAGCATGGAAGCCCAGCAAGTTAGATTTGATCCATAAACATAGAACTAACAGACTCCCGCCTATCCATCCGCGTCATTGTTTCGGCAATAATCTTATCTAAAGATAACACTCGCAACTTTGAAGACTGATTTAATTTCTCGCCAAGCGGAATACTATCTGACACAACCACTTCTTCTAGCACAGAATTATTAATATTTTCAACAGCATTACCTGACAAAACTGGGTGCGTACAATATGCTTTAACACTTTTGGCACCAAACTCAATCAACGCATCTGCCGCCTGGCTTAATGTGCCTGCAGTATCAACAATATCATCAACAATAACACAGTGCTTACCTTTTACATCACCGATCAAATTCATCACCTCAGCCTTATTAGGCTCTGGACGACGCTTATCGATAATCGCTAAATCACTATTACCCAAACGTTTTGAGATAGCTCGCGCGCGCACTACACCACCTACATCCGGGGATACTATAATATGCTCATCAGACCAAACTGGCTTTAAATCTTCAATAACATCAGGACTGGCATAGATATTATCTACTGGCACATCGAAGAAACCCTGAATTTGATCAGCATGCAGATCAACAGTAATGACATTGGTAAAACCAACTGAGAAAAGCATATCTGCAACAATTTTAGCAGTGATGGGCACTCGACGAGAACGCACACGGCGATCCTGACGCGCATAGCCGAAATAGGGGATGACAGCGACAATCCCAGTTGCAGAAGCTCGACGCAATGCATCACCCATCAAAACCAATTCCATTAAATTATCATTGGAAGGTGCACAAGTAGATTGCAGCACAAAAACATGCTGACCTCGTACATTTTCAAGAATTTCGACGTTAGTTTCACCGTCGCTAAAAGTTGAGATATGGGCCTTACTGACTGGAATATTTAAGAGGGAAGCAACTCTATCAGCCAATTCCACACTTGCATTACCACAAAAAAGTTTAAAATCAGCCACGTTATCCCTTAAGTTTGACGTGCATAGTGACTGGGGTGCCAGGATTCGAACCTGGGATGCGGAGATCAAAACCCCGTGCCTTAACCAGCTTGGCGACACCCCAATAACATCTAAATCACCCAGCAGATCTGAGCAACTTGATATGGTTTGCATTGTGCTTGGCAAAACGTTTTCTGTCAACGATTTTTATTAACTTTATTACCCAAAAGCACTCAAACGACTCAATCACCCAAGAGCGAGCGTTTTCTTAAAGGTTTTCATGCCCAAGAGCGAATGACCATCTTAATCTTTTCATCATGACCAACCATCATAATCGTTCCCGGCAAAGATACCCCATGATACAAACCATAATGGCTATAATTAAGCACCCAGCCATTTTCTTTAAGAGTCATTAGCTGATTATATTCATTAAGTTGTATCACAGCTTGATCCGACGTCGCCAACCCTTTCATCCAGCTGATCAACGTTTGCACTGGCAACGCAAAACCAAATTGCGCCCGCATGACAGCATCCAAGGATTGCGCGTGCTGAATATGGCCATGCTGATCGGTATACCAAACACCCAGCGCATCACTACCCATGGTCATTTGCACCAAATTCAGACTGCTAGAAATCTGCACCCGCCAAGTGTACGGCGATACATCAATACGAAAGTTAGCCATACCCACTTGGCCCTGCGAATCAAAACTAAAGGCACCATCAGCCTGCCAATTAGACAACGCCTGCAGCTGCTTCTTAATAGCCTGCCTGGACTGTACTTTAAAGTTAGTTTGCACACCAGATAACCGCGGCCCACGCATACTTACACAACCTGTCAGCGGTATGCATACTATAAATATTAATAGTGTAAAAAGCTTTTTCATGCCTTCACTCTAGCAAACCTGATCTCTAGCAGCAATATTAATTGCGTTTGATCTGCTGATTCTATATTATACAGCCAACAAATAAGGGTTCGAACATATGGTACTACTCGTCTGCGGCATCAATTACAAACAAGCCAAGCTCTCAATTCGCGAGCAATGCGCTGTATCTGACGATTCACTGACCAAAATGCTCACCCAACTTCATGCAGACCCGAAAATCCAAGAGGCAATAATCTTATCCACCTGCAATCGCACCGAACTGGTTGTTGTCGCCGACCCCACCTGGGCTGCTCTAGATTGGATGGCACATTATTTTAATATCGATGCGCATGACTTTCCTGGCTATATTTATCAAGAACGCTCAGCGATTCAACATTTAATGGAAGTGGCCTGTGGTTTAGATTCGATGGTTTTAGGCGAAACGCAAATTTTAGGTCAGATAAAACAAGCCTATGAATTGGCGCAAAACCAAAAAACCATTGGCACTGAGCTAAAACATTTATTTCCTTATGTTTTTTTTGTTGGCAAAACAGTTCGCAATGAAACAGATATTTGCAGCCATGCTGGCACCATTCCCGCTGTGATTCGCCAACTGATTCAAGAAACAGAATATTTAAATACAGACCCCAATATTTTATTTATTGGTGCCAGTGATATGAATACTGATGTTGCTAAAGCTCTTCAAACTTATAATATTAAACCCACTTACTGGATTAATCGAACCTTTGCCAAAGCTGAAAAACTTGCTGCTGAATTAGGTGGCGCTGCTGTCGCCTGGCCAGAGCTCATCAACACCATTGAACAAGCCGATATGATTATTAGCGCCACCTCTAGCGCCGAACCGATTTTAAATCATACCCATTTTATATCTAACAAAAAAAACCTATGCATTGATTTAGCTATTCCACGCGATATAAATGAAAACGTGAAAACACATAACCATATCGATTTATATTATTTAGATGATTTAAATAGCCGCTTACAACAAGGCCAGGTATTTCGCCAAAAGGCAGCCTTAGAAGCTAAACAACTGATTCAAAAATATTTAGATGAATTTAAATTAGAAAAAATTCAACAACAGCATAGCGCTTTAATTTCACAATACCGCGATCAAGCTGAACAATTAAGATTACAAGCTTTAGATCAAGCCATTGATCAATTACAAAATGGCGCAGATGCTGAAAAAGTTTGTGAACAACTATCCAAACAACTCACTGCCCGTCTATTACATCACCCAACACTTGGATTACGTGATATGATTGCCCGCAGTGATAACCAAACCTTAGCGTGTTTAGCTGCCCGCTTGGAGAAACAACATGAAAAGCTCTCTGATTGAGAAATTAGAAACTTTAGCCCAACGCTATGAAGAGATGGGGGTTTTATTAAGTGACCCGGCTATTATTTCAAACCAAAATCGGTTTCGCGATTTAAGCCGTGAATATGCGCAACTTGAACCCGTTGTACAATGCTATAAAAAATATGACAATAATAAAGAAGCGATCACACAAGCCAACGATATGCTAGTGAACGAATCTGATGCTGAACTTTGCCAGATGGCCAAAGAAGAACTCACTGTTTTAAATGCAGAGCATGATGATTTAGAAAAAGAATTAATGATTCTGCTACTACCCAAAGACGTGCACGACGATGCCAACGTATTCTTAGAGATTCGTGCAGGCACTGGTGGCGATGAAGCGGCTTTATTTTCTGCCGATTTATTTAGAATGTATAGCCGCTATGCTGAAAAACGCGGCTGGAAAGTAAGTATCGTTTCTGCCAATGAAGCTGAGCAGGGTGGTTATAAAGAAATTATCGCGCGCATTAATGGCGAACAAGTCTATGCGCATTTAAAATTTGAATCTGGAGCCCATCGCGTGCAACGCGTGCCAACGACTGAATCGCAAGGGCGCATTCATACTTCTGCATGCACGGTTGCTATTATGCCTGAAGTAACCGAAGTCGAAGCAATAGAAATTAATACCGCTGATTTACGTATCGATACTTTTCGTGCCTCGGGCGCCGGTGGTCAGCACGTCAATAAAACTGATTCAGCCATTCGCCTTACCCATATTCCAACGGGCGTTGTTGTTGAGTGCCAAGATGAACGTTCGCAACATAAAAATAAAGCACGTGCGATGAGCTTATTGCAATCGCGTTTATTACAAGCTGAACAAGATAAACAGAAAAAAGAGCAAGCACAAACGCGTAAAAGTTTAGTGGGTAGTGGTGATCGTTCTGAACGAATTCGCACTTATAATTATCCGCAAGGGCGTGTGACCGATCATCGCATTAATTTAACTTTATATAAATTAACCGATATTATGGAAGGTGATTTAAAAGATGTGATCGAACCACTGGTAAGAGAAGTACAAGCAGAACAAATGGCTGAACTAAGTGGAGAATAGCTTCTCTTTCTTGGCCATCCCGGACGCCATAGGCGAGCCGGGACCCAGTCAACTCGGCAGATAACCCATGAATCAAACCATTCAACAATGGCTCAAACAAGCCCAAGCACAATTATCCGCAATCACTGATGCAAGCACTGAAGAATCACACTTAATCTTATGTGAAGCCCTACAAAAAAACTCTGCTTACCTAATCGCCCATAGCCAAGATCCATTAGAACAAGATATAAAAGAAAAAGCTGATAATGATTTAGCTGAACGGCTAACAGGAAAACCTTTAGCTTATGTTTTAGGCCACACCACTTTTTATGGCTTACCAATTCATGTCAATCCCAACGTTTTGATCCCCAGGAATGCCACTGAATCTTTAGTGGAATATATTCTAAACAAATACCCAAACACTTCTTTAAACATAGCTGACTTAGGTACAGGCTCTGGCGCCATCGCTTGCACCTTAGCGCACCATCGTCCCAACTGGAGCATTACAGCAACTGACATATCTACCGAAGCATTAGACATTGCAAAAAAAAATTCAAAACATTTAACCCTGAAGAACATAATTTTTTTACAAAGCAATTGGTTTGAAAATTTAAAAGACCAAAAGTTTGATATTATTATTTCTAACCCACCCTATATTGATTTTAAAGATCCAGCCACAGATAACTCAGTTAAAAATTACGAACCACATCAAGCATTATTTTCTGAAAACAATGGTTTAGCCGATATAAAAATACTATTAAAAGAAGCCAAAAACCACTTAAAGACAAATGGTTTTTTAATTATAGAACATGGGCACCTGCAGCAAAAAGCCATCGCTGATATTGCAAAAGATTATCAGCATACCTACATAACAGGTTACAAAGACCTTTCAGAATTAGATCGATTTATTATAACAAAGCCTTAAGTGAGTTTTTATGAAACTATTAACTAGAAAAGCAGATAAAAAAGATTTAGAAATAATTGTATCTTTGCTAGCTAATGATGTCGTTGCTTCAAAACGTGAAGATAGTTCTAAGCCTTTAAATAGTAACTATATCAACGCATTTGAAAATATTGCCAAAGATCCCAATCAATATTTAATGGTGGTTGAAGATAATCAACAAATCATAGGCACTTTTCATATGACTTTATTGCCTTCCTTAACTTATACCGGAAAAAATAGGCTATTAATTGAAGCCGTGAGAGTTGATGAAAGTTATCGTGGCAATGGCATTGGCCAATGGATGATTGAACAGGCCATTCTTTTTGGCAAAGAAAATGATGTTAGCATGATTCAATTAACAACTGATAAGCAACGACCTAAAGCTATTGAATTTTATAAAAAACTAGGCTTCAAAGATTCACACGTTGGCATGAAATACCATTTATAAAAAAACACGAACTATAACCGGAGAAAAAATGCTTAACTTTACTAAAGTTTTTTATGAAGCAACAAAGCAACCCACATCAGAAAGCTATCAAAACTCTCTGCAGACTTTATGGGAAACAGGCATTGAAGTTTTACAACGTTTATACCAACAACAAACCAATGATGTCATTCAAGCTTGTTATGAAGTCAGTGCACGCTTTTGCCTACATGTAGTCTGTGTGGTTTATGGTGTTCACTGGTTTCTAGAAAAACCAAACACCATAGATAAAGCTTATATCACCGCCACTGCTCTTATGCTAGAAGGACAATGGAATCAATTGACTGTTTTAAAACAAACCTTTCTTAATGAATCCAAAAAACAAAACATTGATGGTCTAAGTATTTTAGCAACAACCGCACATCTCTTATTTGAAAAACAATGGATAGATCAGAAGAAACTAACTTCCATTAATAAAATACTTGGTGGCAGCACACTTTCAACACTAAATTCAAAAACTTTAGAGCTATGCAACTTAGCAGCCATATCAACCTTGTCATTAAAAAAAGATGATTTGCCAGCATTTGAAAAACTAAACACCACAGAAATTACACAACTCATTTTTCATTTAAATACTTATATTGGTTGCCCACGCGTTTGGGACGCCTCTATACAATTTAATTAATATGACAGCGCAACTTAAACAGATACACCATGCAGCAGCATTAAATATCATTCTTCCCTTGTTAACTGTGCTTGTGCAGCAAGACCGGGAATGACCACCTCTTTTAACTGCGGTAAATCTTTATAGACAAGCCAATACAACACAAACTTAATAGGCATATAAACAATCCCATTGCTAAAGCTGTATGCATTGCATAAGCTGAAACGATTGAGCTGGCGATAGCACCGCCACCTATTTGCAAAAATCCTAGTATGGCAGCAGCTGTGCCAACTATCTTTTGAAAAGGTGATAGCGCACTAGCAATTGAATTTGGAAATACGATAGATGTTCCTGCAATTAAAATATATATCGGAATAATCACAAACCAAATGCTTTGATAGCTGTTAAATAGAACCAATAACAACCCTGCACTTAACATAATAAAAGCACCCGTTAATATAACTTTATTAGCACTAAAATACTTTATCAAAATAGGATTCAAGCGGCTTGCCATTGCACAAACAGCACCCACACCTAACATGACGAAAGAATAATGTAATGGCAGCATATGGCGATACTTGATCAATAACATTGAACTCATAGTTATCCACACTAATACAACCGCATAAGTACAAAATGTATTTAAGACATAATAAATATATTTATGATCAGCAAATAATTGTTTCACCGCTGATTTTAAGTAACTCATTTTAATTTTATTAGAATCATAATGCGCATTAGTTTCTGGCAAAAACAACAACACCAATAGCCAAATAAATATTGAATAAGCGAGCAGGAAAGTAAAGTTAGCATGCCAGCCAAACCATACTTGCAATAGCGCACCCACCACAGGTGCTGACGTCATGATAGCTACATTAGCAATCGCAAAATATGAGATTGCCTTTATTAATGCTGGACCATGAAATAAATCACGCAATATAGCCCTTGAAATAGCAAGACCTGCACCAGCGCCGGCACCTTGTAGACAGCGACCCAAGATAAGCCAGCTCATATGATCGGCAGAAAAGCACACCCAAGAGCCTATTGCTGTAATCGTCAGACCTAACAACATAATTGGTTTGCGACCATAAGCATCGGATAAAGGTCCATAAAATAATTGCGAGACTGCATAACCCCAAATATAAGCAGCAATTGAAAATTGCACAGCATGAGGTGTGGTACGTAGAGCCTGCTGCATTGCAGGCAGGATTGGTAGATAAAGATCTGCCATGACTTGCGCTAATGAAGCAATCAATAGTGCAATAATATATAGAAATATTTTGTTTTTCATTTGTTTAACCTTGGTAAATTAGTATATTAAAAGATACAAATATTATTTGAGCAAGTTTTGTTTTAATTTCCCCTCTCCAAAATCAAAGATTTTGACTCTTCCACAAGGGGAGAGTAGTGGTTACGTAGTTAATCAAAAATTTTGATTAATATTAAAATAAAACTGCCCAGTAAGGCTAAACATATAAACGCATAATACATTCCATTATTGAAAATTGATTAATGATGATTATAATGACGAAAACTTAACTAAACATTAAGTTACCAGCCACCGCTAGCACCGCCGCCACCAGACCCACCACCGCCGCCAGAAAAGCTATCATCATCCCCACCACCAGAAAAACCGCTGCCACCGCTGCTAAAATGACTACCAGAGCTACCACCACTACCCAAAAAGAGTCCGACCAGAAAAGCCCCAAAGCCTCTACCACGCGCATTTATAGCTGCAATAGCAATCCAAAAAAAGATGAAAATGATTACAAAAATATAATTATACCAACCATCTGATGATTGAGATTGCGGCGGCGCTTTATAAGTGCCACCAATAACCTGGATAATACTATTAACAGCTGCTTGCACACCTTTATCATATTTTTGCTGCTTAAATGCAGGTGCAATATCATTTCTAATAATCATGCCGGATAACGCATCAGTTAACTGACCTTCTAAACCATAGCCCACTTCAATGCGAATATGATGACCATCTTTTACGATAAGCAATAAAACACCATTGTCATGCTGTTTAGTGCCTATACCATTATAAGTAAATAGTTTATTCGCCACATCTTCAACCGTATTATCACCAATACTGGCTAAAGTGGTTACCACAATTTGATTAGATGTTTTATGATCATAATTTATAAGTTTCTGATTAAGACTATCAACTTGAGCAGATGAAAGCATATGCGCATAATCATTTACATAGCGATTAAAATGAATCGCCATGACATTTTGTGATTTAGCTACAGCCATTGGGGCCAGAAAAACCAACCCCAACATAAGAATAAAAGAAAATATTTTTTTCATCACTAGAACTTAACAACAGGTGCTTTTGCCGCTTCTTGATCAGCTTTATAAAAAGCCTTTACTTTAAAGCTGCCAAAATGTGCTACCATATTACCAGGAAATGTCTGAATAGACGTATTATAAATAGCTACTGAATCATTATAGCGCTGTCTTGCAACATTAATACGATTTTCAGAACCTTCTAGCTGATCTTGTAAAGCTAAGAAATTTTGATTAGCTTTTAAATCTGGGTAGCGCTCCACAACAACCAACAAACGGCTTAAAGCAGAACTTAACGCTCCTTGTGATTTCATAACAGCATTCAATTGCGTAGGCGTGGCTGCAGATAAATTTGTAGCTGCTGCACGCGCTTTAGTAACGGCTAATAACGTCGACTTTTCATGCGTTACATAACCTTTGACTGTGGCTACTAAGTTTGGAATTAAATCTAAACGTCTTTGATAAGTAGCCTGTACTTGTGCCCAAGCATTATTAACAGCAACTTGCTTTCTAACCAAACCGTTATAGCTCATACCAAATGTAAGACCAACGATAATTAAAATCGCTGCAATAATGCTTATAATTCCCTTCATTAGATTCATCCTGTGTTAAAAGTTAATTAATTGTAAGCATTCATTCTATTATTGTCTAATCATATTTACGTATGCTAAGCATCGTGCTATGATTTTTTCAGCCTTAAACCGATGAGTTAGCGCATGCCAAAGCCACTACAAATCAAATTAGAATCCTTAAATACAACCATAGAAGCGATTGCTTATGGTGATGCGAATAAACCAATGATTCTGGCCTTACATGGTTGGCTTGATAATACTGGTAGCTTTGCCACTTTAGCACCAGAGTTAAAAGATTATTATGTCATATGTATTGACTTTCCTGGGCACGGCCTAAGCCAACTACCCGATAATACAGGTGATTTTAGTATGCATTTATATATGGATGTGATTGCTGAAATCATTCCATTACTCACGGAACAACCGCTTATTTTAATGGGACACTCGATGGGTGGTGCTGTTGCCTCGATTTATGCAGCACAGAACCCAGATAAAGTGACCAAACTTATTTTAATTGATGTGTTAGGCCCACCATCTTCTGATACGACCACTGCTAATACCAGCACAGCAACTAACGCAACAAAAATGCGTGCAGCTGCTTTGCAAGCCAGCACTAAAACATATCAAAACCTAGATACCATGGTTGCCATTCGCATGCGCGCTAACCATTTAACTTATGAACAAGCCAAGGCGATGACTGCGCGCGGCGCTGTCAAAACCAATGAAGGCTATCAATGGCGCTATGACCCTAAAGTTGCCTCATCAGATACTTTTTATTTTACTGAAAACGAAGTGTTAACCCTGCTAGCAAAAATAAATTGCCCAGTTTTAATCATCGCTGGAAAAGAAGGTATTTTCAAAGGCCGTGATCACTATCAACAACGCTTAAATACCCTTGAAAATCATCAACTTGAAATACTTGAAGGTCGCCACCATATCCATTTAGAAAAAACTGAGCAGAGCTTTCAGCTAATAAATCACTTTTTAAAAATCAAATAAACTCTACTTTTTAAGAACAAAACGTACACTGACACTGTAATGCTCTTTTTTTATTTTATAATATACTTTAAAGTGCGCTCTTAATTTATTTATATGAGAGTTCAGCTATGCCAGTACAACCAATAAGAAAAAAAAGAGACAGAGAGTTTTCCCCACCACACAGCCCTGTTAAAAAAATCAAACCAATACAAAGTAACTCTATATCCACATACATCATATCTTATGGCAACAACGGGATCATCAAAAATATACGTGATATCCCTATCTATATCGATTCCATAACCCTTTCGGATCGTAACAGAGCCAATAAAACCTATCAAATTACAGTTGAGAACAAAAAGGTTACTTCTGAAGAGGAGATACAACAGCCTACCGCTATTAGAATAGGGGCATCAGCTAACCTCTTTGCTACTACTCAGCCCAGCAATTACACCGAACAATTGCTAGACCAATTAGTTGGTCAATTTAACAATCCTTCTAACTGCAGCACCTCTAATAGTCCCGATGATGCCACTGGATTTACTAATATGCCTTCATTGCCATTCCCAATATAGTAAGCTGGATAATCACCCACTAGGCAATCAGAATCAATCTGTTACAATAGGCAGATAATTTTGAACCTAGTGGATATTACTATGTCTGAAGAGCAATTAAAGACTGAAGAAGCAACTATTAAAAAAGACTTTATTCGTAACACCATTCGTGAAGACCTTGCATCTGGCAAACATAAAACCATTACAGTGCGTTTTCCACCAGAACCTAATGGCTATTTGCATATCGGTCATGCCAAATCTATTTGCTTGAATTTTGGCCTAGCTGATGAGTTTAATGGTATCTGTCATTTGCGTTTTGATGATACCAACCCACTAGCTGAAGACACCGCTTTTACCCAGGGCATTGAAGAGGATGTCAAATGGCTGGGCTTTGATTGGGGTGAACACTTATTCTATGCCTCTAACTATTTTGAAAAGCTTTATCATTTGGCGACGCACCTAATTGAAAAAGGCTTGGCTTATGTTGATGACCAAGATGCTGAAACCATTCGTGCAACGCGTGGCACTTTAAAAACACCCGGAACTGACAGCCCATATCGCAATCGTAGCATTGAAGAAAATAAATCTTTATTTGAAAAAATGCGCGCTGGTGCATTCAAAGACGGCGAATGCTGCTTACGCGCCAAAATAGATATGCAAGCAGGTAATATTAATTTACGTGATCCGGTGATATATCGTATTCGTCATACGGAACATCATCGCAGTGGTGATGCATGGTGCATTTATCCTTTATATGATTTTACTCATGCGCTTTCCGATGCCATTGAAAACATCACTCACTCTTTATGCACATTAGAATTCCAAGATCACCGTCCTTTATATAATTGGTTTGTGGAAAATTGCGACATGCCACACACACCAAGACAAATGGAATTTTCACGCTTAAACTTAAGCTATGTGATTACCAGCAAACGTAAACTCAAACAAATCGTTCAAGAAAATATTGTTGACGGCTGGGATGACCCGCGTTTATCAACTTTACGTGCTTTTCGCCGCCGTGGTGTGCCCGCTGAAGCCATCCGAACTTTTTGTGCTGATTTAGGTGTTTCCAAACAAAATTCAGTCATTGATATGGAAGTATTTGATTCTGTAGTGCGTGATCATTTAAATCAAAACGCTTTGCGTCGAAACGTTATTATGGATCCAATCAAAGTAACCATTACCAATATGGATAATGACGAAAGCTATCAAATTTCTGTAGCTAATCACCCACAAGATGAAAGCAAAGGTCGCCGTGAACTAACGTTTACAAAAAATCTTTGGATTGATCGTAGCGACTTTCAAAAAGAACCCGAAAAGAAATTCCATCGTTTATATGAGGGCAATCGCGTGCGTTGTTTACAAGGTTTTGTCATGACTTGTGATAAAGTTATTTATGATGAGCATGGTGAAGCAAAAGAATTACTTTGCTCAATCGATAAAGACACTTTAGGCGGCAAAAAACCTGCTGATGGCAAAAAAGTAAAAGGGTTTATTCACTGGTTAAGTGCCGATAGTGCGAAAGACGCTACGGTGCGCGTGTATGATCGCTTATTTAAAGTGCCAAACCCTGGTGCCGAAGATGATTGGCATGATGCATTAAACCCTGACTCTTTGAAAATCTATAGTAATGCTAAAGTAGAGCCTGAGCTAATCAACGCTAAACCAGAAGAACGCTTTCAGTTTACCAGAATGGGTTATTATGTGGCTGATCGCTTTGATCATAAGCCTGCTGAAGATAAATTAGTATTTAACTGTATTGTGCCGTTACGTTCTAATTGGTGATATTGCTTTTACTGGTAAATATATTTATACATTCCCCCTCTCCAAAATCAAAGATTTTGACTCTCCCACAAGGGGAGAGTAGTGGTTAAGTGGTAAATCAAAGATTTTGACCCGCCTACGTTTTTTCTCCTGAAAAAACTCGTTACCCAGGGTGACTATCCTGTCGCCCGTTTTTGCTTACACAAAAACCCCACCAGGGGAGAGTAGTGGTTAAGTAGTTAGTCAATAGTTTTAACCTCCCTATAAAAAAAGTGAGGTTGTATTTGTTATAGCTAAGCCAAATTGCTGGTATACTTAAACAAAACAACACAGGGTAGGTAAACATGTTTTCATCCAAACAAAGCAAAGAAAAAAAATTATTAGCCCAAGCAGCTTTAGAGTATGTGCAAGGACACAATATTATTGGCGTGGGCACAGGATCAACAGCCAATGCCTTTATCGACGCTTTAGCGAGCAGCGACATCAAGCTAACCGGTGCAGTGGCAAGCTCGATTGAAACCGAAAAACGCCTTAAAAAAGCAGGCATTCCAATCTTAGACTTAAATAATTTAAATGGTTTACCTGTTTATATTGATGGTGCCGATGTTTTTGTTGAACACGGTTATTGCCTAAAAGGCGGTGGTGGCGCACTAACACGTGAAAAAATATGCGCTGCAGCTGCTGATAAATTTATTTGTATTGCTGATGGCAGCAAACAAAAACAAATCCTAGGCAATTTTCCAGTTGTTGTGGAAGTGATCCCTATGGCACGAAGTTTTGTAGCACGCGAATTAGTGAAGCTCGGTGGCCAACCTGATTATCGCGTAGGTTTTAAAACCGATAATGGCAATGTTATTTTAGATGTTCACGGGTTAAATCTTTTAGATCCGTTGAAAGTTGAAGAAAAAATCAATAGTATTCCAGGTGTTGTATGTAATGGTATTTTTAGCAAAGAATATGCAGCAATAATTTTAACAACTGCCGATGGTCTTGTTAAAGTTATTAATAATTAAATAAAATTTATATTTAGTGCAACATTACGACCAACTATTAAAACAGGCCATGAAATTATGCATCATCAAGAGCAAGCCGCCTTCTTAACCGGCTATATTATAGTTGTCCACGGTGAAGGGCTTATTGAGTATCACTGCCGTGTTACGTACTTACCAGATAATCAACACCCAAAGCTATACTTAGAGCAAAGCGACACAAGTTTTAATGCTGCTATTAAGTATAATAGCCTAAACAAAACACAAAAGAGTGAGCTACCTGAAAACAACCAATTAGCACAGCTAGAACTTATTAAACAACATGATGAAACGCTGAAATCACAAGCGGTTGGAATAACTGCTTTATTAAGTAAATACGCTTCTTCTCTTGATAGCATCCAACTTAAAATATCTCAATCAGAAGATGATGTAGATCTATTTGGCTGGCGACTGCTACTAACGCCTGGTGGTATTTATAGAATACAACTGAGCACTACCCACCCTGGTCTCATTGAATTAACCAGGTATCGAGTAGCGCAAACAAATGAGCAGAAACCTCCAAATAGGTACTCTACAAGACGCAGGACTTCAAGTTCGTCCAATACACTCCATGAACAAATTAAAACTAAGCCTATTATTCCAGGAAACATTACAATAGATGAACCTAAAGAAACTTGTTGCACCCAACTCTGGCACTTCGTAACTTGCGGCCTATTTAGACAACACAAACAGAAAGTATGCACCAGCCCATGCCCGGATCCCTCAACAAAAACATTCAAAGTGTAAGAAAAAACGTACAGCCTCTTGCAGATTTTAGCCAAAACTGTATAATCTAGAAACACTCTATGCAATGTTAGCTAACATTGTTACACTAGTCATAGAGGTGTGCTCATGATAACGGACAGGGATTGTTTATCGTTTCGGTTTTCCCCTCTCCAAAATCAAAGATTTTGACTCGCTTAATAAGGCGAGTGACCATAAAAGAGGAAGGGGCTTTTAGCCGCTACAAGGAGGTTGTTAAATGTTAGTACTTACCCGCTCTAAAGGCGAACGCATAGTCATCGGCAAAGATGGTGATATTGTCCTTCATATTGTTGAAGTTCGTGGTAACCAAGTGCGCCTAGGTATTGAAGCACCCAAAGATGTCCCTGTACATCGTCATGAAATTTATCAACGCATTCAAAATTTACCTGCTGATGAAGGCTATTCAGCAAAGAACAAATCTGATCAGGAAGATTAATTTAATCAGGGTGATCGATGAGCTATATACGCAACACTTTACTTAAAGATGAAACAATTCTATTTGAAACAAGGCCCCATTGGGCGGTTTATCTTTCTGCCGTCGGTATGTTTATTGTCGGCTGTGTGATGTGGTGGACGCTCAACCATTTTAGCATGTCTCGCGATCCCAATGGCCAGTACTCTATAATGATGTGGCTTGTTTGGCTTTGCTATGCTGCAGCTGCATTACAATGGATACGCATGTGGATTTTTTATCGCTTTTCCGATTATGGCATTACCAATAAGCGCGCCATCATGAAAATGGGCTGGATTTCACGTAATGCCTATGAAACATTTTTAGAGCGCATTGAAGGCACCCGCGTGGACCAATCAGTTATGGGCCGCATTTTAGGTTATGGCACGTTAATTGTTATCGGTACCGGTGGCACCTTTGATTCATTTCCATTTGTACCCAATGTATTACAGTTTAGACACCAATTACAGCAAGGCATAGACCAAGCCTTAAGGTGAACTTCTATAATAATTCAGACACCCCAGGAAAAGCACAATACGTGCGTCAGGCAACAAAATAGGTTATAGTGAAACCAAAGCACCGGCCATTTAAACCTATGAAAAAACTTATTATCATTCCCACCTATAATGAAGCAAAATCGCTACCAATTTTGGTGGATGCTATTATTGCTCAGTCTATCGAAAATTGTGATATTTTAGTGGTTGATGACAATTCACCTGATGGCACAGCTAACGTCATACAAAAACTATATCCGCTTAATCAAGCTTCTATTCAAGTTCATGTTTTAAATCGCTCAAAAAAAGAGGGCATTGGTAAAGCTTATATAGCCGGCTTTCAATGGGCTCTTAAAAAAGATTACGATTTGATTATGCAAATGGATGCTGATTATTCTCATGACCCTATTTATTTAAAAGCAATGTTTACAGCTATCAACCAAGGTGCCGATGTTGTTTTAGGCTCACGCTACGTTGCCGAAGGCGGCACTAAAAACTGGGGCGCTATTCGAAAAATAGTTAGCCGTGGTGGCAGCCTTTATGCCCGTACCATTTTAGGCTTAAAAATAAATGATTTAACTGGTGGCTTTAAATGCTTTAAACGTGAAGTTTTGGAAAGCATTCATTTAGATACTATAAAAACTGCTGGTTATGCTTTTCAAATAGAAACGACATATAGAGCCATTCAAAAAGGTTTTAAAGTAGTTGAGATGCCCATTATCTTTTGTGATCGCACAGTTGGCCAATCCAAAATGTCTAAAGCTATTTTTCTCGAAGCTGTTATTAAAGTTTTGCAAATGCGCTTTCAAAAATAATTTACCTACCTTTTGGTTTAAACACTAAAAGTAAACATAATAACGATATTGGCCTAGCATTAGAAAAACTCATAAAAAAATATTGTTCCACCCCCGGTAAATAAAGGAAATCAAAAGTAGAAGCTCTTCACTCAGCAAGACCAATGCTGCGCCGAAGCCACAATAAATACTGGCCTCGAGTGCTGGGCAAACGCTGCTGTTGCAGCCATTGTTTATAGGGCTGTAACGTTACCCGGCCCGTGGAATGCTTATTGGTAATACCATAACGAATATACTCCACTTGCTGCATAGCTGTGTTGATATCAGCATTATGCAAAACCAAGGCCACCGCTGATGCCAAACCGGTACGATCTGAACCTGATTTGCAGTGTATTAAAATAGGTTTTTTAGCATGTATTAATATTTGCGTGAGTTTTTTTAATTGCACTGGTGGTGTTACTTGCATTGATTTTAACGGCAAATAAATATAGGTAATATGGTCAATCTGAGCAAGTTTTTCTTCGGCTGCTAGATCACTGATCGGTGCTAAATCTAAAACCGTTTTAATTTGGTATTCTTTTATAACCCGTTGCAAATGATTCACACTTAAATGCTGCGCTCGGTAAACTTGACTAGGAATAACTGTATGGATATTACCGGTAAGATGTATTATCCCCAAATAAATACCAATTAATAATAAAATACTAATCAAACTGCCAAGCACAACGTAAAGGATTTTTTTCATTTACACACCATATGAAGCTAGCAAGGCATCGATACTAGCATCACGACCACGAAAGTTTCTATATGCCTGATCAGCATCAATGCTACCACCCACTTGTAAAATATTTTCTTTAAAGGCTTTGGCATGCTTTTGATTGAATAAACCATCTTGCTCAAAAGCAGCAAAAGCATCTGCAGCCATTAATTCAGCCCACAAGTAACTATAATAACCAGCAGCATAACCACCTGCAAAAACATGGCTAAAACTATGAGCAAAGCGATTGTAGTCTGGTGAGGTCATTACCGATGTCTCTTGACGAACTTCATTTAATAATTTATTCAGTGCTTTGGGGTCATCCAAATTAATATTATCTTGATGCAATTTCATATCAAATAAAGCAAACTGCAACTGTCGACATAAACGCAGAGCACCTTGAAATTGTTGACTAGCCTTCATGTTTTTCACCCAATCTTCAGGTAAGGGCTCATTGGTTTCAATATGTTTAGCAAATAAATCCAATGCCTCCTTTTCCCAAGCCCAGTTTTCCATAAACTGACTTGGTAATTCCACAGCATCCCAAGCCACACCAGAAATTCCAGCCACATCAGCAGCTTCTACCGTGGTGAGCATATGCTGTAAACAATGGCCAAACTCGTGAAACAAAGTAATAACTTCTTGGTGGGTTAATAAACTTGGATGATCTTTTGCAGGCGGCGCAAAATTACAGGTTAGAAATGCAATTGGGATTTGGTGCTGATTAGCAGTTAATTGACGTCGGCCAATAGCTTCATCCATCCATGCACCTGGACGCTTTAACTCACGCGCATAAAGGTCAATGATAAATAATGCCTGCAGCTGCTTATCTTCTTTATAGATTGCAAAGGTTTTAACATCTTGATGCCAGGTTTTATAATCCTGCTCAAAAGGCACAATATCAATATTATAAAGTTTTTTAGCTATCAAAAACATGCCATTTAATACACGACCACATTCAAAATATGGCCTCAACTGTTCATCGCTAATATTAAATAATTTTTGTTGTAGTAACTCACTATAATAAGCCATATCCCACGCTTTTAACTCCTCAATGCCATCTGATTTTTTGGCAAAAGCTTTAAGCTCTGCCAACTCTTCTTTTGCTTTAGGCTTGGCTTTAGCTAATAAATTTTCTAAAAACCGAATCACTTCTTCAGCAGTGTGTGCCATTTTGGTTTCTAAATTATAAGAAGCGAAATCAGCAAAACCTAGCTTATCCGCTAGCTTTTTTCGTAACTGTACAATGTCATGCATTAATTTTGAATTATCAAACTCACCTGCATTAGGCCCTTGATCCGAGGCACGTGTCGTATAAGCATAATAGAGCTGCTCACGGATATCGCGATTCTTTAAATAGGTCATTGCTGCAATATAAGTAGGCGCATCTAAGGTTAAGACCCAACCTGTTAGTTTTTTGGTAGCTGCTGCTTCTTTAGCTATAGCGACCATATGCGCAGGTAAACCATCTAAGTCCGACTCATGATCGACCTGATACACCCAGGCTTGAGTAGCATCTAATACATGGTTAGAAAAATCTGTGCTTTTTTGAGCAAGATCTTGTAACAGAACCGAGACCTGTTTTTTCTCCGCATCAGGTAAGTGCACACCCGATAACTTAAAGCCTCTAAGCGCATGATCAACTGCTTTTTGCTGTGCGGGAGTAAGGGTTTGATAATGCTCTGAATCGGCCAAGGTTTGGATACGCTGATATAAAGGTTGGTGATGCGCATATTCGCTATAATACTGTGACATGGGGGCTATGGATTCATCATAGACGGCACGCAACTCGGGAGTGTTTTTTACACCATGCAAATGAGAGACCGGTGACCAAAATTGATTAAGCGCATCATCCATTGCCTCTAATGGTGCCATAGTATTATCCCAGGTTGGAGCACCTGGTTGTAAGGCTATCTGTTTGATCATAGTCCTGTTACTGGCAAGCATCGCGGTTAATTTTGGCATTAATGCATCAATAGCAAAATCAAAGTTAGGTAGGGTCAGCTTGTATGGATCTGCAGATTGGGTTATAGTCATATGAGTGTTCCTTTTTTCGTCGATAGGTAATCTTAATGACAAATGATCAAGCCAGTCAATTTATTTCTGCATTATTCAAAGAAATCTTTGAGCGATTTGACCGACAGAAGGTCAGCAAGTTTTTTTCCGAGGATTTAACTGGATTTTTACTCAATCAACCCATTAATGCGGATGGTATTATCAGCTGGATAGATCGTCTTGAGGCTAGCTATAGTAGCATCGAATCCATGGTGCATGAAGTTGTACTAGAAAATAAACATATTGCCGCAGTTGTGAACCTTTCACTGACTGAAAAAGGCTCTAATGAAAAGCTATATCTTTCCATCGCTATCTTTTTACAGTTAGGGCAACGAGGCAAAGTCGCTAAATGGCGCAGCTTTACTAGCGGTTAGCGCTATTTTTAGGTATTAAGCCCACTTCCTAAAACAATACCCAGCCAGATAAAGAACCCAACCCACTGATTGTTTTTAAATGCTTTTAAGCAATGAATGCGATCACCTTTTTGCACCAATTTATATTGATATATCCAAAAAACAACAACGATAACTAAAGCCAACCAATAGTAAGCTGTTAAATAAAACAAACAACCTGCTGCTATTAATAGGAGCATCATTTGTATTTGGCAAAAGATAATAAAAGCCCAAGCAGCATCACCAAAATACAACGCACTAGAATTTAAACCTAAGACACGATCATCATCAGCATCACATAAAGCATATTGGGTATCATAAGCTAGCGTCCAAAAAGCAGCAGCAACGAGCCAAAGCCAAGCAAGTGCCGGCACTCGATTTGTTATGGCTGCAAAAGCAATGATAATACCCCAATTAAATGTAATGGATAAAACGAGCTGCGGCACAGGCATAAAGCGCTTACAAAAAGGATACAAAATGGTTAAACCAACGCCAACTAATGCAAGATAAAAACAAAGCCAATTCAGCTGCCACACAACCCAAAGAGCCAGGAACCCTAACACACATAAAATGCCAAGGGCACCTTTTACAGATAATTGGCCGCTAACCAACGGGCGATTCTTGGTACGCTCAACATGACCATCAAACTTACGATCAGTTAAATCGTTTATAATGCAGCCAGCAGAACGAGTAATGATGATACCAGCCGTAAATAACAAAATAAGTTTTAAAGAAGGCAAGCCACATCGAGCTAACCATAGGGCGGCTAATGTAGGCCATCCTATTAGAAAAAATGCAGCAGGTCGATTCATTCGCATAATCGCCCAGATACCTTTTAGAGTGTTTACTAACATATTTAAGATATTAAACCATTTAGTTAATTACTAGTTACTGTTGCCATAGCAGCTTTAATTAAGAGCACTTGGCTTAAATCGACACTCACCAATTTAGCAATATGCTTCGCATCAAAACCATCTTCTATTAAATTCATTATTATAGTTTTATTGGCCTCTTGCTTACCTTCCAACTTACCTTCTAATTTACCTTCTAATTTACCTCTAGAAATAAGCTCTTCATATACTGTCATAATCTGTTCTCCTACCTCTGGGGATAATTCAATAATCTTCTTTTGGAATGCATCCGTATCCTCTATTTGAGTATATTCTAACATACATCTAAGCATAGAATATACAAATAGTTTTCCATTATGTTTGTAATAATACTTCATTTTCATGAGCACTGATTTGGTGATCACTTTGGAAAAATCACGATCTCGAATATGTCTCAAAATAATATTAGGCAGCGCACTCCATTTTGCTTGTAACAGCTCCTCATCAGTTTTACTGCTTAAATCTATTAAGCTGAACGGTCGGAACATATGTTTTTGAGCCATTTTCGGATCTTCAAACGAATCAAATATATGGCAACTGCCTGGATAAGGTTGTTGAATGCCGTTATAAACCAGAGCCGGAATCACTAATGGTAACTTTTTATGGCCGGCGTTTATATGATCTTGCATAATACGAACAATATAGCTTAACAATCTCAGCGGCATATTATTATCATAGGTCGATTGATGCTCCCACAAAAAATAAATATACGCCCCTGAACCATTAGTTGTTTTTGCCCGATAAAGAATGTCTGCATGCGATGCCCTTAAATCTTTATCGATATAACTATTTTTAGCCACCGTTAAAGTAGCTAGGTCTATTTGCTGAACAATCTCTTTATCTATGTGAGCTTCTATCATATCTTTAGCAACACGAATATCATTCATCGATAATTTAAAAACCGTATCATGCCTATTATGTTTATTAACCACTTTATCTGCCATTTTCTCACGCCAAACCAATAAATTTATAAGCTATCTAACAGTTTAATATACTAGCCGAGCCAGGAATACCGTATAAAATAACAATCTCACCATTACTATAAAAACTTCTCGTTTCAATCTGTGAGCTTTGTGACTATAATAATAAAAAATTTTTGAGAACACATATATGAGCGCATTAAAAAAACCACCAGTTCACCCTTTAGTCTGTGCTAAAAAATCAGGCATTCATCGTCGCGGCGTTTTTGCCAAAAAGTTTATTCATAAGGGAACCAATATTATTGAATATGTCGGTAAGAAAATCACTAAATCACAATCAGATAAAATCTATGAACAGTCTTTGGCTAATTCAAAAACCAAAGGCAGTGGTGCTGTTTATATTTTTGAGCTCAATGAACGTTATGATATTGATGGCGATGTTTCTTACAACTTAGCCAAATATATTAACCATGCCTGTGAAACAAATTGCTATACGGAAAACATGAATGGCCATATTTGGATTGTTGCAGAGCGTGACATTGAAAAAGGCGAAGAACTACTATATGACTATGGCTACAACTTAGACGATTGGAAAGAGCACAAGTGCTTATGTGGCAAGCCTTCTTGTATCGGTTATATTGTTGCCACGGATCAACGTAAAAAGCTTTTAGCCAAGCTAAAAAAATTGAAAACTTAGCCATTAAAGTGTTGGTAAGAATTCCACATGGCCTGATGGGAACTTAGGGCGATCTTCACAAGAAAATATCCATTCAGCTAAATCCATGGGCTCTATGCAGTGCCCAGTTGGACTTTCTTCATCAAAACTTTTTAAGGTGTCCTCTATAGACATATCATTCAGATTCGCCAAACCCTTGGCCGCCTCTAGCGTAATTGGTGTATTTGCTAATGTGCCTGGACTGACTGCCATGATATGCGGCTCCTTGCATTCTGCAGCAAAACTTTTTACCATTTGAATTAATGCCGCTTTACTCATTGCATAGGCAATATTAAAATCCATCGCTTCAAAACATTGATCACTGCCTATAATAACCACCTTATTGATGCCAGAATTATCCTTAACCAACGTTTGCAACAATTGAAAGTGCGCCATTAAATTAATCATCCAACTATCTTGAAGTTGCTTTTCACTAATAGTATCGAAAGCGGAAAAATGATAATAAGCAGCATTACAAATAAGCGTGTCAATAGGGTAATGATGTTTAATAGTTTGGCATAAGCGGTTAATGTCTTCTTTTACAGAAAAATCACTATGCATAAAGATTTCATCAAACCGCTGTTTATGATCTTTATCTACACCCAGTACAGCCCAGTCATTGCTTCTATATACCGCAGATAGCGCCGTACCTAAGCCACCATGCACCCCTGTAATTAATACTTTTTTTACCTTGCTCATTAGAACTTTTCTACTTGCCATATATTGAGCTGGCCATTATAGTGCTAACTCTTTTAAATAGCTAGATTTAGGAACAACATGCTTACAAATACAGTCATTTGGTGGGTCTTACAATTAATTTTCTGTTATGGCAGCGTATTGATAATGCTCCGGTTCTTTGGTGCTAAAGGTGTAGCTGTATTAATGGGCGTCATGGTGATTGCAGCCAATATTCAAGTGCTAAAATTATTTAGCATGCCTGGCTTGCATCAAGTTCTTCCATTGGGCACAGCCTTAATGGCTACAAATTACTTGGCCTCTGATTTATTAGCTGAATACTACAGTCAAGACATGGCTAAAAAAGCAATTAATTTAGCAATAGCAGCATTTGTGCTTTTATTTATTGCTATGTTTTTTACGATGCACTTTCCGGTTGTTTCTATGGCTCAACAGAAATCTGCTGGCATAGACAACCAACATTTAATTCAATCTTCTATGCAAGCTTTATTTTCTCCTGCACCTAAATTATTTATTTGTAGCATGATTAGCTTTTGGATTAGCCAACGTTTAGAAATATTTATTTTTTGCCGAATTAAAAATAAATTTGGCGATAAGAACTTATGGTTTAGAAATAATTTATCAACTTGGGTAGCTGCTTTGTGTGATAATATTATTTTTAGTGTTTTGGTTTGGCGATTTTGGACGAGTGAACCGGTAACTTGGCACGTACTTATTATTGGCTATATTCTAGGAACCTATTTATTAAGAGTATTAATGGCCATCCTAGATACGCCATTAATTTATGTAGCTAAATTCTGCTTACCAAAAGATGTTTAGACTCCCATGACTCTTGCCAACAATAAAACAAGCAGCTTGCAAAAGCCCCAAAGTGCAAAAGTCGCTAAAACACCACTTATATATAAGCCAATAACACAGCGCCAAGTATTTTTAGATAGCCAGTTTAAATAGCGCTGACCCAAATTAATAATGGATAACATCTTTCACCTTATCCTTAAAGATATGATAGGCATAGCCAGTATAAATTAATAAAATTGGAATCATGATGACTGCTGCGAACAGCATAAACTTTAAGGTACCATCAGGTGCTGCGCATTGCCAAATGGTTTTTTCATAGGGAATAATATATGGAAAAACACTAATCATTAAGCCAATATAACCACAAACAAACATAGCAATGGTTAAATAAAATGGCATACGGTCTATTTTTTTATAAAAAGAAACTTGCAAACCAATGAAACTTAGACCACTTAAATAAGGTAAAATAACTAGATAAACCCAATTACCCTTTGCAAACCATCGATGGTTGACAAATGTATTTATCATGGGGGTTAACAAAGAAACACCAGCTAAAACAAGTACGACTGACCAACTTAATACTTTAGAATAAAAATACATTTTATCTCTAAGTTCGCCTAGCGTTTTAAATATTAATCTCGTTGAACCTAGCAATGCGTAACCTAATAACACACCAATAATACAAGTCACCATATATGAAAAAGTAAAATGTTGATGTGGCGGATTCACACCCAATACAAAACGACTTAAAATATAACCTTGGCATACAATAATTAAAAAAGAAGCGATAGAAAATAGTGTATCCCATTTTTTAGTATCTTGTGCCTTTAATCTAAACTCAAAAACTACACCACGTAACAGCAAAGAAACAATCATAATAATAATTGGAATATAGAATAACGGTAAAATAGCAGCAAATGCGGCAGGAAAAGCACCATATAATGAAGCACCTCCCATGACTAACCAGGTTTGATTACCATCCCAAGTAGGTAAGAGAACGCTGTGTGCGATATTGCGTTCATCCTGATTTATCCAAGGCATTAGCACCCCAATACCCAATGTAAATCCATCCAAGACAACATACATAACAATACAAAAACCAATAATGGCAGCCCAAAGTAATGGCAAAGGATCTAAAATCGGCATTATTTTTTCTCCTCATTTTGATTATTGACTCTTAAGTGGCTTCTGCCAGACATATATGTAAACGGAACCTCCTGATTTTCATAATAAACAGGGCCATGATTAATCGCTTTAAACAAGTATTTAAAATAAAAAATACCAAACACAATGCCATAAACAATAATCAATAGCATTAACGATGCTAATACCGTATGACCTGAAACATGGGTTGCCATATCTTTTGTTCGTAAAGCATTATAAACAACCCAGGGTTGACGGCCAACTTCAGCAGTAAACCAACCGGTAATAATAGCGATAAAGCCAACCGGCGAAGCGAACATACAACTTTTTAAAAACCACTTTGATTTATCAAACTTTTTACGTGCTAATAAATACAAACCAATTACAGTGATTAACAGCATTAATAAACCCAAACCAACCATAACCCTAAAAGTATAAAATACTATGGGGGCAAATGGTCGATCAGCGCGAGGGACACTGGTTAAACCTTCTAAACGGCCGTTCCAATGATGCGTATTAATTAAAGCTGCTAACTTTGGAATACCTACAGGCCAAAAGTTTTTTTCAAGCTTCATATCAGGGTAAGCAAACAATAATAATGGCGCACCTTTTTGCGTATGCCAAACACCTTCAATAGCAGCAGTTTTAATCGGTTGATACTTATGGACATTACGACCTACCACATCGCCCATATAGATTTGCAAAGGAATCGCAATAATTAATAAACCCAAAATAAATTTAGCACATAACATGCCGATATCTTTATGCTCTTTTTTAAGAATAAAATAAGCACTAATACCCAAAATTACCATGCCTGTAGTTATATAAGCTGATAATAGCATGTGAATATAACGAGGAATGACTAATGGGTTTAATACAACATGACGCCATGAATCAACATGAAAATAATGATGCGCATCCATATGTACACCAGCCGGTGTTTGCATCCAAGAGTTAGCTGAAAGAATCCAAAAAGCAGACAATGTAACACCAACCACAACCAAACAAGTTGCTAAGTAATGGATCTTAGGGCTCACTCGCTCCCAACCAAAAATCATCACACCCAAAAAGCCTGCTTCAATAAAAAAGGCAGTTAATACCTCATAAACAAATAAAGCGCCTAAAACTGGGCCAACTTTATCCGCAAAACCAGGCCAATTCGTACCAAACTGAAACTCCATAACAATGCCGGACACCACACCCATACCAAAGGTTAAGGCAAAAATCTTAGTATAAAAACGACATATATTATGATACTTAATATTTTTGGTTTTAAGCCACATCGTTTCCATAATGAATAAAAAACTGGCTAAACCAATGCTGAATGATGGGAAAATAATATGAAAACTGACAGTAAAGGCAAATTGAATACGAGATAAAAGAACAGGATCAAATGTCATCCGAATGACTCCTTGAGTGACTGCAAATAGCACTCATGCATTATAGCACTTTCTTAAATGATTACTAGTCAGCTTTTTGGCCAATCCATTTCATAATATTTTTTATAATCATATCAGGTTGGATACGAGCCAAACCTTCACCCTGTGGGTAGTTTTCCGCTTGTAAGATGGCCGCAAGATCTTCAGATGCAAAAGGGCCGCAGGACTCAGGACCCAAACCTGAAAACAACCCAATTACTGGTGTATTTAATGCAGCTGCTAAATGCATGCTGCCTGTATTTGGAGCAACCAAACAGTTTACTCGATCAATAAGAGCAATATAGCGTTTAAAATTAGGTGGATTTTGCAAAATGAGAATATCATCTCCACAAGCCTGTCTTATTGCTTCAGCAATGTTTTTTTCAGATGGCAACAAATCACATACCACTCGTATATCCTTACCCAAAAAACTTGCTTCGTCTTGCAGTAACTTAACTAGTTTAGCCCAATAGGCAACAGGCCATAATTTGTGGCTTTGGTCTTTTTTATTTTTGCCTAAACCGCTATATGAAGGGTGAATGGCAACTAAATAAGTTCGATCGTTAATATGATACTTTTGTAGCTCTTCTTTAATCTGTAATGCATAAGATTGTGGTGGCTCAATGATTTTTTTTATTCGCCAATAATCGATCTCTTGGTTTGTGAGGCCCAAACTATCTAAATAGGCCTCAGAAGCATGCATTTTATTATTTTGCGTTAAATGAATATTTTGACAAGGGTGTGATGCAAACCAATCCCTATAGCGAGATTTAATTTCAAAAACATAAATGGCATCGTAATCTTTGTTGCGAATAAACTTTTTCACTTTTTTATTTTCTATAAAGCGAAAGGCAAAGCAATGATCATAAACATGAATATCGCCGATATTCAAATCAGCACAGGGTATGACACGCCTACCATCTTTACTGGTAAGTAAATCGATAACAGCATTTGGATAGCGTGCTTGTAAAACCTGTAATGCAGGTAATACCATCAACATATCACCCATCCTACCGATGCGCACACAGAGAATATTCATATAATTAACTGATCACTGTATTATCTTTAATATTTTCATCTTTCAAAATGCAATTGCCCTCAATAACACAATTTTCACCAATAATGCTATCTTTAATAATTGTATTAGGGCCGATATAACTATTTTCTCCGATAGAAACATCACCTTCAAGAACGACATTGACATCTAACGTAACATCACGGGCAACTGCAATATCACCTCGCATAGAGAGACGATTAAAATCTAAAATGGTCACACCAGATAAAGCCAACTCTTTAGCCAATTTTAATTGGTACAGTGCCTCAACCTGTGCCAACTGCCAACGATCATTGATGCCACGCACTTCATCAAATGGTGCCTTTACAGCGCCAACATAAAAACCTTCTTTAACAGCCAAAGAAACAACATCTGTTAGATAATATTCATTTTGCGCATTAGAATCTTTAAGTTGAGGTAGCCAATCTTGAAAATGTTTTACCGAGCCTGTCATAATACCGGTATTAATTTCTTTGATTTCAAGCTCTTGTTCATTCGCATCTTTTTGTTCGACAATACCGATAATATTATCATTATCATTACGAATAATACGACCAAAACCTGTAGGGTCATCTAATTCACTGATAATTAACCCTAAGCCATTGGTTGGCGTTTCATTAATAAGTAAACGTAATGTATCTGCTGTAATTAAAGGTACATCACCAAATAAAACAAGCACTTGGTCTTTAGAATTTAATGAAGGCATCACTTGCGCAACGGCATGCCCTGTACCTAATTGCTTATCTTGATAAACCCAATCCACACTTAAGTGTTCCATGGCTTTAATAACATTTTCACCACCAGAACCATAAACCACGTGAATAGATTTTGGATCTAACTCTTGTGCAGTAAGAATAATACGCTCCAGCATTGGTACGCCACCTAATGGGTGCAATACTTTGGGAAGGTTAGATTTCATGCGCGAACCGTTGCCGGCAGCTAAAATAACAATAGATAAAGACATTTTCCCTCCAGGAAATCTATCAGAATATACCTAAGTTTTTAGGTGTTTTCGAATGGCTTGAATCGCTCTAAGCTGTGCAACTGCCTGTGCAAGTTCTGCTGTAGCTTTAGCATAATCAATATCTGTTTTATTCTGATTAAGCACATCTTGTGCTTGTTGTTTTGCGCGCTCTGCAGCCGCTTCATCAAGATCTTGTGCTCTCAGGGCAGTATCAGCTAAAACTGTAGCCACTGTCGGTTGCACTTCTAGCATACCACCTGAAATATAAAATACTAGATCTTCACCATTTGCATCTTTGGCAGTAACTTGGCCTGGCTTGATTGGCGTAATCAATGCTGTATGACCTGGATGCACGCCCACTTCACCACGTTGACCTGTCACCATAATAGATGAGACATCACCACTGAATAATTCACCTTCAGCAGAAACAATATTTAGTTGCATTGTTTTGTTAGTCATAGTTACTTACCTATACTATATCAACCATGCCCTCCTTGCTGGAGGGTCGAAATCTTTGATTTCGGAGAAGGGCAACCATTATTCCCCCTCTCCAAAACGCTACGCGTTTTGACTCTCCCACCAGGGGAGAGTCTGGGTTTTTATCAATTACCCTATAAATTTTCTATCTAAAAAGGAAATTTAGAGTGGCAAGAGCAAGGCAAAACCGAATGAAAAACCGCAGTTTATATAACATAAATGAGGATTTTGAATAAGGTTTTAACACAGCTATTGCCCTATAAATTTTCTTTTTTTACAAGTTTTTTGCCTTTTCAACAGCTTCTTCGATGGTACCTACCATATAGAACGCTTGTTCTGGAAGTTCATCATATTCGCCATCTAAAATTGCTTTAAAGCTAGCAATGGTATCTTTCATGGATACGTATTTACCTGGCGCACCAGTGAATACTTCTGCCACGAAAAACGGCTGTGATAAGAAACGTTGAATTTTACGAGCACGTTGAACAACTTGTTTATCTTCATCAGATAATTCATCCATACCCAAAATAGCAATAATATCTTTAAGCTCTTTATAACGTTGCAGTGTTTCTTTAACACGTTGCGCAACTTTATAATGCTCTTCACCAATAACCATTGGATCTAATTGACGTGAACTAGATTCTAATGGATCAACCGCTGGATAAATACCAAGCTCTGCAATTTGACGAGATAACACAACGTTGGCATCCAAATGCGAGAAGGTTGTAGCAGGTGATGGATCTGTTAAATCATCCGCAGGCACATAAACCGCTTGAATCGAAGTAATTGAACCGGTTTTAGTTGACGTAATACGTTCTTGTAGCGCACCCATTTCAGCAGCAAGCGTTGGTTGGTAACCTACCGCAGAAGGCATACGACCTAATAACGCAGATACTTCAACACCAGCTAGGGTATAACGATAAATATTATCAACAAAGAATAAAACATCACGGCCTTGATCACGAAAAGATTCAGCAATCGTTACACCTGATAACGCAACACGTAAACGGTTACCTGGAGGCTCATTCATTTGTCCGTATACAAGTGACACTTTATCAAGCACGTTAGATTCTTTCATTTCGTAGTAGAAGTCATTACCTTCACGAGTACGCTCACCAACACCGGTAAACACAGAGTAACCACTATGCTCAATCGCAATATTACGGATTAATTCCATCATGTTAACGGTTTTACCAACACCAGCACCACCAAATAAACCAACTTTACCACCTTTGGCAAATGGGCATAATAAATCGATCACTTTAATACCGGTTTCCAATACTTCAACCGAAGGTACTAAATCAACATAAGGAGGAGGGTTTGCATGAATCGGTTTTGTTGGACCTTCAACTGGACCTTGGTGATCAATCGGCTCACCTAATACATTCATAATACGACCAAGCGTACCTTCACCAACTGGCACTTCAATAGGGTGGCCAGTATTAACAACAAGCATACTGCGCTTATGGTTTTCAGTACTACCCATCGCAATCGTACGTACAACGCCATCACCTAATTGCTGTTGCACTTCTAAAACTAAACCAGTTTCTTCAACAGTCAATGCTGTATAAACCATCGGCACAGCGTCACGTGGAAATTCCACATCAATAACAGCACCAATAATCTCAATGATATGGCCGTTTTCTTGTTTTCTTTTATCTGTCATAGGTATTACCTTCTATGTTCTAAATTAATTAACCTACCGCATCAGCACCAGAACAAATTTCTGATATTTCTGCTGTAATGCTTGCTTGGCGAGCTTTGTTATAAACCAATTGTAAATCTTTAATAATATTGGATGCATTTTCAGTTGCATTTTTCATTGCTACCATTTGCGCAGCCTGAAAACACGCCATATTTTCAACCACTGCTTGATAGACTTGTGATTCAATATAACGACGCAATAAATGATCTAAAATAATTTGAGCGGAATCGGGTTCGTAAATATAATCCCAACGCGCTTCACTATCTGTTTCATCTGGTGTTAATGGTAACAGCTGCGTAATCGTTGGTTTTTGAATCATGGTATTTACAAACTCATTGCTTGCAATATAAAGTGCATCAATTTTGCCATCCATATAATTATCAAGCATCACTTTAATAATACCAATCAAATCTTCAACTTTTGGCTTATCACCTAAGTTTTCAGCGCTAGCAACAATGTCACCACCGACCCGATTAAAAAAACTATTAGCTTTACGACCAATTAAACAAAGTTCTGGCTGCACACCTTGATCAGCATTTTCTTTCATATGATTTAATACCGATCTAAATAAATTAATATTTAAACCGCCACACAAACCACGATCACTAGAAACAATGATATAGCCAACACGCTTAATTTCATCACGCGGCACTAAAAATGGGTGTGGATATTCCACATGACCTGAAGCCACATGATTAATCACTTGACGAATTTTTTGGGCGTAAGGTTTCGTTAATGCCATAAGGATTTGTGCTTTACGCATTTTACTCACAGCAACAAGCTCCATCGCACTTGTAATCTTCTGCGTGCTTTTGATGCTTGTTATTTTATTACGAACTTCTTTAGCTTGTGACATAGCTTATTACCAAGTTTGTGTTTCTTTAAAAGTTTTAACCACATTAGTCATTGCAGTTTTCACTTCTTCGTCGAATACAGGTTTTGCGTTCATCTTATCTAGTAACTCTTTATGGCTATCTTGTAAATAAGCACGGAATGATTGTTCAAACGCAGTGACTTCTTCTAACGCCACATCATCTAAATAACCAAATTCAACTAAGAACCAAGCAAATGCAATTTCAGCAACGGTTAGCGCTAAGAATGGCGCCTGTTTTAACATCGCCATCGCACGTTGACCACGCTCTAATTGTTTACGTGTTGCTTCATCTAAATCAGATGCAAATTGTGAGAAAGCTTCCAGTTCACGATATTGCGCTAACGCGATACGCACACCACCAGCGAGCTTTTTCATTAATTTAGTTTGCGCAGCACCACCCACACGAGACACAGATAAACCTGCATTAATCGCTGGACGAATACCGGCGTGGAATAAATTAGTTTCTAAATAAATCTGTCCATCCGTAATCGAAATCACGTTTGTTGGAATAAACGCAGAAACGTCACCCGCTTGTGTTTCAATAATAGGTAAAGCTGTTAATGAACCGGTTTTGCCTTTCACTTTACCGTCAGTAAAACGTTCAACATAATCAACACTTACACGCGCTGCACGTTCTAATAAACGTGAATGTAAATAGAAAATATCACCAGGATATGCTTCACGACCTGGTGGGCGACGAAGTAATAATGAAATTTGACGGTAAGCCCATGCTTGTTTGGTTAAATCATCATAAATAATTAAAGCATCTTCACCACGATCACGGAAATATTCACCCATGGTACAACCAGCAAAAGGCGCTAAATATTGCATTGCCGCTGAATCGGCAGCCGTTGCAGAAACCACTGTTGTGTATTCTAAAGCACCATGCTCTTCTAAAATACGTGTAACCGCTGCAACACTAGAAGCCTTTTGGCCGACTGCAACATAAACACATTTAATGCCCGTATGTTTTTGGTTGATAATCGCATCAAGAGCAATACTTGTTTTGCCTGTTTGACGATCACCAATAATTAATTCACGCTGACCACGACCTACTGGCACCATCGCATCAATCGATTTAATACCTGTTGGCATAGGCTGATCAACCGCTTGACGATCAATAACGCCCGGTGCAACCACATCAATCGGCGCCATTAAATCCGTTTTGATTTCACCTTTACCATCAATAGGGCGACCAAGTGCATCAACAACACGGCCTAATAAAGCTTCACCAATAGGCACTTCTAAAATTTTGCCCGTACAAAAAGCTTTTTGACCTTCATCTAATTGCGTGTATTCACCTAGAATTACCGCGCCCACAGAATCACGCTCTAAGTTAAGTGCTAAACCAAAGGTATTGTCACCAAAGGAAATCACTTCACCGAACATAACATCGCTTAAACCAAAGATACGCACAATACCATCTTTAACACTAACAATAGTGCCTTCAGAGCGCGCTTCTGCTGCCAAGTCTGATGACTCAATGCGTTTTTGAATAATATCGGAAATTTCTGACGCTTGTATTTTCACTGTCATGACTGAATGTCCTCACTTAACCGTAATAATTTATCTGCTATGGAGCGATCGAGTACCCAATCGCCAGCTTGTATTCTTACCCCACCTAAAAGTGCTGGGTCTTTTTGATAATCTGCACGAATGGTTTTATTCCATTTGGCAGAGAGTTGTTTGATGATGGTATCTTTTTGCGTATCACTCAGATCTTCAGAACTTGAAATGATCACATCCATTGCACCTTGATGCTTAGCGCATTCATCACCATATAAGGCAGCAATATCAGGTAAAAAACCTAAGCGATCAGCAGCACTTAATAAATTCAACCATTCATTTAAACGATCTTTAGTAAATGTTTTTAACGATGCAGCATCAGCTTCTTCACAAATGCCGACTAAAACATCGATAACTTGATCGTTTTGAATGCTAGGATTCTTAATCGCTTGATCAATATCTTTAGCTTGCACAGCTTGCGCTAAAATATTTAACAGATTCGCTAAAGCACTCGATGTTTTATCATCTTTGCTTTGTACATCCGCAAATAAAGCACGGGCATATGGTCTAGCAATGGTGCGTTTTTCTGACACGATTAACCCTCTTTGATCATCTCATCAACTAAACGAGCACTGGTCTCTTTGTTGACTTCTGCGTTTAAAATCTTTGAAGCACCCTTCATGGCTAAATCACTAACATCTTGCATAAGCTGTTCACGAGCAGCAATGGTTTGTTGCTCGATCTCGCCTTGTGCCATGGCAATTAAGCGCTCGCCTTCTTCACGCGCTTTCACTTGAGATGCTTCCACCACTGAATGCGCACGCTGATCGGCTTGCTCTAAAATCTTAGCCGCTTTGGCTTTAGCTTCATTTATCGTTTCTTTAGCTTTGACTTGTGCAAGCTCGGCATCACGATGACCTTTTTCAGCCGCAGCTAAACCGTCAGCAATTTGCTTTTTACGCTCTTCCATCATAGTCACCAATGGTGGCCAGACAAATTTCATCACAAACCAGATGAACACACAGAAGATGAGGATCTCACCAAATAATGTGGCATTTAAATTCATCATAATAATATAAACCTTTTCAGATTAATCTTAATGAAGATGTTGTAAAACGACTTTTAAGAATGGGTTTGAACCAAAAATCAAAATCAAACTAATCGCAATACTCACCGCCGCAAACGCATCAACTAAACCCGCCATTAGGAACATACGTGCCATAAGCATTGAGTTTAGATCAGGTTGTCTTGCAACACCTTCTAAGAATTTACCACCCAAGATACCGAAACCAATCGCAGTACCTAAAGCTGGTAAACCAAGTAAAAGTGCAGCTGCAATTGCTGACATACCTTGGACCGTTGCGATAACACTAGCAGCGTCTATCATTTTATTTTCTCCTTTTTTTACAAATGGTTAATGTGATTCATGCGCCATACCAAGATAAACAATGGTCAGCATCATGAAAATAAAAGCCTGAATTAATATAATAAGAATATGGAAAATAGCCCATACACCACCAATTGACCACTGAAGATACCAAGGTATCATGCCTGCAATCAAAATAAATATTAACTCACCAGCAAATAAGTTACCAAAAAGTCGTAACGCTAATGAAAGCGGCTTAACTAATTCTTCTACAATTCTAAAAATAACGTTTACAGGCATGGCGTAAACACCAAAAGGCTTGGTTAAGACTTCTTTACCCAAACCAACAACACCTTTCATCTTGAAGTTATAATAGATCGTCATAATAAAAACAGTGATCGCCAAAGCAAACGTCATCATAGGGTCAGCTGTAGGCACTGCTCTGAAGTGTTCAAAACCAAAAAGGCCTGCAAGACGAGGAATAAGATCAACAGGTAGTAGATCCATAAAATTCATTAAAAAGACCCAAGCAAAAATAGTTAACGCTAAGGGGCCGATCATCGGGTTTTCAAAATGGAAATTCTCTTGGACGATGCCGTCAACAGCTTCAATAGCCCATTCTACAAAATTGTGTAAGCCACCAGGCACACCAGGCTTCATACGCTTTACCGCAATCCAAAACATACCAACAAATAAGAAGCCTAAGATAAATGAGATAAATAAGGTATCGAGATTTAAAGTCCAAAAACTAGTCTGCACCTGAACAATATGCATAGTACGCAAATCTAGCTGCAAATTGACCAGATGGTGTGCGATGTATTCTGAAGATGTCATACCTGTGTTAGCCATTTTTTACCTTAGAACTTAATTTATAGAGTGATAACTTTGTTAAAATCTCACTCAAAATCCTCATTAATAAACTGCGGTTTTTCTTTCAATTTTGCCGCGTTCTCATCTCTCTAAATTAAGCCACTTGAGGCCTAACTTATCTTGCCATGCGGCTTGCGCCAACAAAAAAAGCCATCAACGTGACTATAAAACCTAATAAGACGAAGCCGGTATTAAAATCATATTTAACCACCGCAATCGCCACTAACGCTGCACTTAACATAAGCTTGATAAACTCACCCATGTAGAAAATTGCAACAAATCTTTTGGTATTCTGCGTGCTTGTTTTAGCGAATACCAGCAAAGCATACAGCAAAGCGGGCACCCATGCACATAAACCACCTATTAATAGTGCAGAACCTTTAGTCCATCCTAAAAACAGCCAAACAAGGATGAAAAAAACGGCCAAGACGGCCGCTTGAATGGCCACCATTTGTAGCGCCACTTGTTTGGGTAGTTTATTCGGCTGAGTCATATCGCCTCTTTAGCCAGTTTTCTAAATTGCCGGCAAGTATAATAAGTAACAGCGCACCTTACAAGCTTATTCGGATAGAAACATCCCTAATGATTGTTTTTTGTTTTTTATTTGTACTGATTGGGGCAAGCGGTGTTATCCACAGCGCGATAGACAAAAATACAGCCCAAAGATACATTGCACTTTCCGTATTTTTTACAATTATGTACATCAACAAAACTTGCTAGGGCAGCATTGCTAAACAATAACTTTAAACGGAGAAGCGTTTAATAGTTTTTATCGATATATTTTCGAATGCGGCGCGCTACTTTTTCTTCGTAGATTTTCTGAATACATTCACCAGCAGATAAACCCTGTTTTTGTTGAAAAATCGTGTCGTAAGGCGCTAAGTTAAACCCTTTTTTCAGCACTAAATTGGTGGAGCGTAAGGCGCCTTCAACCCACCCTTGGTAATCTGAGAAGGACTCTCCACAAGTAAATAAATTTGGGCCAATTTCAATAAGGGATTCAATGACCGCTTTGTCATTAGTGCCGATAGCCCATAAATGAAAACCAAAACCATAGGATTGACTAGTGTGACAACTAAGACTGGATCCACCTTCCCATATCCGCGCACTGGTTAAGATCGGCTTTGGAATATCCTTGCATTTAAAGAGCGCTTTGAGGGTTGCAGTTATACTGGTGATAGAATCTAACGAAGCTGGGAAAAGCGTTTGTGGTGTTTGTTGATTACATAGCTCTTGTAAGGTAGAAGTAGAAAAGGGTCCATTTTGTTGTAAACTATGCCAATAATTTATATTAAGGTAATCGCAATAAACTGTTAATGCTGCATTTTTGTTATAGATAGAGCGGTAAATATCGCTAAGTTGTTGTTGCACTTCTGGGGTAGGTTGCTCTACACGTTGTGCATATTCAATAGCAGCAACATCTTTTTCGTATAAAGAATAAAATGGATAAACTGAACCAAGTGGCGTATCAGTGAAATGGTGACCTACATCCAAGGACTGCATATCATTAGTATCTGTCCACCAGGCCTTATCATAATATAAATTCAGCTTGGCTAGTGGTATTTGTGTGGTGCTTTGTAAAGCACACCATAAAGCATCGCCTTGTGGTTTGAGGTTATAAAAATTGGAGCGTATATATAATTTTTCCAAAGCCAATCGTGGCAATGCTAAAATAACATGCTTCGCTTTAATGGTGCTTGTAGTGATTTGACCATCTTGGTCTAGCTGTGAATAATGCAAATGATAGCAGCCGTCATTTTGATCCAGGGTTATTTTTTCCAACTCAGTTTGTAAGAATATGCGATCATAACCTACTGCTTGGCTTAGTGTTTTCGCGAGTGTGCTAAAACCTTTTTTTAAGGTATAAAACTGAGCGTCAGCTGGAAATTCAAACAATAGTTGTAAGGCGCTGCCAGCATGAGCTTTTGACAATAGTGCACAATTAAAGCCTAATGTTTGGTATAACAGGGTAATGCATTCGTGAGAATAGCCCATGTCTGCAATCATATCCCATAATGATATTTGATATAAGGCTTTGCCATGCCAAGTGCATTGCAAGCGGAATTGCTGCCATAATTCTGCTGATCCTTGATTCTGGGTATCAAACTGAAAAGATGGGTTTTCTTTTAAAATGCGTGCAAAAACATTTTGTATGATATCCGTGGGAGAAAGATTCTTTTCTATTTCGTTTAAGTGATACAGCTCAGACCATATTGCTTGATTATTTTTTGTGGTGCTTTCTTGGGTAAAGCTTTTGCTGCGTAAGTAATAGCGGTTGCTTTGGGGGCAGTCCATCACAAAGGGAATAATATCTTTATATAATTCAAATGCCATGAACAGCGCCATTAAATTATCCATATTATTAAGCACAAATCGCATGCCACCTTCTTCTTCATGTAAAAAGTTACCAGGCTTTTGCATGACGATATCGCTTTTTAAGCGACCACCAAAAGCGTTGTTTTTTTCTAAGACAACTAAGTCAGCGTTATCAGTTGTTTCATTTAATAGTCGCCAAGATGCATACAAACCTGCAACCCCAGCGCCAACAACAACTGTATTTGCCTCAGAAGGGATGGGTTTGGAGGATGGCGGTGTTTTTTCTCGATTAATAGCCATTGTTTATGCTCGATTTTTTTATCGTGAGGCTGAAAATAGAGTGTGAATTCAATGCACCTGGCTGTGATGATGCTAATCTCAAGATGAATACATCGGCGGGTGCATCTGATATCCTTATCAGCTGTTTGATCATATCATAACATTAGAACAGATTGTTTGGAATAAAAACAATCAAACAAAAGCTAATAATATTATCCTTATAGGTCTACCTACAAAGTTTTCTTCTTATAAGGATATGTTTTTATTTAGCGGCTTGCTATACTGACTTTAGGATAATATAGGCTGGTTAGCACATCACAATGAAATTAAAAAAATACTTTCAATACACATCTGATACAATAATAATAGCTGGTTCCTATATTGCTAACCTTGGCATGCTAGTTAATGCTATTCAAATTAGCTCGAATTTTAAAAGAAAAAACTTTTTTTCAAATCCAAACAACGCTTATGTTTACACCATCGAAAGCCAAACTTGGTTTACTGCTGCCCATGCTGGTGCGATGTTTAGTGAATTTTCAACTTCATTACGAGGTATGCCCTCAGCCATTGCCCCCTTTGCACTTTCATCAGCTTACTCGGGTATCGCTCAAAGTGGTTACAATCCACTTGCCAGTTATACCCAATCTATTAATGCACCAATAATCATAAAGAGTATAGTTGGTGCTGTAGCTGTCGCTGCTCGTGTACCTTATTTTATCGATTTAATTCAAAAGCATAATCTACCAAATCAACACCGCCTTACCAAAGTCGATATCTTCTTTGAACTGCTTATGGTAGCCTTTTTTTTAATAGGCTATGTGGCTAATTTACTCAATGACTTCAATATTACTCCACAAATCTATTTACCCACCTTAGCTCTTATCAATGTGATGTGGAATTTTATCGATGTGTTAGCCATCACTATTCCTCCAGTAAATACTATTAAAAAGATAACTTATTGTTGCCGTCCAAAACAGTCTTTAATAAGCAAAGTTCCTGACATGAAAAATTCGGCAAGCGTATTTGCTTCTAGCCCCAAACGAAGGCATCGTAATACAAATAAAGGATTTAGGAATTTTGCTGATGAGAATTCACCAACGGAAAAAACTGTCAATACAAAATCATGCCATTGTATAACCCACTATTGTAGCTATGGTTTAGACTAAAAAACTTGCGGAGGAATTACTTTCAACAATAGGCCGTTAAGGCAGGCTTAGATAACCTAAATCGTCGACAAGCTTGCTTTTCCACCTTGGGTCGTATATTATATATACAAAATATATAAGGGTATAGAAAGTGAATTTTATAAGATTTATACAGTGGTGCTTAAAAACGACAGATGTCGACCTAAAAAATGACAAACTAGCACTCCAAAGAATTTTTTATCACCAACCATTGTTAGGGCACTATCTCAACCTTAACGTTAGCCAAGATATACCCGATAAAAGTAGCCAAGGTGGGTATGCAGAGCTTTTTATTACTCAATCAAATTTACGCAAAAAAATAATAGAGATACTAAAACCAATTCATAACCAACAGAACGTTATGATACAGCAACTAGAATCAGCCAATAAATCATCATCTACAACAAAGTGGTCGACATCAGTATATTCTGCCAACTGGCCAGTAGCTTGGAAATTGGACAATGCTATCCCAGATCTAGAAATTTTTATGCCTATCATAGAGAGACTAAAAATGGGTAGACAACTACTAAAGCCGATGATAGAGGGGTTAGAAACATATGATTCGCAACCAAAAAAAGCATGGGCTCTGCTACAAAAACCTTGTGGATATACGACATCAGCCCTATCTGATTTGGGGACTACACTGCAAGGCTACCTAATACTACTTTGTACTTCAGAATATGGGAAGGAAGCTAATGCAGAGCTTCTAAAAAAAATCGGAGTTATTCATAAAAAACTGAGGCCCGTGAAAAACTTACTAATGTCTGCTTATTATGCACAATGGGGGTTTTCTAGAATATACCAACAACTTAACAACCCTAAAAATTTTCCTTTCGCGCAAATAGAGCTTCAAAATACTTTTAAAAACATGCCCCATCATGGCCTCAAGCCAAACATACGATACAACTGGGAAGATGCTTTTAACAAGCTCATCCCCGCTGTAGAACTTTCTGAAAATAAGATAAAAAGATTATTAAACGAAACACTAGCACTTCTTAGCAAGCATGACAGCTCGCAAACAACATTAACAAACAATTTACAGCTGCAAATAAATTCACTTGAAGAAAAATATCAACGCATACTCTTTTCACTTTTTGAATTAAATAAAAATGGCACAGCCTTACGTTTTCAAGTGGCACCTAATACGTTTACCATGGTTTATTTGCTAAGTGCTTTAGTCACCCAAAGCAATGCAGCAGGCAAAGAAAATATACTTACGCAATTTTTCAGCTTAGGGCCCATTAACCATATATTAAACTCAGATAGCAAAAAAATAATTTCATATAAAAACTTAGCAGATATGTTTGAAGTATATATTGCAGATCAAGTAAACCTCCAAGGCCAACTTACAAGATATCAAAAGCAACTTGAGCAACTATCATTCCAAGAGAGTAAACGCAGAAAACATCATATGCTTTTTTGCATTGCCAATATGGCAAGTTATTTTAAGCAACCATGCGAGACACAACAAACTGATATTCTTGAAATATTTCGTGCACCTTACCGTAAGCATGATACATTTACTTGTAACCCCAGATTGCAAAACTTTTCACAACTTGTTGACAGTCAACCAATAGCTAGTGATTACTTGCGTTATTATTTTACTAAAAAAATTAAGACACATACATCTCCAGAAGATTTTTTTATAAGTGCGCAACAGATGCTAAGCGCATTCAAATCATTACCACATGAATTAGATATTCATACAAAAGATGCTGAAAAAAATGCAGTAGCTTGCCTAAATAGCTTAGCTCATGTAAATGAAAATTCATTTAGCAATTGGTTTAAAGGCGACCGGGGCCCAGCATTATTTTTTAATGCTTTTTTTAAATATATGCATGGCACGCCACAATTCACTATAAACATTCAAAAAATATTTTTTGAACGTCTTGCCTTACTATTTAATCATGATCAATTATCATGGAAAAACAAGCGTGCCAGTATTAACTCGATTAACAATGCCCCTCAAAAAACACTTACTTGGACACGAAAACTTAAGAAAGGAACTGATGACTCACGTGCTTGGTTGCTTCAAAAATACAATGATATTAACGTTTTTATGATTATGGAACGCCATCGATTAGAGTCTGGTGAGATTAAAATTGCTGATCAAACTAGAGCCAATATTTTTGAAGCGCTGAGTATATTTACTACGAAACAATGGATTGACCCAGAAAAACTGCAGCAACTAGATCAATTTATGAGCCAAAAAGATTGGTATTCCATCAATATTAATCCCAATTTGAAAAAACATAAACATTCGCCAAGTCAAACGGAACTATTACTTCATGGCTATGCCTTAATGAAACACTATGAGCAACAAATGTTGAATCCTAGTTTCACAAAAAGCGCTGAATCTTTTTGTAATAAGCGCTGTTTGCTTGCTTATCTATTAAATGAAATCTTATATGGCACTTTAAGTAGTGACAAAATACGATGTGTAAAAGAAATCGGTGAAGATGGTTATGGCGGGCTTAGCGGAAGACTAAAAAAATTTTTCGTGCTCATAGAAAAAAGTGCTACAACAGGTTTTATTAACTTATTAAAGAAAAAATCTGAACCAACCAATAGATCTGCTTACGCGACCAAGGCAAATGGAAAATTCGAAGAAGGCAATCAAGATGATATACCATTTGCCACAAAGGTAGCACAATCTACATCAACAACACGCAGAAGCCTCAAAAAAACCTTCACAGCCATCGAAGCGATCCATAAATATCTTTCTTCGCTTGAGCAAAACAACTTAACCAGCATTTTACACCACCTGCTTTTTACTCATAACCAACGACTAACAAATGATTCAAAAGGTGACTCTGTATTTTCACGCAATATCATTGCCATTGCATTGTTCAAACAGACTGTAAAAAACTATAACATTGAAGCACCCGAACACCTTCAACAAATAAATAAACACCGCACCAAAGATCATTTACCCAAAGCTATGATATGGGCAAAAACTCATATCACAGACAGCTGCTATCTTGCTATTAAAAAAATACTGACACCAAAAACAGCTACTAACAACTTTGTTTCATCTGGTGAAACTCTCGTAGTGGGGGAAAAAGTAACCGGTGAAAATGCTCTACCTGACTCTTTGCCTGTTGCGACAGAAGAAGACAAACAGCAACCTAAAAAACTTAATGTTTATGAATCCATTGAGCCCGCAACGGATATCATGGACGATGTTCGTAAGCATCTAGCAAGTGTGCCTTCCCGAACTCAACCACAAAGAGGAGAAAATGCACTGCCTGATTCTCACCCACCTAAACCAAAAGAAGACACAGCAGAAAAACCTAGCATCAACGCTTCTCCCATTTCTAATGCGCTTGATGAGCAGGTTGATGAGCTTATTCATCGTATAGAAAAACTGCCAAAAACAATAGGTAGTAATGCCACTAGTGGAGCTAGACTCAACAGCCAACCACACAAGAAACCTAAAAGCAAACCAACAACGCAAGAAAAAGAGAAACAGCCTATAGCTGTGCCAGGCTAGTAAAGAAAAAGTGGGACATCATTCCACATGGCCATAGTCGCACTTTTGGGTCAGGAGGTTCATGCAAAAGGTTGTTAGAATCTAGGTATAAAAAAGCCGGCACAGTGGTTGGGTTTGGTCCCAGATGGCTTTGTTACATAAAACAGAAAATCCCACCCTCCCCTCGTGGGAGGGTCGAAATCTTTGATTTCGGGGAGGGGGAGCATAAACAAATGTGTTTTATTTAATTATATTCCCCCTCTCCGAAGCACTTTGTGCTTCTACTCTCCCACGAGGGGAGAGTGGGCTATGCTCATGCAACAAAGGCGTCCCAAATCAAGTCCGGGATGACAATTTAAATTATTTTCTAGTCTTCAATCAATTCCTCAACATCTTCTAATGAACGGCCTTTCATTTCAGGAATTAAGAACGTCGCTAAAATACCTAAAACTGAAATACCCGCCATTAAACTCATCGTAAAACTTAAGCTTTTTGAAGCTAATATGAATGGTAAGATGAAAGCAGACGTTGCCGCACCTAATTTACCAATCGCTGCAGATAAACCATGTGCTTTAGCACGAATAGAGGTTGGATAAACTTCAGATGGAATCAAGAACGTAGTGCTGTTTGGACCAAACTGAGTAAAGAAATAACTAAAACCGTAAAGTATAAAGAATACCCAAACCATTTTAGGGCCTTGCAATACAAATGCAATCGCTATAAAGCAGATAGCCATCATCACGAAACCAAGGATTTGTAACTTAATACGACCAATTCTATCAACATATTTTGCAGCAAAGTAATAACCTGGCACTGCGAAAATTAAGAAAGTTAGGGTAGTTAATAAGGTTTTATGCATTAAATCTGCATTAGGCAAGATCATGCCATAAATAGATGTTGAGAAAACACCATTACCATATAAAGAAACATCCATTAAGAACCAAGCACCACCTGTACCTAGTAAACATAACAACCATTTTGGGCTCCATAAGGATTGTTTAGCATAACGACGCGCTTTATGAACACTATCTTTGTAACCAGCTAAATGGCTTACAACACGGCCCACTTCAACAGGCGCTTCATTCGTAAGCTTAAAGCGTGGTGACTCTTGAATACGGCGACGCATCACAAATACACAAGCAGCTGGGATGGCAGCCACACCTAACAATAAGCGCCATACAAGATCATGCGGAAGGTGGATAGCAAGTAACAATGTTGCAAATAGTGGCCCAATCGTCAAACCAACCGCCTGCATACAAAAGACTAACAACACCATAAAGCCACGGTTTTTCTTAGAAGCTGTTTCACTAGCAACGACGGCACTAGATGGATAATCACCACCAATACCAAAACCAATAATAATACGAGAAATTAATAGCATGGTAAAATTCATGGATATCATAGATAATATGGCACCCACAAACTGAATGGCTATTTCTGTACCATACATACGCTTACGGCCAAACTTATCTGATAAATAACCAAAAGTTGATGCACCAAATGCTGCTGCGGCAAAAGTACCACCTGCTAATAATGATTTATCAACCGCTGTTAAGTGCCACAGTGGTTGTAATACAGCAAAGACTACACCAATGACGAAAAGATCATAGGCATCAGTAAAAAAGCCTACACCTGCTGTTAAAACCATTTTCCAGTGAAACTTAGAAAACTCGGCATTATCAAGCGCCTCAACTGAATCCAACTTACTATTATCCGACATTGAAGATTTCTCCATCTTTATGAATATGTCTATTTAAAAAAGAAAGCCGATTGGCCTCCATAAAAGTTATTGTCATTTCTCGTGACCCGTAATAAACATATCGTTCACGATTCACAACACTATATACAGTATTGAAGATGGATTACAAGGAAAAAAGCAAACTTAGGGATAATTTATTTAATTTGATTTTTTGTTTGAAATTTGCTCTTTACAAACGGGGGTTTACTAGGCAAAATTAGAAGGTTGGGTGGGCGATTATCTTCGCAATTGGCCTGGCATTTCAATAAAGCACCTCGTAAGCATGCAAATAGACATTACAGTCAGAATGTACTAGCATCACAGAACATTTGGGCAGGTGTCTGACCAACATAGAAAAGAAGAAGCGAAGCACTCTCAAGCTTTAAGTAGCCTGCAACGACAAAATGAATTGCTACAAAAAAAATTGGAAGTTCAGCAAACCACAAATCAATTTGGCAATCATCATCCTTAAGCTTTTTGCAAACAAGCCTAACGTACCTACTTTTTTGATCTGTAAATCTTATCAAGAAGGTAGGTATTGCTACAAACGAGCTGATCCAAGATAAACACAAACGTCAAACAACGATGAGGGCGGCTTTAATATATTCCCCCTCTCCAAAATCAAAGATTTTGACTCTCCCACAAGGGGAGAGTTGGGTTAGTTGGTGAATCAAAGATGCCGGCTCTCACACCAAAGGAGAGTTGGGTTAGTTGGTGAATCAAAGATGCCGGTTCTCTAGCGTTGAAAATAGGTTATTTTTTATTTCAGCACGAGTTTCGCACTTGCCCAAAACTAGATCAATAATGCCTGCATTTTTATAGTGATCGCTCGCTTAATAATCTGCCAGTTTTGTTCGTAAAGGGTTATTTTTTCTAAACACCTTCGTCGATGCTGG